>Ga0116105_1000093_pt1 | contig 30075 bp, 25 predicted proteins | sample June2015DPH_6_20_FD_89716 | JGI IMG/M metagenome (GOLD analysis project Ga0116105, IMG submission 89716) | Peatland microbial communities from SPRUCE experiment site at the Marcell Experimental Forest, Minnesota, USA - June2015DPH_6_10 | ecosystem: Environmental > Terrestrial > Soil > Wetlands >... | reverse complement strand
CCTGCGCCCGAGACTGGCAGCCAGCCTAGCTTGATGGAGAACAGCAGAATCAGAATTGGGCCTAGCGCGAAGTTTGGGAACGAGAGGCCGAAGAGGCTGACTACGCTTAGCAGGCGGTCGTCCCAGCGGTTGCGGCGCTGGGCTGAACGGACGCCTGCTGGAATCGACAACAGGATGGCGACTATGAGTGAGGCTACGGTGAGTTGCAGTGTGTAGGGATAGCGCTGGGTTACAAGGCGCGTGACGCTTTGGTTATAACGGAAGGATGGGCCGAGATCGCCGTGGAGGACGCCTTTCCAGTAGTGGATGTATTGCTCGCTCAGTGGGGCATCCAGGCCGTAGGCATGGCGGATTGCGGCGATGTCGGCGGGCGGGGCGCCTTCGCCTAGCATTTGCTGAATCGGGTCTCCGGGGACCAGGTGAATTAGCAAGAACACCAGGCTTACTACCAGCCAGATTACTGGCAGGGTGTAGAGGACGCGTTGTAGGAGAGCCTTCAGCACTGGTCGTCAGTCGTTCGTCGTTTCTTAGTCGTTGGCAGCGTGGCTCGCTGCTTTGATGTGGGCGAGGTGATGAGACATATGGGCGAGGTAATCCTCCAGCACGAACCTCAAAGTCACAGGGTCAGACCCTTGGATTGTGCATGTTCGCGTCCAGTCGGCGTCGGTCACGCAGCCGGCGACGACGAGAAGCTGCCGATTGAACGTTGTCCAAGTATCGACCAGTTCCCGCCAGTCGCGCTGCTGATAGATGTGGGCCAGAACCCAGCGTTGCTGTTCGTAACCCGGCATGGCAGGCTGGTCGTCCAATAGCGTTCGGACGATCCGCTGATGGTTGTTGGCGGTGGAATCGATCAGGTGGCCTAACTCCTCTTTGGGCGACCAACTCTCCGGAGACGGCTTGACCGCGACCGCGGCCTCTGACAATTCTGCGAGTTGCGACGGTTCGGTTTCCAGCAAGTGACGAAGGAGTTCCACTGGTGGCTGCACTCAACCCTCCAAATTACGTTCAGTCTCCCGACTGCTTCGCGGATTCCACCTTGTTTTCTACGGTTTCGATTTTTTCGATCCTCACTTTTGCGATGCGGTGGCCTTCCATTTCTTCAATGGTAAAGCGATGGCCTTCGTATCCGAACGACTCCCCGAGATAAGGTATGCGCTGGAGCCGGGCCATGATGAATCCGGCGAGAGTTTCGAATCCGGCGTCGCGGGGCAGGAGCAGGCCATGCTGGGCTTCGAGATCGCGGATGTTGACCGAGCCTTCGAGCACCTGCACTGATGCGTCGGCAAATTGAGGCTCCGCGACAGCGACATCGAACTCGTCTTCGATGTCGCCGACGATCTGCTCGAGAATGTCTTCGACTGTTATCACGCCTGCTGTCGAGCCGAACTCATCTACCACAACCGCCATGTGGCGGCGGCGTTTCTTAAATTCCTCCAGCAGTTCCGACAACACCTTCGTCTCAGGAACTACCAGCACGTCGTGCATGATGTGGCCGATTTGCATCCGGGAGATACGCGCAGCCAGGGGTTGGCCAAGATTGATAAGCCTGAGCCGCACCCAGCGAACCAGTTCTTTGTAATAAAGGACGCCGACTATGTGCTCGGGGCCGCGTTGCGGATCATACACCGGGATGCGCGAGTGCTGGCCTTCGACTACGCGATTCAGGGCTTCGTCGAGAATAAGGTCGAAAGGTAAAGAAAAAATGTCGGGGCGCGCTACCATGATTTCGCGGACCGTAATGCTATCGAGCTCAATGGCGGCGTGAATCATCTCCTCTTGCGATTCGGGAATTTGGCCGACCTGACGGCTGGCAGTAACAATCAGCTTGAGTTCGTCCGGCGAGTGAATTGCGCCGGCTCGCCGGGTATCGCGCGCCCCGAAAAGCCGCAGCACCAGACTGCCGGATCGACCCATGAAAAAAAGTAGGGGACGGGTCAGGGTGAGAAAAGCTTCCATGGGCGCGGCGACGGCCAGGGCGATCTGCTCGGCGCGCTGTAGGGCTAGGGTTTTCGGAACCAGTTCTCCCAAAAGTACGTGCAGGTAGGTAATCAGGCTGAAGGCGATCACGATGGCGATGCCGTGGGCATAGACCGCAGCATGCGGAATTCTTTGCACGAACTGGAGCGATCCGACCAGTTGGGCAACCATAGGCTCGCCAATCCAGCCCAGGGTTAGGCTCACCATGGTGATGCCGAGCTGCACGCCGTTCACTACTTGATCGAGATGCTGGTGCAGGCGCTGGACGATGCGGGCACCAACGCGTCCGGTTTCGATGAGTTGCTGGATGCGGGTATCGCGAATGCTGACCAGCGAGAATTCTGCCGCCGCAAAAAACGCATTTGCCGCCACCAGGAGAAGGATAAGCAGCACCCGGAGCAGCACAAAGGCGATCATGGATGGGTAATTCTAGCATTCTAAAGGCGGTGGACAGTGCTCGGTATTGGCGGTGCCGTCTTAAATCTTTAACACCCTCCGGCTTCGCTCAGGGCAGGCAGGGAGCACAGAGGAGCACAGAGTGAAACTTTTGGCTTCAGGCTAACCTTTTTTCTATACCAACGGTCTAAATGGCAGGTGGGTGGTCGTTTACCGCCGCAATCATTCTCGGCTTATCTCGAATCTCTGGAACAAAGGCAACTAAGTCTTCGTACCGTTAGTGAGGGCAGGACAGCTATTACAGCTCTTCCAGCAAGCCATTTCCATCATTGAACTAGGAGGCGGTTGTGAACGGAAACGGAAGTCATAAGAAGAAACGTCGCAAACTATTTATTTATGGCGGCATTGGGCTGGCGATTGTCCTCCTGATCGCGGTTGGAGTGTTCGCCGCTACGCGCGGCGGCACCAAGATCGATGCCACGAAGCTGGCCAAGGTGGAGCGAGGCGACCTTGCGAAGAGTGTGGTCGCGACCGGCAAAGTGACACCGATCACAAAGGTCGAGGTTAAGTCGAAGGCCAGCGGAATTGTGAAGAAGTTGCTGGTCGACTACGGCGATCGCGTGAAGAAAGGGCAACTCCTTGCGCAGCTCGACAAGGTAGAGATCGAGGCGCAGGTGGCGCAGTCGCGCGCGGCTCTGGACGCGGCGGATGCGAATCTGAACAGTTCGCAGGCCGACTACGAGCGGGCCAAGGTGGATGCCGAAGGGCCGGATGTTCCACTGCTGAAGCGCGCTTACGACCGTGCCGTCGGCATGGCGAAGGACGGCGTAGTTTCCGCTTCTGCGCTTGACGATGCAGAGAAGAATTATGAAATGTCACTCAACAAGCAGAATGTAGCCAAAGCCCAGGTGACGGTGTTGCGGGCGAAGATTGCGCAGTCCAAGGCCCAAGTGGCGCAGGATCAGGCCAACCTCAAGCAACTCGAGGAACAGCTCAGCTACACTGATATCGTGTCTCCGATCGACGGCATTGTGCTCTCGCGTGACGTGGAAATGGGCGATGCTGTGAGTTCGATTCTTGTGCTCGGTTCTTCGGCCACGCTGGTGATGACGCTCGGAGATACGAGCGAAGTTTACGTGAAGGGCAAAGTGGATGAGAGCGATATTGGCAAGGTTTATTTGGGTCAGCCGGCACGGATTAAGGTGGAATCCTTCAAAGACAAGACCTTCAACGGCAAAGTAACGAAGATCTCCCCGATGGGCGTGGAAAAGGATAACGTCACTACTTTCGAAGTGCGGGTTTCGATTCAGAATCCCGGCGGCGAGTTGAAGGCTGAGATGACCGCCAATGCGGAGATCATTCTGGAAGAGCACAAGAACGTGCTGCAGATTCCGGAAGGCGCGATTCTTTACGACAAGGATAAGAAAGCGTCGGTGGAGATCCCCGATCCCAAAGGGAAAGAAGGCAAGGACAAGATTGCGGTCAATATCGGCATCTCAAATGGAGCGAAGACGGAAGTCCTCAGCGGATTGAAAGAGGGCGATCAGGTGGTGCTACAGTAGCGGCGGCAGGTCTTAGGTCTCCGGTGTTTTAGGTCTTAGGGGGCTGTGCCGATTTCTACTACCTACAACCTAAGGCCGCGCTTCATCCGGAACGGAGTTCAACATGAATAGGGAACTAACTCGATCATTGCTTGCGCCATTTTTGGTGGCGCTGTTGGCTTCGACCGTTGCGGCCGCCTCCACTCCGCAGGGCAGCTTCGAAAGAACGTTCCAAGTTACAGGATCGGTCGATCTGGCGGTCCAAACCCGCTCCGGAGATATCACGATCCGCAGCGGGCCCGCAGGCACCGTTTCGATTCGCGGCAAAATCTACGTCGGCGATCACTGGCTATTCGGAAACCGGCACACCGACGTGAGCGATATCGAAACAAATCCTCCGGTGCGGCAGGATGGGAATAACATTCGCATCGATTATGTGAACGTCCGCGATATTACCGTGGATTATGAAATTACCGTTCCCGAAGACACTGCTATTCACAGCCACAGTGGGTCTGGAGATATGACGATTGAAGGAACCCGTGGCAATGCCGACCTGCAGAGTGGATCGGGAGACTTGAAGTTATCGCGGCTTACGGGAGAGATTCGCTTGCAGACTGGTTCAGGAGACGTTCAGGCGCGAGAAATCTCGGGAGCTTTGCGCGGCAGCACAGGCAGCGGCAATATGGAACTGGAAGAGACCGGAGCGGGAGATGTGGATATGCACACCGGTTCCGGCAACATTACGGCCCGCGGCGTTCGCGGCGCGCTTCGCGCCGAGGCAGGCAGCGGCGACATTACCGCCGAAGGTGCGCAAACCGGGGCTTGGGAAATTCGCACGGGATCGGGCAATGTGCATGTTCATCTACCCGCCGAGGCCGCCTTTGACGCGAATATCTCGACCAGCTCGGGAACGCTGGATGTGGATGCGCCGATCACCATGACGGTGCAGGGCCGGGTGAACGAGACGCATAAAACGATCGTCGGCAAAGTGCGCGGCGGCGGGCCAATGCTTACGCTGCGGACGGGTTCGGGAGACATTCACATCGACTAGCGGTTAGCATCTGGCGGTTAGCATCCTGCAGTTAGCAACTGACGGTAAAGGACTTCGCTTTCGGCTGGCTTTACCGCTGCAGCCGCCTTCCGTTACCTCCGTGCCTTGACCTCTGGGGTTCCAGCAATTACTTTCGACTTACTGGGACTACTGTGTCACTGTACGCGAGGGGAAACTTGTCACACCGTCCGATCATCACGCTGACCACCGATTTCGGTATCAACGACCATTTTGTGGGCGTCATGAAAGGCGTCATTCTGGATATTGTGCCGGAAGCGCAGATTGTGGATATCTGCCACTCGGTGCAGGCGTTCGACGTGCTCGATGGCGCACTGACCATTTCCCAAGCCTACTCTTACTTTCCCACCCGCACCGTGCATATTGTCGTGGTCGATCCGGGGGTGGGAACGGCACGACGGCCGATCATTGCATCCAGCGACAAATATCACTTCGTGGCGCCCGATAATGGCGTGCTTTCCCTCGTCTATGCCCGCGAAAGCCGCATGCACGTGCGCCACATCACCTCCGAACATTATTTTCTGCAGCCGGTGAGCAATACCTTCCACGCGCGGGATATTTTTGCGCCTGTCGCCGCTTACCTGGCCAAAGAAGTCGACTCGATGAAGTTCGGCGATGAGATCGAGGAGTACGTTCGCTTTTCGGCGCCCAAGCCAAAGGCAGTCGAAACCAATCGTCTCCGCGGGGTGGTGCTGAAGGTCGATCGCTTTGGAAATCTCATCACTAACATTACGCCGCAGGATGCTCCCATGCTCTTTGGCGCGGGAGCCAGCGGTTTCAAGATCGTCATAGGCAACCGCGAAATCACCGAAATCCGCAGCGCCTACGCCGAGGGCGCGCCGGGAGAAGTGCTTGCAATTCTTGGCAGCATGGGCTTTCTGGAGATTGCCGCCAATCGTGGCGCCGCCGCGCAGATCACCGGGGCCGGCAAGGGAGCTGAGGTCAGCATCATCTTGGGTGGAGCCGTCGCTGCGGGCAAGGGCGCGTAGCTCGTCCTACAGATTTTTCGGCTTGGGATGGGCGTAGCGGTCCATTTCTCCTGTCCACTTCAGGAATCGCCAGAGATTACTGCGTTCCCGCCAGAGAAATTCCCAAAATTCAAGAAAGCCAATTTGCGTCATCTTCACACCGCAATAGGTTTCGATCCGCCATAGTAGATACGGACTCCGCCAGGGGGCTAGGCGATGGCCCTTGGTTGCGTTCCAGAGGAAACGGAGCGAATGGCGCATAGCTGCATGATAATCGCTGATTGTTCTTCGGCGACGCTTTCCTTTTTTGCTGATAGTGCCTTAAGGGCTTCAACCACGAAGTTCTTCATGAGCCTGCGCGCTCACAACTGAGGATGAAAACAATAAACACAGAGGACACAGAGGCGCACAGGGTAGTGCTGGTATAAGGATCCGAACGCTGCGACCTATTTTCGAGAGAGGTCACGAGGGAGCACTAGGGAAATCGACGACTCGGTCCATGTTAGAATCCTGTCTCCGCTGGGAATTTCTGATCATGTCCGATGCAAACGCTCGCCAAAAGGCAGAAGATGCCTACTACTCTGCGCTTGACTCGATGGCGGAGGGCAAGCTGGACGATGCCGTCACGGCTTACCGGGACTCTTTGACTGCCGATCCCACCTTTACCGAGGCCATGCACGGGCTGGCGCGCGCTTTACAGGATTTGCAGCGTTACGATGAGGCGATTACCGTTGCGCAACGAATTGCGGAATTGGATCCGGATGACGTGCTTGCGCATACCAGCCTGTCGGTGCTCTATCAAAAGAAAGGGATGATTCCGGAGGCGGAGGCGGAAGGGGCAAAGGCGCGGGTGCTGGGGTGGAAGCAGCAGTTGAAGAAGGGCTAGAGGGTGAGATGCTATTGGCGGTCTTTTTCGGATCGCCTATTTCGGTAGGTCAGTATCAGCAGTCCGGCACCAGCTAGTGAAGGGCCAACTATTGCCGGTGTGACCCTTCTCCAGAAGTCGAGGTCGTCCGCCTCCTTCTGGGTCAGATATCGAACGTAACCGTGATTCACTTGCACTGGATATACCTGCCTTGTGCTGACGACAGGCACGCTCGGAGCCGACGTGTATATCTCAGTCTCTGTGTTGAACAACTTACCCCCAGAAAAGCAAAACAATCCAATGACGCAGGCAAGGAGGGTCTTGCGCCACATGGGTAAATCCACCAAATCGTAATGATCTTTCCAGAAGTTTTGCACTCGCCCTTCTTCTTCCAAGTCATGAGAGCTGCTGCATGAAATCTGTCAGCTACAGCTCATACTTTTTCATCAAGTGGCGGAACGAGCGATAGGAAATCCCCAGCACATCAGCGGCTTTGGTCTGAACGCCATTGGAGCGTTCTAGAGCATTTTGTAGCAGCGTGCGCTCGATGTTCGCGACGTATCCTTCCATACCGACGCCTTCGGGCAGCACCGCACCGGGCGCAATTTCTGAAACGCCGCCGTTCACGCCCGCTGCGGCGGCGCGCGCCTTGGGGCGCTCGGCGGGTAATTCCACGTGCAACTCATCCGTCATCTCAAGTGCGACCGCTCGCTCGACGGTATTTTCCAGCTGACGCACATTGCCCGGCCATTCGTACCCGCAGAGCGAATCGAGCGACTGCTTGTTCATGCGCAGAATGCTGCGATTCGCGGCGGCTGCATATTTTTTCAGGAAATGATTGGCGAGCAGCGGAATATCCTCCCGCCGCTCGCGCAGGTTCGGCACGCGAATCGGAATTACATTCAACCGATAGTAAAGATCTTCGCGGAAAAGATTCTCGGCGACCGCTTTGTCGAGGTCGCGATTGGTGGCGGCGATCACCCGCACATCGATGGGAATTTCGCTCGTGCTGCCGACCGGGCGCACCGTCCGCTCCTGCAGCACGCGGAGAAGTTTCACCTGCATGGCCAGCGTCATCTCGCTGATTTCATCGAGGAAGATCGTTCCGCCTCCGGCAACCTCAAACAGGCCGCGCTTGTTCTGGTTCGCTCCGGTGAATGCTCCCTTCACGTAGCCGAACAGTTCGCTCTCCAGCAGCGTCTCCGGAAACGCGCCGCAGTTTACCGAAACGAATGGCTCGGTCGCGCGCGGAGAGCACACATGCACCGCGCGAGCAACGAGTTCCTTACCGGTACCGCTCTCGCCATGAATCAGCACGGTACTCGCAGTCGAGGCGACAGTGCGCACGGTGTGCTTCAGCTTTTCCATGGCTGGGCTGGAGCCGATAATGTTGTCGAGCGAGTTGTGAGAAGCAGCGTCGCGGCGGAGAGCGAAGTTTTGTTTGCTAAGCGTCAGTTTTTCGAGCACGCGGCTGATGGCCAGTTTGATTTCGTCGACCAGACCCGGGGTTTTGCGAATGTAATCGGAGGCGCCGCCCGCCTTTACAGCTTGCACGGCGGCCTCATAGTCGTCTACAGCAGTGATCAGGATGACGGGCGAATCGGGCGAGACCCGGTGGGCGTGGCGCAGCACTTCGATGCCATCGACGTTCGGCATTTTGATGTCGGTGATAATCAGATCGTAAAGTGCGCCATCAATCTTATTCTTGGCGGCTTGGCCCGATTGCACGGTTTCAACCCGGTGGCCTTCGCGGCGCAGGGCAATGTCGAGCATTTCGCAGATGGAGCGCTCGTCGTCGCAAACCAGAATGTTAGCCACGCTGCCCTCCTTCCGCCGCAGCCGCCGCCATCGGCTTCAGCGTCGCCAGTACGCTTGCTGCGGGGGGAACGCTTGCGTTGCGCTCTGCGTCCAGTCGTCGCAGCCGCAGAATGAAAGTAGTTCCCTGCCCCGGCTTGGAGCGCGCCCATACTTTGCCTTCGTGCGCCTGAACGATCTGATACACCACCGCGAGACCCAGTCCTGTGCCACCTTCAAAGCTGGATTGAAACGGTTCGAAAATTTTCTCGGTTTGTTGCTGGGTCATGCCGGTTCCAGTGTCAGCAAAACCGATCTGCCAATCTTCTTTGTGTTTTTCGATGGATACGCGCAGAGCGCCGCCCTGGGGCATGGCGCGGACCGCATTCGAACCAAAATTCCAGAAAACTTGCTTGAGTCTGTCGGCGTCAGCGAGAACAAAAGCTTCTTCGACCTCAAACTTGCTTTCGATGGCGATCCCGGTTTTCTCTGTCGTCATTCGGTTTCGCATTAAGGTCAGAGTGTCTTCGAGCAAAGGCACAAGGTCGGTTTTTTCGAAACGATACTGCTTGCCGCGCGAGTAGGCCAGGAAGTCCGTGATGATGCTGTTCAGCCGCTGTGATTCGCGGGTGACGATGTCCAGAAGCTGGCGGTGTTCATCGCTCAAGTCGGGGATTCCGGATAGCATACTGACGGAACCTGCGATCGAGGTGAGCGGATTTCGAATCTCGTGAGCGATGGCTGCCGCCAAGCGTCCTACAGCTGCCAGCCGGTCCTGCATGCGGACTTCGCGCTCCAGGCGGCGGATTTCGGTAAGGTCGTCCAGAGCGTAGACGTAGCCGATCGACTCGTGTTCCGGCGAATTCAAGGCAGCGACTCTTACGCGGAAGGTTTTGCGGAATGTGTTTGCCGTGTCATACCGAACTTCCGCATGGGCCTGTTGCGGCTCAGCGGGCAGGGGGTCGAGGAATAGCTTCGCAACCTGCTGGCCTAGTAGTTGGCCGGGAGTACTCTCCAGAAGCTTCAGGGCAGCGTTGTTGACCAGAGTGATGTGTCCGTCTAGCCCGGTGGTGATCAGTCCGCTGCCGATGGACTGAATAATATTTTCGTGGAGAATCTGCAGATTCTCCAGTGCGCCACTGGCTTTACTCAGCTGCACTCGCGCCTGCCGCAACTTGGCGCTCAGCAATCCGGCCAAATAAGCGACGGCAAGATAGGCAAACAGGTTAACGAAGATGATTGCCTGCAGTGTTTTCAGACCGGGGTGGGTTGTGCAGTAAGATCTAACGATTTCGTAATAGTTGAGCTCAAGTACCGTTCCGTAAAGGATGAAAGCGAGCGCAGCCACAAGGAGCGCCCACACGCGAGGCAGCAAAATGCTGCCGACAATGATGACGAGGGGATAGAGAAAGTTAAGAGAACTATCCCAACCTCCGGTCTGATGCACGATCAGGCTGACAAAAAAAAGGTCGGTCAGCACCTGCAACGAAGCTTGAAACCGGTGTTCGGGCCAGAATGCAAGGAGTCCCGCGTAAAAGATCGAGAGAGTAAACCACGCGCAGATGGTGCCGACAAACAGGCGCAGGGGCAAAGTGGAGGGAGCGAGGTGCGCCACCGCTAGCTGGATCGCGAGCAGGAATGCGAGGATCAGGATCCGTACTTTGACCAGCCAGGCCAGCCAAATCCGCTCGTCAAAGGTCGATTGCATAGGAAGACCAGGTTTCAAGGTTTCAAGGTTTCAAGGTTTCAAGGTTTCAAGGTTTCAAAGTTTCAAAGTCGAAACACGAGGTTTCAAAGTCTTAGACGCGTTGCATACGCATCGGCACTTTGAAACTTTGAAACCTTTTTCACCTTGAAGCCTGCCTTTTGCTAGCCCGCCAACTTGGCGATCATGGCAAACAGCGGCATATAGAGCGAGATTACGATGCCGCCGATGACCAGACCCAGAACGCCGATGATGGCCGGCTCCAACAGGGCCAGCATATCCTTGGTGGCCGCATCCACTTCTTCCTCGTAGAAGTCGGCAATCTTCTGCAACATATTGTCCATGGCGCCAGTCGCTTCGCCGACGCCGATCATCTGGGTCACCATGTTAGGAAAGACGCCGCATTCTCTCAGCGGATCGACGATGGTGCGGCCTTCTTCGATGGCCTTGCGTACCTTCATCAGCGCTTCTTCTAACACAGCATTGCCCGAGGTCTTGGCGGTGATGGCCAGCCCTTCAAGAATAGGCACGCCGGACGTAATCAGAGTGCCTAACGTTCGGGTGAAGCGACCGACCGCGATTTTTCGTAAGAGTGGGCCGACAATCGGCATGGTCAGCAGCATCTTGTCGAAATAGTAGCGGCCGCGCGGATGCTTGCGAACCTGTTTTATGCCAAAAACAATGCCTACCGCCCCCGCGATGAATATCCACCAGAAGCTCTGGACGAAGGCGCTGAGTCCCATGACTATGCGGGTGGGAAGAGGAAGGTTAACGCCGAGGCCGGCGAACAGATTGGAGAAGATGGGCACAACCCATTTGAGCAGTGCACCTACGATTAGGGTGGCGATAGAGACTACGGCGATGGGGTAAATGAGCGCCGATTTCACGGCGGCCTTAAGGCGAACTGCCTTTTCCACGTAAGTGGCCAGACGCTGCAGGATGATGTCCAAAATACCGCCGGTTTCACCAGCTTCAATCATGTTCGTGGTGAGGTCGTCGAACACATTGGGATACTGGCGCATGGCGTTGGCCAGCGTGGCGCCGCCTTCCACCGTGGTGCGGACGCCGTTCAGCGTCTTCTGGAAAGTCTGACTCTCTTGATTAGCCGCCAGAATCTCCAGACACTGGACCAGGGGCAGACCGGCGTCGATCATGACCGAGAATTGGCGGAAGAAGATTGCAATCTCCTTGACCTTGACTTTGCCCGAGCCGAACGTGGGCATCGCGAACTCTTTGCCCTTCTCTCGAATCGATCCGGGCGTGATCCGTTCGCGCCGCAATTGCTGCCCCAGAGACTGCTTATTCGGTGCCGTTCGCTCGCCGGAAATCTTTTGTCCGGAGGCGTCTTTGCCGGAAAATGTGAAAACTGGCATGTGGTTAATCTCTCCTCAACTCGTGGTCGCTGACTGCGATTGCCTAATCCTCTTCGTCTGACACCGATTGACGCTTAATGCTTGGACGGTGCTGCGCCGCGCGCCATTGTCGAACCTGACGTCCCGGCGCGGTTGGTCAAAGTGGCGCCGCGGTTGATCATTTCCTGAAGCTCGTCGGGATTGCTGGAGCGTTGCAGCGCAGTCTCCAGAGTTATCTGTTTCTGAATATATGCAGTTGCCAATGCCTGGTTGAACGTCTGCATGCCGAACTTGTCCTGTCCTGACTGCATGGCCGAGTAGACCTGATGAATCTTGTCCTCGCGAATGAGGTTGCGGACCGCGGGATTCGGAATCAGGATCTCCATGACCATCACGCGGCCCTTGCCATTCGTAGTGGGCACGAGGGTTTGGCACATAACGCCTTCCAGTACCAGCGAAAGCTGGGCGCGAATCTGCGGCTGCTGATGAGCCGGAAAGACGTCGATGATACGGTTGATCGTGGATGTGGCCGAGTTGGTGTGCAGGGTGCCAAAAGTCAAGTGGCCGGTTTCTGCAATGCGCAGGGCCGACTCGATGGTTTCCAGATCGCGCATTTCGCCGATCAGAACGACATCGGGATCTTCACGAAGCGCGGCGCGCAAGGCATCGGTAAAGCTCTTGGTATCGGCATGCAACTCGCGCTGGTTGACCACGCAGTTCTTGTTCATGTGAACGAACTCGATCGGGTCTTCGATAGTGAGAATGTGATCGTGGCGCTCGCTGTTGATCTTGTCGATCATTGCCGCGAGCGTAGTGGATTTGCCGGAGCCGGTTGGCCCGGTCACCAGTACAAGGCCGCGTGGTTTGTCGCAGAGTTTGCTGACTACCGCCGGCAAGCCGAGCTGATTAAAGGACTTGATCTCGAATGGAATCAAACGAAACACTGCAGCGGCTGCGCCCCGCTGGTTGAATACATTCGCGCGGAAGCGAGCCAGCCCCTTCAATCCGAAGGAGAAGTCGAGTTCAAGGCTCTCTTCAAAGCGGTGCTTTTGCGAATCGGTCATGACGCTGTAAGCGAGCTGCTTGGTCTCGGCCGGCGTCATCTGCGGCAGATCGAGCGGCGTCAGGTGTCCGTGTACGCGAATCTGTGGCGGCGAGTTGGTGGTGATGTGAAGATCACTGCCTCCCATCTCCAGCATTCTCTTGAGCAAATCACTTAACGACAGTCCCATGTCTGCAATCCTTCCTTCTATCCCTTAGTGAATGGTTTCGCGTGCCACTTCCTCCAGCGTGGTCATGCCCGCGGCAACTTTGATCAGGCCGCTGCGGCGCAATGTGATCATGCCGCGTTCGATCGCTTTCTTCTTCAATTCCACGGCCGATGCGCCCACCAGAACAAGCTCTCTGATTTCATCGTCAACTTCCATGACCTCATACAAACCGCAGCGACCCTTGTAGCCAGTGTTGTTGCAAGTGCCGCAGCCTTTGCCTTTTTGAATCTTCACTGTCTTCGCCTCTTCCGGTGAGAACCCCTCTTCGATCAAAGCCGGGACTGGCACATCGACAACCTCAATGCACTCCTTGCAGATCCGCCGCACCAGGCGCTGCGCGCAGATGAGGTGTACCGAGGTCGCGACCAGGAATGGCTCGATACCCATGTTCATCAACCGGGTAATCGTCTCGGGAGCGCCGTTCGTGTGCAGCGTGGAAAGAACGAGGTGACCGGTGAGTGCAGCTTTGATAGCGATTTCAGCAGTTTCAAAGTCGCGGATTTCGCCGACGAGAATAATGTTGGGATCTTGACGTAAAAAAGAACGCAGCGCGGCCGCAAAGTTCAAGCCGATCTGCTCCTTCATCTGCACCTGGTTGACCCCGCCCAACTGGAATTCGACCGGATCCTCTGCGGTCATAATGTTGGTATCGGGCTGGTTGAGGCGCGCAATCGACGAATACAATGTGTTGGTTTTGCCGGAACCGGTGGGTCCGGTAACCAGAACCATGCCATAAGGCTTGAGAATCGCTTTTTCGAACTTAACCAGCGACTCGGGTTCGAAGCCCAGCTTGGTCATGTCGAGGCGCAGGTTTTCTTTGTCGAGCAAGCGGAGCACAATCTTCTCGCCCCACAGTGTCGGCAGAGTGCTGACGCGGAAATCGAGCTGCTTCTTGCGTCCGCCAATGTTCATCTTCAGCATGATGCGGCCATCTTGCGGCAGCCGCTTTTCGCTGATGTCGAGCTTCGCCATGATCTTCAGGCGGGAAGTGATTGCATCTTTCAACTTGAGCGGAGGTGACATGATCGACTGCAAGACGCCGTCAATGCGAAAGCGAACTCGGAACTCTTTTTCGTAGGGCTCGATGTGAATGTCGCTGGCGCCCCGCTTTACCGCGTCGGTTAGAATCAGGTTCACGAGCTTGACGACCGGAGCTTCGTCGGCAGCTTTTTCCAGCTGCGACAGCTCCATCTCGGCTTCTTCCGCCTGCAGTTCGACGTCGCTCTCGTTCATCTCCTGCATCGACTGCATTACGGTTTCAAGATCTTCCTCTTTTGCTTTGCCGGCGCTGTAGGCCTTTTCGATTCCCTCCAGAATCGAGCTCTCCGAAGCCACGACGGGCTCGATGTTGAAGCCGGTCATGAACTTGATATCGTCCATCGCAAAGACGTTGGTCGGATCAACCATGGCGATGGTGAGTGACGCGCCCACGCGGCTTAATGGCAGAATCTGGTAGCGTTTGGCGGTTTCGAACGGAATCAGCTTGACAACGGCTGGATCGATTTCAAAATAAGAGAGGTTGATGGCGGGAACGCCATATTGACGGGAGAGAAAATTCGTGACGTCCTCATCCGTGAGGAAGCCGAGCTTCACCAAGGCAGACCCGAGCCGGCAATTCTGCTCTTTCTGCGTCTTAGTCGCTTGTTCCAACTGCTCTGGGGTAATAATCTTCTCTTTGACAAGAAGATCACCCAGCCGTTGAGACATACAGTCGATCTCCTATCCACTAAGTGGAACGATGCCGGGCAACAGTCCGGCATTTGCACAAACCGCCGCTATGTTGATGGGAGAAGAGCGGCGTCTTTGTGTTGACACAAATTGTCACCGCAAGTCGATTACCGTACCAGTTACCGTAGTACTTGGACTTGCTCTGATGAGGGACAGGCCGAGCTGATAATCGCGAAACCCGCGCCAGATGAAGTTTTTTTCTGAGGACAAGAGAGATTCCGTGCCCGGGTACATGCACTTCGGTAAGGCAGGCCGGGGCGAGTCTGACGAGCGGGAACTTGATGGAGGCCGGGATTCGTTGCGGAATAAGAAATCGCTAAAGTTGCAGACCGACGAACAACAGAATGATATTCGTTTGTACTATCGCGCATTGTTTCGCTCCTGGGGGCCGCAGAACTGGTGGCCTGCGCGCTCACGTTTTGAAATGATCGTAGGCGCTTACCTCACCCAGAACACGGCGTGGACGAATGTTGAAAAGGCAATGGCAAATCTCCGCTCAGCACGTTTGCTAAGTATTGATGGAATTCGGCGGGTGCGGTTGGCTGATCTTGAACAGTTGATCCGCCCCTCGGGCTATTTCCGTCAAAAAGCTCAGCGGCTCAAGACTTTCATCAGCTTTATAGATCAGAGCTACGGTGGTTCGTTGGCACGAATGTTTTCGCGACCCACCTCTCAGTTGCGGGACGAACTACTCTCGCTAAATGGCGTTGGACCTGAAACTGCCGATTCCATCCTTCTCTACGCAGGAAACCATCCTGTATTTGTGGTGGATACTTACACGCGGCGGATTCTTGCTCGACATGAAATTTTGCCGGGGCAAGCTTCTTATGAAGAGGTCCAAAGCTTATTTGAGAAAGCGCTTGCACCTTTGGCAGAGTCGGAGACCTGCGCACATGAGCCTTCTTCGCAACATTTAGCGGCAGGTCTGCCCGAAGCCCCGCATCCTCCTTCCAAAGTGAGCGTGGCAAAGCGCACGGCATTGACGCAGGTCTATAACGAAATGCATGGCCTGATCGTCGGCGTGGGCAAGAATTACTGCAAGAAATCACAGGCGCTTTGTGACGAGTGTCCTTTACAACCCTTTCTGCCTCGGCTGAAGTAGGTCGTAACTTTGCCGTGTTGAGAACCACGTTGAGAACCAAGACGAGATTTCACCGACCCGCATTCTTCATGCTCTTAGCCCTCCTCCCAGGACTTGCTTCTTCAGCGCACGGGCCAACTCTGCGCCAAGTCGCGGAGCAGGCTCGCATACTAGTGGGCGCCGCGGTCCGCCCGCCGCAACTTTCGGAAACCGCGTACGCTTCCACCCTGGCGCGTGAATTCAACATGGTGGAGGCCGAAGATGCGATGAAGTGGTGGGTGCTCCGTCCAAACGCGACTACTTACGACTTTCGCCAGGGCGACGAACTGGTTCGGTTCTCGCAAGGTCATGGAATGAAGGTGCGCGGCCATTGCCTGGTGTGGGGACGCAACAATCCGGATTGGCTGGCAAAAGGCCATTTCAGCCCGAAGCAGCTATCGCAACTTCTTCATCAGCACATTCGGCGCGTCATGAAGCACTATGCCGGCCAAGTCTTCGCTTGGGACGTGGTCAACGAGGCTCTCGATGAGAACGGGAATGTGCGCGATTCACTTTGGTATAACAAGCCCGGCATAGGACTATCCGGGCAAGGAACGCACTACATCGAGCAGGTTTTCCGGTGGGCGCACAACGCCGACCCGAAGGCTTTGCTGTTTTATAACGAGGCGGAGGGGGAGGGTGTGAATCGCAAGTCGGACGCGATCTATGCCATGGTCAAAGATTTCAGGCAGCGCCGAGTGCCGATTGACGGAGTTGGCCTACAAATGCACATTCCTGCTCTGGACGCTGATGCATCCGCGATCAAGGCCAACGTTGCGCGACTTGCGGCTCTCGGTTTACAAGTCCATATCACCGAACTGGATGTTTCGGTGCCGGTAGATTCTCGCGGCAACGCCAGTGCGGATGATCTGGCTAGGCAAGCCGAAGTCTACCGCAGCATCGTACACGCATGCCTGAACAGCAGAGGCTGCACTGCGATACAGACCTGGGGATTCACCGACAAATACTCCTGGATCGGTTCTCATTCTCGCGGATCCCGCGGACAGGCTCTACCCTTTGATCGAACTTACGAGCCGAAGCCTGCCTACCGTGCGCTGTTCGAGGAGATCTCGGCCGGACGCGCGGCTGGCGATTAGCCCGGTCGGTGTCTGACTTCTGGTTTTCAACGGTAGCGACATCGCGGGCCTTATCGCCCCACCAATCAGCATCTATAATGATTTTCGGCACATTCGCAAGCCCAGGGCAGCGCTGCGAATCCCGAGTCCATATGGCACAGACGGCTCAAATTCAGCCTCCGGAGAACTCGAATCGCAAGCGAGTGATTGTGTTTTCGGCGATTGCCGTGTTTCTTTTGTTCGCCATTCTGGTTTCGCAAACCGCGTTCAATCAGACAATATTGCGCCCCGACACGAATCAGCAGGTCGTGGTTTTTTACGCACTCTCGTTATTAATCTCACTGCTCTTCGTCGCGCTGACGTTTGTGCTCGCGCGCAACCTTCTTAAGCTATTCGCCGAGCGCCGCATGGGCGTTCTGGGATCGAAATTTCGTACCCGCATGGTGGTGGGAGCTCTCCTGCTTTCCTTCGTTCCGGTCACGGTGATGTACCTGTTCGCCTACGGGCTGATGAACCGCTCGATCGACAAATGGTTCTCCACTCCAGTGGAAGAGGTTCGCACGGATACCGATGCCATGGCCGCACTGCTGGCCGGATATGCCGCGCAGAATGCGCGCGCGGAAGCTACCGCCATCGCCAATGTGCCGGAGACGCAGCGCGCTTTTGAGGGGCATGCATTGTCGGGAGCGCTCGATGAATTTCGCCGCCATGCGCCCACGCTGCAAGGAGGATTTGCGTTTGCAATTCGAAACGGAGCCGATGAAGTCAGTTTTGCCGCGCCCGCTACCTGGCAGGCCCTGAAAGACAAGTTGCCGGTTGCGCAAGCCGCCGCTGGGCAACCGGCCCAGTTCACTTGGGAGAAAACTGAGTACACGTTGGGCAGCGCACCTGTCGGAGAAGATGGCTTGATCCTGGTAGCCATGCCGTTGCCACCGGAATTTTCGAAGACGGTTCAGCAAATCGAAGCCAGCCAGCAGCGCTATTTGCAACTCAGCCGCGAGCGCCGGCATGTGCGCCAGACTTACATGGGGCTTCTGCTCTTACTTACGATGATGGTACTGTTCGTCACCACCTGGCTGGCGCTGTTCCTCTCCAAGTTGGTGACTCGCCCAGTGGCGGCTCTCGCCGAGGCTACTCAGGAAATTTCCCGCGGTCGTCTGGATTATCGCGTGGACGTGAACGCTGCCGATGAGATTGGAGATCTGGTCCGCTCCTTCAATCGCATGGCGGAAGAACTGGAAATAAGCCGGCGCCAAATTGAAGAATCGAGCCGCGATGCCAGCGCCGCCAACGCGGAACTTGAGCAGCGGCGCCGGCAAATGGAGACGATACTGGAGAGTATTCCAACCGGCGTCCTCTCGCTCGATGAGAACCGTATTGTTACCCACGCAAATCAAGCTTTAGAGCGCATGTTCCATCCCGAGGGTTATGCGCCGGGCGAAAGCGTGCTGCGAGGCGCGCGGCTGGAAGATGTATTCCCGCGCGAGGTTTCTGAGGACCTCGAACCGCTGTTCCGCCGCGCCGATCGCATGGGAATGACCACCAGCCAGATGGAACTGCCGCTGCTTCATACATCTCTGAATGTGGCCGTCACAGTCGCGACTTTGCGTCATCAAGATGAACGTTCCGGCTACGTCATCGTCCTGGAGGACCTTTCCGACCTATTGAAGGCGCAGAAGCAGGCGGCTTGGCGCGAGGTCGCGCGCCGGGTGGCGCACGAAATCAAGAATCCACTGACGCCCATCTCGCTGTCGGCCGAGCGGATTCAACGGCACCTGGAGCGCGCTGCGACTCCCGACAAAGCATCGTTGGAAGTCGTTCGCTCCTGCGCAGAAACGATCGCCGGCGCAGTAGAAACGGTTCGCTTGCTGGTGGACGAATTCTCCACGCTGGCTCGTTTTCCCGCCTCGCAGCCCCAGCCGGAGGATGTTAACGAAATCATCGAGAACGCGCTGTCGATGTTCAATGGGAGGATGGACGGCATAGTCTTACACAAGTCTTTAGCCCCGGATTTACCCAAGGTCATGGCGGATGCGGAAGCTATCCGGCGTGCTGTGGCAAACCTGGTGGACAACGCCGCCGAGGCGATGCAGGACTCGATGGTGCGCGAGATCGAGATTTCCAGCGCGCTCGTGGCCAGCCGCGACGCGGTGGAAATTACGGTCGCAGATACTGGGCACGGGGTGACTCCCGACCTTAAAGAAAGACTTTTTCTTCCTTATTTCTCCACCCGAAAACGAGGGACCGGCCTGGGATTGGCGATTGTAAGCCGCGTCATCGAAGAGCATCGCGGCTCGATTCGGGTCGAAGAGAATCATCCTTTGGGAGCGCGATTCATCTTCGAATTGCCGGTCGTCCTCGCACCGGCGCTCGCTACATCGGCCGCAAAACATGCATAAGATTCTGGTTGTGGATGACGAAAAAGGAATTCGCGAATCGCTGCAGGGCGTGCTCGCGGATGAGGGTTACGGCACCGCCGCGGTGAGCAGCGGGGAGGAGTGCCTCAAACTTTTGCGCCGCGGGCACAGCTTCGAAGTGATTCTTCTCGATATTTGGCTTCCGGGCGTCGATGGCCTGGAGACGCTGGAACGAATCCGCGCGCTCGAAAACCCGCCGGAAGTCATCATGATTTCCGGGCATGGCACGATCGAAACGGCAGTACGCGCCACCAAGCTGGGAGCCTATGACTTCCTGGAAAAGCCGCTCTCGATTGAAAAAACGTTAATCCTCGTTAAGAACGCGATTGAATCGAAGAAGCTCCGGCACGAAAACGTCGACCTGAAAAAGCAATTGCATTCGAAAACGGTGATCGTTGGCGACAGTATTCCGATGAAGGCATTGCGCCAGCAAATTGGATTGATGGCGCCCACCAACGGCCGGGTTTTGATCTATGGTGAGTCGGGCACGGGGAAGGAATTGGTTGCGCATGCGATCCATGCTCAGAGCCTGCGGAAGGATGAAACTTTCGTCGAGGTGAACTGCGCCGCGATTCCCGAAGATCTAATCGAGAGCGAACTTTTTGGGCATTACAAGGGATCGTTCCCCGGCGCGACCTCGGATAAAGAAGGTAAGTTTCAAAAAGCGAATGGCGGAACGCTGTTTCTGGATGAAGTGGGCGACATGAGCCTGAAGACGCAGTCGAAAGTACTGCGCACGCTCGATGAGCAGCGCGTTACTCCGCTGGGCAGCGATGAAGCCATTACGGTGGATGCGCGCATTATCGCTTCGACGAACAAGGATCTGGAAGACGAAATTTCTCGCGGAAATTTTCGCGAGGACTTGTTTTACCGGCTGAATGTCATCCCGTTCTTTGTTCCGCCGCTGCGGGATCGCAAAGAAGATATTCCTTTATTTGCCCGGCACTTTCTGAAAGAACTGGCTGCGACTTATGGGCGTCGTCCTCGCGAGATTACCGATGACGCCATCGACGCCTTGATGCGCTATTCGTGGCCGGGCAACGTGCGCGAGTTGCGGAACGTGATCGAGCGAATCGTGATCATGAATCCTATGATCACGCGGCTGGACCGCAAGCATCTTCCGCCGCTGGTTTACCGGGAGGGCCATCGGCGAGCACCGCGAGGTGAATTCTCTACACTGCACCAAGCTCGCGACGCTTACGAGCGGGATTTCATCCTTAAAAAGCTCGATGAGAATCACGGCAACGTTACTCGCGCAGCTGAGGTGCTAGGCCTCGAACGCAGCCACCTCTACCGCAAAATGAAAACGCTCGGCATTGCGGCAAGGGAATAATTTTTGTCCGCCAACCGTTGGCCCGCCTTCAGCGCTTGATCATGTGGATCTCGGTGCCGTTCTTCTTGAACTCTACCTGGTCCATCAACTGATTAATCAGGAAAATTCCGCGGCCATGATTTGAATATAGGTTCTCGCCCACCGTACAGCCGGGAATCGATTGCGGAGAGAACCCCGGTCCAGGATCGCGAACGACGATTAGAATTCCTCGCTCCTTGTCGCTGCTGACGAGGCATTCCACAATCTTACTGGGATCTTCTTTTGCGCCGTGGATCACGGCGTTTGCCAAGGCTTCTTGAAGCGCGAGTTCGATGGCATCTTCTTTGCCGTCAACTCCATTCATTTGACGCACAACGCTCATGACCTGTTGTACGACGGGATCCACCGCCTTGCGATCGGCGGCGAGCGTCACTCGCAGACGTAAATTCAATTGGTCAGGATCGAAGTCTTTCTCGGGAAAAGGCTGCTCGGGAGAATCCGCCGCTGTCATGTTTTAAGCTCTTAGCTTTCGTTCGATCCTGACGCGCATTGATTTTAATGATAAAAGCTAACGACGACAATTCAAATAGCGGCAGTGCAGTGTCAAAAGTCTGTCAAACCGGACAGCACCCTTAATATAACCGCCGTATAACTACCAAGGGCGCGAAGCTAGCGAAGAAATACGGTTACTGAGGCTTCGTAAGCTGTTCCAACTGTCGCCTCCAGTCCAGTTCTTCGACAAAGCGGCGAGATTCGCGCCAGTTCGGTTTGACCTTCACGTAAAGTTCAAGAAACACTTTCGTCTCCAACATGCGTTCAATCTTGAGGCGAGCCGAAGTTCCAATTTTCTTGAGCATCGCCCCTTTCTTGCCGATCAGAATTCCCTTTTGCCCCTCCCGTTCGCAGTAAATCGTAGCGGATATGCGTACAAGCCTCAGCCCCTCCTCGAAGTTATCGACGATCACAGTAGTCGCATAGGGAAGTTCTTTTTGCGTCTCGAACAGCACGCGCTCACGGATGATTTCGCCTGCCATGAAGCGTGCCGGTTGATCGGTAATTTGATCTCCGGGGAAGTAAGGCTTACCCACGGGCAAAGCTGCAGTGATGTGTTTCAGGAGCACATCCAACCCGTCGCGCTTCAAGGCGGAAATCGGGATGATTTCGTCGAAAGCATGTAACTTCCTATAGTCATCGATCAAGGGCAGCAGCTTGTCTTTGCCTCCTTTCAACAAATCAATCTTGTTGAGAATGAGATAGACCTTCGTCTCGGAGATCTTGGCCATCTGGATGGCAAACTCATCGCGCCGCTCCAGCTTGCGCGTGGCGTCCATAATTAGCAGGATAAGATCACAGCCCTCGAGGGCTTCGCGCACTTCGACCATCATCTTGCGTCCCAGCGAACTGTCAGGCTTGTGCACGCCGGGCGTGTCTATCAGCACGATTTGTGCGCCATCTCGGCCCTTCCTTTTGGGAATGTTGATGACTCCCTGAATGCGATTGCGCGTGGTTTGCGGCTTGGGAGAAATGATGGCAAGTTTTTCGCCAACGAGCGCATTCAGCAACGTGGACTTTCCGGCGTTTGGACGACCGAGTATGCAGACGAAACCTGAGCGAAAGGGCATAAGGGGACTTGGTTAAGTGCTAAGTTCTAGTTTACTGGCTCGGAGGTGACGACAGGAGCCTTTGCTGCTGACGATTGTCTATATCAGCTTTAATTGCCGGGGCTGCACCGAGGTGATTCGGACCCGCTCTACCTTGCGATCGGTTGATTCCAGAACCTCAAACCGGAGGCCGTCCTCATCTACCGTTTCGCCTTTCTGCGGAATATGTCCGGCGAGTTCGCTGACCAATCCCGCTATTGTGGCAGCTTCTTTTCCCTCTGGTTTAGTCCCAAACAGTTCGGCAAGGCGATCCACATCCATTCGACCGGAGACGATATAGGATTCAGGATTCTCTCTGACAATCTCGGGCTTCTCGTGATCGTCTCGAATCTCGCCTACGATTTCTTCCACGAGATCTTCGATCGTCACAAGGCCGGCAACGCCGCCATATTCATCGACCACGATTGCCATGCGGATGTTGTTCTTCTGCATTTCGCGCAAGAGGTCGCTGCCGAGTTTGCTCTCCGGAACGAAATAAACATCGCGCCGCATCAGGTTTTCCAGCGTGCGCGTGGAGGCGTCGGCGTCAGGCACCTGCAGCACGTCCTGCGCATAGACGATTCCCTTAATGTTATGGATGCTGTTGTCGTACACCGGCACTCGCGAGAAGTGCTTTTCGCCGAGCAATTGGATGAAGCGTTCGACAGTCGTTTCCATGGGGAGAGCGAACATATCGGGCCGCGGCTTCATGGCCTCGCGCACAGTCTTGCCACTGAATTCGACTACCGACTGGATGAGATCGCGGTCGCCTTCCTGGATGATGCCTTCTTCCTGTCCCGCTTCAATCAAGGCGTCGACCGCTTCGGCCGCGCTTTCGGGGGCCTCATGACTGTTCCCGCGGGTCAGGGACGCGACCGATTGCAGAAAACCGAGAACGATCGTAACCGGCAAAACTAAATAGATGAGTACGGTCAAAAGCCACGTCCAGCGGATAAGCCAGGCGCCGTTCGTGCGCGAGAAAAAAACGAATGGCAAGAATTGATTGAAGACGATGACGATCACGATCAGGCTGATCGCGGCCTGTGCGATCTCATAGTTGCTCCATCGCTGATCGCTAAAAAGAGCGAATCCGACCAGCATCCCGATGGTCGCGGTGGTGAACTGCTTCAACACGGACATCGAAAGCGAAGCGCGCGCCCGACTGACCCGCAAGTTGGGTTCGACTTTTTGCTCGAAAATGTCGATGTTGTCCTGAAACTCGCGGGAGAGAAATTTGCCGATCTCCTGATAGACGCGGTCCACATAGGAAGCTAGCGCTAAGAGCGCCAACAGCGGAAGCAGCGCGAGTGCTACGGCCCAGTTCATGCAGTTCTCCGGCCGGCCGGAGGGTGGACGCGCCTTCGGTTGCTTGGCCGGAACCCAGCGCCTCGCGACCGCTCGATCAGGCCCACCTCCAGTTTCAGTTTCTGGCGCAACCGAGCCTCTTCGATGGCCATCTCTCCATTATCCCGCTCATGGTCAAACCCTGCCAGATGGAGAATGCCGTGGAGCACGAGAATCTTCACCTCGTCGGCTAGAGAATGGCCCAGATGGCTGGCATTTTCGCGGGCAATGTCGAGCGATATGGCGAGTTCGCCAGCGACTCGTCTCCCCGGGCCGCCCATCGCTGGAGTGGACGGAAAAGACAACACATCGGTGCCTTTATCCTTGCCGCAAAATCGCCGATTCAATGCGCGCAGGTCACGGCTGCTTGTCAGCAAGACATTCACGTTATCGCGCAAGCGAACCGCTTGCCGTGCGCGGCGCACAAAACGTTCGAGGGTCGACGGGCTCAACCCCGCAACTCTTTTTCGGAGAATAACCAACTTGCCAGCACCTACGAATCGCCCGACGCCTTCCGGGGGGCGCCTTCTGTAGCCGCATGTGGCGACCTGCCTGAGCCGTCACCGCTCTTGCCGCCGGAAAGCAAAAGCATCTGCTGCTCTGCGATCAGCGTTTTGTGCTCGTCGTAAGCGCGAATGATGCGCTGCACTAGGTGATGCCGAACCACATCCGCTTCGTCGAAGTGAACGAAGGTCAAGCCTTCCACCCTTTGCAAGACATCGATGGCCTCGAGCAACCCGCTGCGGCGAGCGTTGGGCAAGTCGATTTGGGTAATATCGCCCGTGATCACGGCCTTCGAGTTGAATCCGAGGCGCGTCACGAACATCTTCATCTGCTCCGATGTTGTGTTTTGCGCCTCATCGAGGATTACGAAGGAATCGTTCAGGGTGCGTCCGCGCATGAATGCAATAGGCGCAATCTCAATGACATTTTTCTCCAGATAGCGGTCGACTTTTTCCGGATCGAGCATGTCGTAGAGCGCGTCATACAGCGGGCGCAAATAAGGATCGATCTTATCCTGAAGTGTGCCCGGCAAAAATCCCAGCCGTTCGCCGGCTTCGACCGCCGGACGCGCAAGGATAATGCGGTTCACTCGCTTCGCCAGCAGAGCCGAGATCGCCATGGCGACGGCTAGATAAGTCTTGCCTGTGCCAGCAGGACCAATGCCGAACACCATATCGTGCTTCTCGATCGCTTCGACATAGCGTCGCTGATTCACGCTCTTGGGCTGAACCATCCGCCGGCCTAGCGATCGCTGGCGGCCGGCGTCGGCAAGTCCGCGCAAGGTTGCGGTGGGATCAGATGTAAGCACGCGCAACATGCTGTTGAGGTCGCCGTTGTTGAAGGTAAATCCTGAACGCTGCAGGCTTTCGTAATCGGCAAACACCTGCTCGGCGCGAGCCACATCGCGAGGCGCGCCTTCCAGGTCGATAGCGTTCGAGCGCAGGTCGATGGTGACGTTCAGGCCGTCTTCGAGCACGCGCACATTCTCGTCGCGGGTACCGAAGAAGGTTTCGATGTTGGGGCTTATCCCGATGCTTTTCTTCATTCAATCTCTTGGCAAATGATGCAGGAACGCGCGACCGCTCAATTGGGTACAGGGGCGGGTCAGGCGGCTCGTGGACAAAACAGGATTATGCGCAGAGACGGGAACTACCGAAATGCTCATGCCCGGAAGGCAAGTCACAACCATTGCATAAAGCGTACCCCGGTCTGAGGTGGGAGTCAATGATGAACCAGATTGTTGTGCGAGCGCATTCTGGCGAAATGAGTACAGGGGGAAGGCGTCGCGTTTATATGCAGACCGTCAGCAAGTAACTGCGTCAGTTGCGCAAGTCTTTGCGTACCGCATCCCCAAGACTCGCGGGAAGCCGCGGAAATACAGGGTTCAGGCGGCGCTACGAGTGAACCGCTATCGAGGCGGACGGCATCCTACCTAGTAGGTTCGAAGTCGAGCAAGGCTTCCAGGAGGCTCTATGCGCACCGTCACGATCTTCGCTTTAACTCTTCTGCTATCACTTGTCGTTTCTGCGCAAATAGGTTTCGCGCAGAACTTAGAACGTGGTGTCGCCGGCTACTGCCCGTACGGATGCGGGCCGTATGTTCCGCTGATCACGACTCCGAGCATTTCGTTCGAAACCGTTTCCCCAAACCCAGTCGGGGCGAGAAATGCCACTGCCGGGCTGGTCGCGGGAGCCACGAATTCGACACTCTCAGAGGTTTCAGGCAACACTGACTCGGTTTACACGATGCCGGTGTGGTATTCGGGCGGAGGGACGCCGCTGGTATCGCCTGCGGTGAATTCGCCCGTCGGCGGGATGAGAATGATGCGTCCGGAACACGGACAGCCCACGCCACGTGAGCACGAAGCCGCGCCAAAATCTTGGGTCTATTTCAGTTCGGCAGAACAGAGCCCACACACGCTGGAAGTGGCCAGTGCGGCTACTGGCGTAAAACCGGCTGGACACACCTTCTCGAACCAGGATGTAGAGCGGCAGAACGAGAAGAACGGGGATGTCCATTACGACAGTAAGACGGAGAAGATTCGGTGAGTGTGGATTTCTAACTCTAGGCGACACGATTTAATCCCACTTCTCCGCCGCGCGGAAGCGAGAAGTGGGCCCCCCGCAGCGACAGGCATCGGGTTACTTCCGTTCTGAGTAATGGCCCGGACGTGCCATTTACCGATGCGGGGCTTCAGTTTAGTCTTCTGATTGAGCAGCACTTGGGGGAGGGCTGATCGACATACGTCCCACGACTCGAATGAGTCTGGGGCGTTTTGTTTTGCGGGCTACGCCTTGGTCCCCATTTTCTCGCTTGGTGCGACGAACAATTGGCCGCGAATGGCGGACTCCGCTCGGCGGACCGTTCGATGCTCGCTCAGAGTACCGGGCGTCTAAAAACTGATCTTCAGGATCTTACCGTTGTTTCCCACGAACCATCCAGCCTGCGGATTCGCAAACGCCACTGACCAATATCCGCTCACTTTGGGCATTTGGAACCAGGTCGTCCCCTCATCAGGAGTAAACGCGGCTTGCCCCAGGTTGTAGTTTGGTTGGGTTTCGGAGGTAACCACCACGGTGCGGTCGAAATCGTGACTTCCACCGCTGACGCCACGCGCATAGGCTAGCGCGAAAATCGCTCCCGCCACAGGCGGCTTGTTCGTGAGCGTCCACGTTTGACCGCCATCATTCGACGTGGCCGCATCGGCCGAGGTATTCACGCTCAAATCACCCCCGCCCACAATGCCGTTCAACGGGTCGCGGAAAGCCACCGAAAAGCCGCCCGCCGAGGCCGAACTCACGAGCGGCGTGCCATAGGCATTCCAGGTATGGCCACCGTCGGTCGTGGCTAAGATTCTCGCAATCGTCGATCCGCCGGTGGTGACCCAGGCATTGTTTTCGCCTTGCGTGGTGACGCAGGTTCCGCTGGAAGAAAACGAGGCCTCGCCGGGCAGCGCCGGCGGCATGTCTTCAATAAAGTGCCAGTCGTGTCCGTCGATGGTGAGGAGATCGGGGAAAACGCCGTTGACGGAATCGCTGTGAGCCACGCCGCGGTCCGGAGTCCAGAATGCCATGCAATCGTAGAATGCGCTGGGGTCCGAGTTTACGAACTGCACATTCCAGTTCGCGCCCCCGTCTTCGGTCTTGTAAATGCGAAATTGCGAGGCGTCGTTCCCGATCGACATGAGATAAGCTACCTGGTCGCTGACACCCTGCACATCGCGGAATTGCAGAGCTTCAGCTCCCTGCACTACGCCAGCGGTCCAGGTCTTGCCGCCGTTTGTGGTGACCACATAAGTTCCGCCGGTGCCCGCCGCCCAGACCACATCAGCGCTCACGGGACTAACGGCGATCAATAGTTGCGTGGTGCCGCTGTTCTGCGGTGTGAGCTTAGGTTGCCGAACCGACGGAGGTTCCTGCGCAAAGGCAACAGTGGCACAAGCGGCAAACAGGAAAATGGCGAGCGAACGTTTCAACATGGGGGAAGTCTCTCCGGACGGGATTCGTGGCAGGAGGAGTATAGAAAGGGCGGGAGGGGGTGTCAATCGGGTAGGTTTTCTCCGCCGCATCGCGGATTTGTCTGACTTTTGCGGTTTTCGGACATGTCCAATACCTGCGGACGGCTATCCGCCCTCGTGTAATGGCTCGAACGTGCCATTTACTGATACGCGGCTTCGGCTTAATCTCCTAATTGAGCAGCACTTGGGGGAGGGCTGATCGACATACGTCCCACGACTCGAATGAGTCTGGGGCGTTTTGTTTTGCGCGGCATTCCTCAGGCGGGAGCGCTACGGCTTCTTAGACAGCCGCCAAACGCGATCACCACACCCCCGCCCACCGTGCCGCAAAAGAACACGCTTGCTCCTATCCACCACTGATATAGAATCCGTCCCGCAGGCAAAGTCAAATCGCTACAACAAAAATGCGGAGGAAAGAGTGAAAAAATCACTGTTTGTCGGTGGAGCGGTGGTCGCGCTAGCGGTCGCATGGTCCATCGGGCGGGCACAGGGACAGCAAGATCAATCCAAGGTAATCTTCGCTTCCGCCGAGCAGGCAAAATTCGTATCCACGAACCGGGGCGTCTCGATAGCTGCGATCTGGGGAGATGCCAATGCGGGCGCGCACGGCACATTCACCAAGTTCGCGCCGGGTTATGACGCTGGCATGCACACTCACACGAACGATGTTTGGATCGTCGGAATAAAGGGCGCGTATTTGTACAAAGATGATGCCGGCGAGAAGCGTGTAGGGGCGGGCGATTTCCTGCGCGTTCCCGGAGGACACAAGCACTGGAGCGGCGGAGACAAGAAAGAAGGCGCTGTGTTCTACGAAGAGTCGTCAGGCAAATTTGATTTTGTGCCGGAAAAGTAGGCCGCTGCCGCGTGCCAAAAGAAACCCCAGAGGTATAGCGCTGTGGAATCCCACTTCTCGCAACGGAAGCGAGAAGTGGGGCACCCGGAGTACGGCAGTCATTTGCGTAACGCGTGCTACCAAAACTGATTCCGCAAGGCGGCCGTGTTAGTTCGATTCGGTGAACTCAATGTAGGGCGACGATCCGCTCGCTGTGCTGCAACTGCCGAGATCCAAGTTATTGCTCTCTCCGGTAGTGCCGGCATCTGCAACACAAGTTGGGGCTGAGCTGGAACCGTCTGTCAGCGCTATTTTCACGGTGACCGAGACAGGCTCATTGAAATCTGCTCGCGAACCGCCGGCATCACCGACGACGTTGAATTCGGACTGTTTCCAGACCTGCGAAATATCGAGCACGCTGTCCTTGCCGCTCACCGAGTAGGCAGTGGTTCCATCGGTGAATTTCACCGTATCGTTTCCGCCCGAGGCCGCAGCGCCAGAGAGCGACAAGCTGGCAAGCGAGGTCGGCTTCACATCGGGCGCCGAGACGTAACTGCTGTTTCCGTAGCAATCGCCTTCGCCGTCACTGCCGAAACTGCTCGGACAACGTGAACTGCCCCAGTCGATCAGCCAATACTGCATGAACACAGCCGCTTCGCCCTCGACTGCATAGTCCGTCGCATAAATGAATTGCTGCCAGACAACGCAACCGCTATGGCCGTCGCAGGCCGCTGTGGTGCCGGTGAAGTTGGTATTGAGTTGAAGCGAGTATTCATTCGCCCCGAGGATGCCTCCGTCTCCGTACTCGGGCACTCCAACACTTTTCTCGGATTCCACGCCCGTAACCGTGGGGAAACTTCCAAGTGCCCCGCTGGTCAGGCCCGAACTTTGTGCGACGTAGTCGTCACCGTTGCCCGCCACCATCCCCAGACCGGGTTTGTGGACGCGTGTATGGACGCGTGGATGCAGCTCTTTGCATTCCACCTGCTGCCATACTGTGTCGGGATAAGATGCAACGAAGCATCCCTCCCCCAAATCGGTATTGTGGATAGCCGCGACCCAAGCGTCATGCGCCGCGTCTGCGGTCTGTGCGGCGGAAACCGGCTGAAGGAAGCAGATGCTGACAAAGGCCACGGCCGCGATGGGGACTGCACGATGGGAGGACCGAACTTTCTTGGGCGTCATAGATTCTCCATTCAAGGGAATTGCTTCTGGGCCGACAATTTCTCTCGGCTCAAAAACGGCGCAATTTTAACCTTGAGTCGCCCGCCCCAAAAATTGGAGCCGAAGAATTTACGGAATCCGAACAGACTGGCTTGTGATTCGCACCTCCTTCTGATGGCGGCGAACCGGACTTTTACTCCGGCGGAGGGTCGCCTATACGCCGACCAGCTCCCGCGCGCCCTCGATGCGGCCAGGGCGGCCGCTGTCCGGAAACCGCGCCAAGGTCTCGACCTGCTCTTGAATTCGAGTATCTACGGCAAAGGCGGCTTGCGGGCTGTCGGCTTCGATGTAATCGAAGATCGCGCTGCGGTCGGCCAGCGCGTGGGCGGACCATTCCAGCCGCATGCGTTTACGCATGATGGATTATCGCGCTTTGCGTAGGGCGGCAGCGCGACGCTTGGCGAAGTGAGCTTCTACCTT
>Ga0116105_1000087_pt1 | contig 31951 bp, 19 predicted proteins | sample June2015DPH_6_20_FD_89716 | JGI IMG/M metagenome (GOLD analysis project Ga0116105, IMG submission 89716) | Peatland microbial communities from SPRUCE experiment site at the Marcell Experimental Forest, Minnesota, USA - June2015DPH_6_10 | ecosystem: Environmental > Terrestrial > Soil > Wetlands >... | reverse complement strand
CTTGCGCTTTGCTGGGTCCGAGTTCCGCAGCTACTGCCAGGGCGACACTAGTCTTAAGAAAATCTCTGCGCCGCATCGAGCTTTGTCCTTCTCGGCCTCCAACGCGATTGCGATTCCGGTTGCGCCGAAATCGAGTCAGATTGCCCGTCGGGCGTATACGTAAGCCGTAGGATGGAACCGGCAATCTCTTAGAAAGAGAACTTCAACGCAAACTGTATCTGTCGCGGCGGACGGGCAGCCGTTAGGTCGCCGAACTGTTCTGTTCCCAGGATGGTTGCGTTGTTTCCATTTTGGGGGCCGCTGTTGGCGAACAGGAAATTGGTGTGATTTGGGAGATTGAAAAACTCCGCACGAAATTCCAGATCCGTCTTCTCCGAAGTATGGAAGAACTTAAATACCGAGAAGTCCCAGGTCTTGTATCCCGGCCCCTCGATGGTGTTGCGGCCGACATCCCCGAACGAACCGAGGGGCGGATCGATAAATGCGCAGGTGTTGAACCACGCGGTCGGAGTGTGAATCTTGTCGGGAGCGACACACGTAGGGTTGCCCGCTACCGTGCCCGCCCGGGTCGGATCTCCGACTTGGTCGGGACGCTGTGATACTCCACCAGCACCGCCGTCAGAATTGGCGAAGTTGCCGTCCGCGTCGAGCACGGTATACCAGTTGCCAGTGGAGATCGAGAGGATAGTGGCAATCTGCCAACCGCCGACGATCTGGTTCTCAAACCCGTTTGCGCCCCCCAGGAAGTGCTTATCGTGACCAAAGGGCAGTTCATAAATTCCATTCAAAACGATACGGTTGCGTACGTCGAAATCGGAGTTACCGTATTCGGCCTGCGGATCGCGAAAATAGCGAAAGTCGCTGTTGTTCTGCGTAGGACCGAGGTTCGCGTTGGAGGCGATATCCAGCGAGTGTGCGTAGGTGTAGGAGGCCTGGAACTGCAGACCCTTGGCGAAACGCTTTTCGAAGCTTGCCTGCAGCGAGTTGTAGTTGGAAGCTCCAGACGAGCGGAACCAGTCGATTCCAGTGTCGAAGACTGGGGTGCAGTACTGAGAATTCGCCAGGGAGCATGGAGCGGGCGATCCGATCACGGTCGCAAACACCGGCCGTCGTGGCGCGGTCGCGTCATTCGGATTCGGATCGGGCGCGGCTTGGTTGCCATTGAAGAAGGTATATAGCTTTGTGCCCTTGGAACCTGCATAGGTTACTGTGAGCACACTGTTCGCCGGTAGCTCACGTTCAAAGCTCAAGTGCCACTGCTGCATGTAGGGCGTGCGCAGATTCTTATCGACCGAGAAAAAAATGGGAGTGTTGGGATTTACCAGCGAGTTGGCGGGGAAACCGCCAGCCAGAGCGGGAATCTGAGTCACGCGGCAATCCCCGGCCGCGACATTGGCTGTCGGCGCGCTGCAGGGCTCAACGAACGACTGGTTGGTGAAGAACGGCGGATTGAATCCGGGACTCGGATTCGAGTACGGACCATTCTCCTGCCCGCCGTAGAAAATTCCGTAGCCGGTTCGCAGTACGGTCTTCGGAGCGAACTGCCATGCCAAGCCGAAACGCGGCGCGAAATTATTCAGGTCCGAGTCGATCAGCCCCCGGCTGCCGGTAGCGCTGATCTTGACGTACTGGGCGATGAAGGGCGTGAGCTGCGCCGTCTGTCCCTTCGGCACAAAGATCGTCGGATTTGTCGGGTCGCTCAGGTCGAAGTTTCCTACGTCGTTGAAGCGATCCGATACCGTGCCAAAAAGTTCGTAGCGTAAGCCCAGGTTCAACACCAGAGTGGGCGTTAGCTTCAAATCATCCTGCGCGTAAAACGCATAAGTGTTTCGGAAATAGTCCACATTGTGCAGGTTGTTGATGCTGCCTCCGCTGGTAAGCCCTGCGAGGAAGGAGGCGAACCCGGTTCCACCGGTACCGATCGCCGCCGGATTATCGGTCAGCGTGGGGTCAAAGTTGAGCGTACCGCGCGCCGCGGCGGGCTGGAAAATTGTGAACTCTTCATGCCGGATCTCCGTGCCGAATTTCCAAGTGTGGCGACCGCGAACCCAAGTCAAGTTTTCGGAAAGAGTGTAGGAGTTCTGGAGTTCGACCGAAGGCAGGAACGTGGGACTGCCTAAGGTGGCGACGTCGCTGAATACCAGTTGCGGCAGGCCGCCAATGCCCGGCGAAAAAGGGACGCCCGGAAAATCGATGTTGGGTTCAGCTGACACATTCGTATTCGCGTTGAGTTCGAGGCGATGGGCATTCACCCGGTTATAGCCAAGCCGAAATTCGTTGATCAACTCGGGCTTGAAAACGTGCGTCCAACTGGTGGCAAAACTACGATAGGAAAAATCCTCCTGACCACTGAAGAAGCCGCCTCCATCGGCCAATCCACCGAAAGTTCCGGGAATAAAGCTCGGTTGGTTTTCGAAGCTGAAACGGAAGAACGCGTTGTCCGCGTCAGAGAACTTCTGGTCCACGCGAACGTCAAAGTTGTCCCGCGTTTCCTGGCGGATGGGGTTGGCGACGAAATTGTTTCCACTCGAGTTGATCGGCCCGGCGGCCGGGTACAACGCTGCCAGCCGAAGCGCCAAAGGATCCAACGAACCGCCGCGGGGCACAACCGGCGTAGCGGGAATAATGTTCAGAGGCTTTCCTGTGCCGTCGTATTGGAAGGGTACGCCGCAAGTAGGTTGGGCCAGTTTGGCATCAAAAATTTCACCTGCATACGTCGATGCCCCGTTGCAATCCGTACCGGTCACGGTCGTATAGTCAATTAGACTCGAAAAATCTCCGGTACGCCAAGCCGTCGGGGGAACGAATGCAACCTGAGTTTGCGCCTCCCGCACACGGTATCCTTCATAGTCCACAAAGAAGAATGTTTTCCCGCGGCCGTCATACAAGTGGGGCAGCAAGACTGGCCCGCCGAATGTCGCGCCAAACTGGTTTTGCTGGTACTGGGGCACAGGACCCAGCGGATCAAAATAGTTTCGGCCGTCGAGCTTGTTGTTGCGAAGAAATTCCCAGGCTGAGCCATGAAGTTGGTTCGTCCCAGATTTGATAACGGCATTCACGATGGCCCCGTTGCCACGTCCGAATTCCGCGCTGTAGGCGTTGGTTTGTACCTTGAATTCCTGCAGAGCCTCCACTGGAGGCTGAATTACGAAGTTCGTTTCGTTGAGCAAGTCGGGCAGGTTCGAATTATTGTCCACGCCATCCAGCAAAAAATTATTCTGCAATGATCGTGCTCCGTTGGAGCTGAAGCCGTATCCGGTTTCATCGCGCGCGCCCGGCTCGCTCGGAGCCGTGCCCGTACTGAGCAGGGCCAACTGGGCAAAGTTTCTTCCATTCAGGGGCAGGTTGCTGACGCGCTTCTGGTCAACGACCTGACCCAACTCCGAAGTTTCGGTTTCAAGCAGCGGTGCGGCTCCCGTTACCAGAACCTCTTCGGAGATCAGCCCGACCTGCAGCGACATGTTGATGGCGACGCGTCCCTGGACATCGAGCTGGACAACCTCCGACACCGCCTTCTTGAAACCTACCTGCTGCACCGTGACCCTGTAGCGTCCGATGTGCAGCGGACTCGCGACATACTCGCCCTCGCCGTTAGTGGAGAGAGTCATTTGCACACCGCGATCCACGTCCTCAATCGAAACCTTAGCGCCCGGAACCACCGCGCCACTAGCGTCGCGCACGGTTCCTACAATGGTCCCGGCATCCTTTTGCGCCCATAACGGGGTGGCGAATCCAATGGCTAGCAGCAAAAGGAGTGCACCGCGAATTTGGCGGGCGTAAGGACGGGCGGACATGGAGAGCCTCCTGATTTCCTTAAAGAGTGGCTAAGTTGTTGCTTCCGCGTGCGAAAGCTGTTGTGTAACTTTACGAAGTATTACTTTTACTTCCGTTTTATGGACTTGTCAACTGGAATAAGTCGCTTCCTAAGATCGAAAAGACAGGTCTGATGGGATAGCGTTTGAGTTAAGAATGGGTTTGCGAGAATGCAGGTTTTACGGCTTGGCGGGTTCGAACCACGCCACCGCGCCTTTTGCGATTTCCGGGAGATGGAACACCGTGTTCCCGTTTTCAATGCGGCCCGTGATCGTGGTCTCCTCGCCGAGAAATGGAAGGAAGTGGCCTTTGACTTTGCCGGGTACGGTCAGTTCCGCCCCGTTCTCGGGAGTCTGCACGGCGTTTTCCTTGGCGCGAAGGCCTTGAAAGTTGGCGAAAAATACGTGGACCTCGCCGTCCACGGACGCGATCTGTGCCGCAACCATTGGCGACGCCTTTACTCGAATCCCGCTACTGTCAAGGCTGTCCAGAAAAGGTTTTTCGCTGTTCGGCGAGCAATCTTCGAAATGACTCTCCGCCAGAGCTATGTAACGGGCTCCCGGCGAATCGGCGATGTGGGTGACGTTGGTCTGACTTAGTTCTTCGCTGATGGCGCCAGCAGCGACGATCTTTCCATTGCTACCCGCATACTTTCGCAGGACAGCCGCCTCCTCTTTTGAGAGGATGCGAACATCCGGCAGAATCAAAGCCTTCCCGTGGAACGACGCCAACGTCCTCGGAGTCACGATCTGATATTCGCGATGACTTTGTATCAGGAGCAGAAGCGTTCCCTGGTAGGAACGAAGAAAATCTTTCGTGAAGTAGTTGCGCGTAGCCGGAGAGAAATAGACGCCGACGGGATCGATCGCCGTCCGCGGACGATAGAAGGTTTTCTCGTGCGCGGCTATCCACGCGAACACTTGCTTCCGCGTGTCCAGGTCGTTGGAGCCGGACATGACGTGAGTCGCCGCATCCCACACATTCGCACCCGCCATGAGCTCCGACATGAAAAGATTCTTCATCGGCTCCGGGGCAGTGACTTTGGGATCGCCATCCCACGAATAATTCAGTATCCAAGTCGCCTTCCCCTGCGCGAATGCGCGGAAGGTCTGCATGCCGATCTGGTAACGAAACCAATCGAACGGCGTTCGAGAGGACGCCATGTGATCCCCGCTGCCAAATTCATATTCATGCGCAACCGCGTCGTTCACGGCGTAGAGACTATATACATCCGCACCGACACGCACGGCTTCTTCCTCAATGCCCGGATAAATTTCCGGAATGGTCTTGATCTGCGGATTTACCGACTTCGCCGTCCGATCGATCTCCTGCATGAAATCGGTCAGCGATTGGATCCGGAAATCGACCCACTGTCGAAAATTCGGATCCGAGAAATCTCCCAGTTTCAGGTCATGCCGCGCGTCCAGCCCAGTCTGCTTGCGAAAGGCCGCGACGGTGGCGTCATCGAAGCTGGCCCACGTGTCTTCCCAGCCATCGAAGTGCGTCATCCAGTACGGGATGTCCACATAGATTCCGTCAATACCAGTTGAGGCAATCTGCCGCACCCGCTCCATATAGGTCTTGCGCCACTCGGCCGCGTAGGGGCTGACCCACACATCCTCGTCGCCTTTCGCGATCCAGAAAGCATCGCCGCCGCCAAAGATTGCGGGTTCGCCCGTGATTTTGCGTTGCAACCAATCAGGATGATCTTTGGCTACCGAATGCGGCGATTGATCGGCGTTTGCCGTAATACATTCCAGCCCCGCGATGTAAACGAAGGCGTGGTTTCCCGCTTTGTGCGCGCGCTCGGCCACGGCGCGAATGGCGGCGAGTTTCTCTTCTGGGTTGAGGAAGCTCTCGTAACGGCCCGGGATATCGTTGTCCACTTCGATGCCGGACACGTGACTCTCTCCAGCCTCTCGGACAATTCGCTCCGCGCGGCCTGTGCCCAACGACCACGCCGCGATACGCACATAGTTTGTCCAGTCTTGATTCCGCGAGTCTAGGGTCGCCTGATCTCGAGTAACATCCTGACCCAACAGGAATATGCTCACGGAAACCAAGGCCGCAGCGACAGTCCGGGCTCCAGATTTTTTCATAGTTGCCTTTCCGATAACCGTGAACCGACGCGATCAGAATTCGAATCTGACTCCGAACTGGAAGTACCGGGGCAAGTACCCTGCCGCATCGCTGCTGATCGCCCCAAACTGAGAATCTCCAAACGCCAAATTGGACTGCTGGAAGCCGAAGCGCGGATGATTGGCAAGGTTGAAGATTTCCGCCCGCACGTCCAATTTCATGCCTTCACGGGGCACGAACGACTTATAAACATTCACATCCGCGTTGTGGATGCCTGCGACGCGCAGGCCGGAAAAGTAGCGCGGAGCGTTGCCCGGATTCTGGTCGCCGGGGTCGGCAAAGCAGTTTGAGTTGAAGTAAGAGAGCTGCGTTGTCTGCCAGGTCAGGGCGACGTCATTCATGCTCAGACCGGACTTGAGCTGCGGGCACACGACTTCGGGACGCTGAGTGCCGTTCGCCAGCCGCGGGGCGGCCATACCGAGCGCCATCGGCTGACCCGACTGTTCCGTGATCAATGTCGCAATCGACCAGCCTCCGACGACGGCGTCGACAGCACGGTTCATATCGCCACCAATCCATTGTTTGCGGCCGATCGGTAGATCAATAACGACTGCAGCCGCCAGCCGCTGCGGCGTGTCATTGGCGCCGATGCTGTGTTCCAAACTCAGACGATCCAGTTGTTGCGGGAGGCCGTACGCCAGAGAACCGATAAAGTTGTTCCTGCCTGCCGAGGAATCGTCGGTCGCCTTCGACACCGTGTAGCTGCCATCGAAGCTGATGTGGTGTGTGGTGCGCTTCTGGAAGCGAATCTGCATCGCGTTGTACCAGGAGCTGGCTTCCTCCAACATCAGGCCTTCGAAGTCTCCTGAGAATTGCGGGTAGGAGTTGAGCAGATTTCCCAACGCGAGGGTTGGCTGGCCGTAGTTCGAATCGGGCTCATTGAAGCACGGGGAAGAGGCACAAGGTGGGCTGAACATCGAAGCGAATGGGTTACCCACCTGCGTTTGCAGAAAGTTGCTGACACAACTATCTCCTTGGCAATTCGGATCGGTGGGAGTTACGGCGGCTGAAATCTTCGCCAGCAGAGACGACGGAATGAAATCCCGGTTATTCGTGCCCGACCAGGGCAGATGGGTGCTGCGGTTTGCGGAGTAGTCCGCACCAAGTACGATTTCGCTCGGCAGCGCCCGCTGGATTCCTACATTCCATTGGTAGATCTCGGCGTCTCGGGCCGCGGTCGTGCCGAGATCGTTATTGTTGGCGTATCCCCAGTTGGCCAGCGCGCCGTACTGCATCCCCTGCGGCCCCGTGAGTCCGCCAGGAAATGGATTTTCCAAAGTCGCGGATTGAGTTGCAAAATTATTGTTTGTGAAGAACATAGTCGCTGTCTTGCGGAAGGCGGTGCCGGGATACTGAAAGTTTGTGGCCGGGCTCATTCCGAAATACACGCCACCCCCGCCGCGCACCACCGTATTCGAATCGATCTGGTAGGCAAAACCAAGTCTCGGTCCAATATCTTTTCGGTATGTTGGAACACTTCTGTTGCTGGAGGTGGCGAACTGCGTAGTGCCATACAGCTCCTCTGTCGTCGGAAGATTCGCGATGCCCTGCATCATTGCCTGAGCGCTCAAGGTACCGGGTGGTGCGCTGCTGGGAACGTTGGCCAGATTGATGCTTACGCCGCTATCGGCGGTGAAATTGCTGAATTCGAGCCGGTTGTGGCGCTCGTTGTAGGGCGTGCTCCACTGATAACGCAGGCCGAGATTGAGCGTGAGCTTCGAGTTTACCTTCCAGTCATCCTGGATATAAAAGCCTGTCTCCGCCGATTTATTGGCCACCGAGGGATAGATGTTGAGCGAGGGCGGCGCGTAGTTTGCGGGGTTTACGTTGTCGGCATAGCCAAAGAGGAGGCTGGCAAACGGGTTGCCTGTCGAATTCCCAAGCGCATCCGTATCGCTGTTGGGAGTCGGCGAGGTGACGTAATCCGAAAAGTTAAACACGCCAGTCGGATTCGGCGGCTGAAAGAAGTTGTTATAGAACAGCCGCTGCTCGCCGCCGAACTTGATCAGGTGCGAACCGTGCGAGATCACCACCTGCGACGAATAGCTGTACAGGGTGTGTGCAAAGGTGGTGGCGATGCAGCACTGGTCGAAAAGATCGCTCCACGGCGACGCTCCCGTCATAGCGAATGTTGGCATCTGATCGATTCCGTTGGCTTGCTGTAAAAGAGCTGGCAATCCTTGAGCGCCGGTCGGCAGCGAAGCATTGAAGCTCGTGATCGTGGGAATACCGGACGTGGCCTTCTCGTGTACCCGATCGATGGCTGCGTGATTTGTCCAGACAGTTCTTGGGTTGACAGTCCAGGAATATTCGAACGAGCCGTTTTGCGCCGTGGTCGGGCCGTTCGCGATTCCATCATTATCGAAGCCGTCGCCCAGAGTCTCTTCGGTGGTGAAATTGCTCCAGCTCCGGCTGTAGCGGCCGTTGATACGCTGCTTATCGTTGATCTGGTGATCGATTTTGATATCGAACTGGTAATCCGGCGAATTCGCCGTAGTGGTGAAATTGTAGTTGTTGAATTCTCCCGGGAGGTTTGGTTGCGGGTAGAGACTGAGGACTGCCTGCCCGATAGGGTTGATTTCCCCCGAAGGAATCTTGTTATTTGGAACCTGCGGTCGGCATTGGCCAGTCGCACAGGCAACCAAAGGTTGTAGCGGATCGTAAATGACATTCGCGGTCGCCGAAAAGTCGCCGGTTCGCTCCGCCGCGGTTGGCACGGATGCCACATAGCTAGTCGCGGAGATGCTGCGGACCTTCTCAAAATCCACGAAGAAAAAAGTGCGATCCTTCTTAATTGGGCCGCCGACGGAAAAACCACCTTGGTCGCGCCGGGAGTCAGGTTTAGGGTTGGGCTCTGGGTTGAAAAAGTCGCGCGCGTCCATCTGCGGACGCTGCAAGAAATACCAACCGCTGCCATGGAAGGCGTTCGTCCCGCTCTTCATGGCCATATTCACGACGGTGCCCCCGTTATTACCGAACTCCGCCGAGAAGCTGTTGTTCTCGACTTTTACTTCCTGCATGCTCTCCACCAGCGGCTCGTAGTAGACATTGGAGTTTCCGCCCTCGCCTTGTTCCGGCGCGCTGAGCAATGCGCCATCCAGCCGCACCTCGGCGGTCGCGTTGCGCTGCCCATTGGAAACGAAGTTTGTTCCTGAGGGATAGCTATCCTGTATACCCGATCCCGCGACCTCGGTCACACCCGCTGATAAAAACATCAGGCCGAAGAAGCTGCGGTTGATCAGAGGGAGTTCCTTCACATATTCGCTGGTAATATCCGTGCCCAACGTCGCGTTGTCCGTATCCAGCAGGGGTGCCGCGGCCGTAACGCTGATAGATGCCGATGCGCCTGCAATATTTAGCCGGAAGTTCAGGGACGACTCCTGATCGACGGCGAGAATCACCCCGGTTTGTTCCGCCGAGCGAAAGCCGGAGGCGTCGACCTTGACGGCGTAGGTGGAAGGTCGCAAATCGGTGAAGTGATACGAGCCCCTGTCGTCGGTAACCGCGGAACTGGCAATGTTCGTGCCAACGTCCCGGATCGTCACCCTCGCATGTGCGACAACCGCGCCCGACGCATCGGAAACTTCTCCGCGCAACTGCGCCCTGTACGATCCCTGGCCCCAAACGGAGATGGCTGAAATGATGATTATGACAACGGAAAACAGCACGGTGGCTCGGACACGACGACCGACCGGCAACCACTCTGCTCTTCGAACTTGCATGGACCGCCCCCTCCCACCAAGATCAAGCAGGTGTATTCGCAATGCTTGTGTTTTATAACGTTTACTTTCGCTCACACTATTACTTTCCATCCCCCCGCTTTGTCAAGCGCAAAAGGCAAATCCGGGTGATCGGCTGCTGCGTCTTGCGTTCTAATATCAGGCATGACCGGCGGACATCTCGATTCGAACTGCGCTTCCAGGAGTCGCCTGCTTTTTTCCGATGGTAGGCCTTCTCGCAGCTCCCGAGAGGCAATCAAACTTTGACAATGCCGGACATTAGAGCGTAAAACGAATCCATTCGCAACCCTTCGTAATAGTTTCGATTGATGAAGAGGATTTAGTTTGGAACAGCTGGCAAGAATGACAAATCAACCTCATCGGGTCAAGGGATCCGGGCGGACAGTCGCGCAAACCTGCTGTGTCTTGCTTGCTCTCGCGCTGCCTGTGTGGACTTCCAGGCAAAATAATTTGCCTCAGGAATCCACTTCTGCTGCTGCGCTCGAAGGCTCAACCGATCTTCAAATCCAAAGCTCGATCTTGCGAATCGAATTTGACCGCAACCTGCGCAGCCGTGTGGTCGCGTTGGTTGGGCCAAGTCCACAATTCCTGACCCCGTTTTCCGCGTCGGAAACGGTTACAGGTGTTCGCACCTGGAGCAATTTTCCCCTGAGCGCAAGCCGCCGGGAACATGTGTCGGACGCGTTTGGCTCTGGCGAGCGGCTCTCTTTGACGGGCAAGTCCGGCGATCTGCGCAAGGATGTTTCCGTCACGATTTACTCTAACTTCCCATCGATCGCCATCTTCGACGTTGCCTACACGAACGAAGGGAAGGCTCGACTCGCAATTCGCGGTTGGGCCAACCAGCAATATTCATTGCGCGCGAGCACCACCGAGCGCGGCCCCGTATTTTGGTCCTACCAAAGTGGATCCTACGAGAAGCGTCCAAATTGGGTGCTTCCGTTGCACGCCGGATTCAAACAGGAGAATTATCTCGGTATGAATGCCAGCGACTACGGCGGAGGAACTCCGATCGTTGATGTGTGGCGCAAGGACGTTGGCCTCGCGGTGGGCCACCTGGAACCGGGCCCTCGCCTGATATCGCTCCCGGTTTCGATGCCCGATGCACAGCATGCCAGCGTTGCAGTCCGCTCAACCCGCGAGCGCACGCTGGAACCTGGGGAAAGTTTCCATACTCTCCGCACTTTTGTCTCCGTGCATCAGGGCGACTATTTTCGCACGCTCACCGAGTATCGCCGGCTTATGGTGCGGCAGGGATTTCAAATGGCGTCCGCGCCAGACAGCGCCTTTGGTCCCATCTGGTGCGCATGGGGCTACGGCCGGTCGGTGCAACTCAAGCAGGTCTACGACACGCTTCCGACGGTCAAGAAAATGGGCTTCTCCTGGGTCACGCTCGACGATGGCTGGCAGAATAATTACGGCGACTGGGCACTCGATCCCAGGAAGTTCCCCAACGGCGACGCCGACATGAAGGCCCTGGTGGATCGAATCCACGCGGAAGGTTTCAAAGCGCAACTCTGGTGGTCGCCGTTAAGCGCCGTCCCCGATTCGATGTTACTGAAAGAACATCCTGACTTCCTTCTGCTGAATCGCGACGGATCGAAGCGGAAAATCTCATGGTGGAATTCTTTTTACTTATGTCCATCCGATCGCGGGGTCATCGAATATCACAAAGCGCTGGTTCGCAAGATTCTTGGCGAGTGGGGATTCGACGGCCTCAAACTCGACGGCCAGCACATGAACGCCGTTCCGCCTTGTTACAATCCAGCGCATCATCACAAGCGCCCGGAAGACTCGGTTGAAGCGCTGCCCGACTTCTTTCGGGAGATTTACGAAACCGCCCGCAGTGTGAAGCCGGATGCGCTAGTGGAATTTTGTCCCTGCGGCACCGCCTATTCGTTTTTCACCATGCCGCATTTCAATATGTCGGTGGCGTCTGATCCGGAAAGTTCGTTTCAAGTCCGTTCCAAGGGCAAAACGTTGAAGGCGCTGATGGGCGATAACGTTCCTTATTTCGGCGACCATGTTGAATTGAGCGACCAAGCCATCGATTTTGCTTCGACCGTTGGGGTGGGAGGAGTGGTCGGCACACAATTCGTCCTCCCGAATCTCGTGACGAAGCACGGCAAGTCGGATCTCACTCCGGAACGGCAGAAAATCTTTGAGGAGTGGATGCGCATTTACAACGAGAAGATGATATCGCGAGGCGAGTATCTCGGAGATCTCTACGACATAGGTTTCGATCTCCCAGAGACGCATGTCATCCGGAAGGACAAGGAACTCTACTATGCGTTCTATGCCAAACGTTGGAGCGGGCCGATTGAACTTCGTGGTCTGCAAGACGGCAATTATCGGATTATCGATTACGTAAACAATAAAGACCTAGGAACGGTGCGCGGCCCGAACGCCAAGTTTTCCGCTGGGTTTAGTCAACACCTGCTGATCGAGGCTCGGCCCGAATAAGGCTGCCCCAGTTCGATCCCGCGTTTGGTACCGGGCAGCGCACGACCGTGCCGTGCATCGACGACGAGCTCGGGCGGGCAGACGGGACTTTTCCCTAGACAACCGAATGCGGTGCGGGATAAAAGAGAAGTGCCAAAAGTATTTTCTATGGGCAGACCTATTGTGAACAGAAGTTTCTGAATGCTAAACGAAGAGCGGCAAAGAGCGATCATTGAGCTGCTCCGTCGGGATGGCCGGGTTCTGGTTGTGGACCTGGCGAAACATTTCCACGCTTCCCAGGTCACCATCCGCAAGGACCTGGATATCCTGCACTTGAAAGGCCAGATTCATCGCACTCATGGCGGGGCGCTTCCAGCCCGGGACGGCGCTCTCGAAGATCCCACTTTGCGAGAAAAAGAAAAGCTCCATCGCAAGGAGAAGATGCAGATAGCCGCGGCTGCGGTGAAGATGGTGTCCGAAGGGCAAGTAGTCGTTCTTGATTCCGGGACGACAACTACCGCCATTGCCCGAGCCCTGCGCAACTTCACAAACCTGACCATCATCACCAACGCGGTGAATATCGCCGCCGAACTCTCGGGGTCGGCGGTGGAAGTGATTCTGAGCGGAGGCAATCTAAGGAAGAACTCGTTTTCTCTGGTCGGGCCCATCGCAGAAGAGACGCTCCACAAATTGCATGCGGATATCCTTTTTCTCGGCGTGGATGGATTCGACGTTCAGTATGGAATCAGCACCCCAAATCTTTTGGAATCGAGAGTGAACCGCGCCATGATAGAGATCTCCAAGGTGGTGGTGGCGGTCTGCGACTCGAGCAAATTCGGGAAAAGAAGTCTCTCGCTGATTGCTCCTCCCTCTGCTCTTCAACACGTCCTCACCGACTCCGGCATTCCCAAGGTTGACCTGAGCGTGCTCAAGAAATCCGGGGTTGACGTGACGGTCGTCTGATGCTTACTCCGTAGAAGTTAATGGAACATCTTCGGAAGCTGCGTTGCGTTATCTTGACGCGCACGACATTGGATCGATGAAAGCATCGTTTGCTCGCGCTTGGCATATCTCGCTTCGCGGTTGTCACAAGCGTACTTCTCCGTTTTTGGACTTTGTGTGTGAAACTGGGCGAGATTTCGTTTTATTGTTATTATAGTTGCTAAATATTGCTATATATTTCGACTCTGGATAAGCCGGTTAATTCACTCGCATCAGGTTGGGAAGGAGGGAGCTTGATTCAGCGACGTTTAATGGACGGGCTCCGAACGTTGGTCGAGGCAAACGAGAAGGAGAAGGACGATCGCGGCACCCTGTACACTCCACTCGAAATCTTGCGCCAGCCCGCGACATGGCAGAAGACTTATCAGATTTGCAATGAGCGACGGCCTGAACTCTGCCAGTTCCTCCACGGAGTGGGGGTCGGAGAAGAACTAATGCATCGCCCCACCGTCTATCTGGTGGGTGCCGGCACATCCGATTATGTCGGTCGGGCTCTGACACCTTTATTGCGCCGGTTTTGGCGATGTGAGGTGCAGGCGGTTCCCAGTACCGACCTTCTGACGAACCTTGAAGACTTAGTCTTTGACGATCGGCCATACCTGTGGATCTCGTTTTCGCGCTCTGGCGACAGTTCCGAAGGGTTGGCTGTGCTCGAGTCCGCGATCGAAAGATACCCCAAGGTTCGGCACCTGATTGTGACCTGCAACAAGCACGGCCGGATGGCCGCAATTTGCGAGAAGACACCCCAACGCGCCTTTGTGCTCGCACTGGACGACACGGCGAACGACCGCGGGCTGGCCATGACCAGCTCTTTCACAAACATGGTGATTGCCGGCCATTGCCTGGCGCATATATTTTCTCCCGGCGATTACTCCGATACATTCGCTGTGCTGCAGCAAGCTGGGGAAGGTTTCCTAGAGCGCGCTGAGGAAGTTGCCACTGCCATCGCCCAGGAGGAATTCTTCAGGGCGTGTTTTGTGGGTTCCGGGGTGCTGCAGGCTGTAGCACGAGAGTCCGCCTTGAAGCTGCTGGAACTGACCGCCGGCAAAATAACCACCTTGTCGGAGTCCACGCTGGGACTCCGCCACGGCCCCATGTCGGCGCTGGACGAGAACACCGTATTCGTGAGTTTTCTTTCGCACGATCTCCGCCGCCGGAAGTATGAACTGGACTTGATCGAGGAAATCCGCAGAAAGCGGCTGGTAAAGCTTCTGGTGGCGATAGCACCGGAGCCAACAAGGCAGCTTGAGGGGCTGGCGGATTATGCGCTTTCCTTGAATACGCCCGACCTTGCCGACGCATACCGCGCGCCCTTGGACGTGATGCTGGCGCAGTTGTTGGGGCTGTTCAGCTCTTTGCGCCTGGGTCTCCAGCCCGATTGTCCCAGCCCAAATGGCGCGATCAGCCGAGTTGTGTCTCACGTGAATATCTACTAATCAGTAATTAGAACGATGCCGACTTTCAACTCTGCAATGGGATCGAATTTAAGAGCGGCGTCCCTCGTGGGTCTGGTCCTTATCTCCGTCTTTGCCGGATCCCTCGCCGCAGGACAGACTCCGGTGCTCTACGGAGTGTCTGCGGGAAAAGCAAATGCGCAGATAAGGGGGACAGTTCTCTCGTTGGAAAACCGGATGATCCAAGTGCAATGGTCGGTTGCCGAAGGTAAGCTAACCGCCCTTGCGCTGGTAGCGCGGGCTACTGGGGTGAAAACGTCTCTTCCGCGCGACCCTTTCAGCATTAGCTTCAACGACGGAACAACAGTCCACGCTTCCGACATGGTCATCACGGTGGTTCCGCAGATCGAGGATCTACCCTCGAACTCCGAAGCCTCGCGCGCGGCGGATCATTTCGCAGGCAAAGCCATTTCTCTGCGGCTGGAATACTCGGGCCAGGAGTCTGCGGAGAAACAAGACACGAAGCATGAGACGAAGAGATACGTTTCCATCGTGTGGCGCGCGGTGTTGCGCGACGATTCCAACTATATCCGGGAAGAAATCTCGCTCTCCGCTCCAGATGGCGATCAGCCGATTGCCGAAGTGCATTTATTCAACGGGAGTCTGCCTGGCGCGCGCGGCATCGGGACGGTCAAAGGTTCTCCGGTGACAGCCGGAGACTTATTTATCGGTTTCGAAAACCCTTTGGCCCAGTGCGAGGCGACAAACACTGTAACTTGCAAGATGAAGCGGGAACTACCCCTGAGGAAGGGGCAAACAGTCGACTATTCGCTGGTGATGGGAGTGTCGCCTCCCGGCCAAATGCGCCGCGGATTTCTGAACTACGTAGAGCGCGAACGAGCTCATCCCTACCGCACATTTCTCCACTACAACTCGTGGTATGACATTGGTTTTGGGAAGCCGTATGACGCGGTCGCGGTGCTCGGTGTCATCAACGCTTTCGGAACCGAACTGGTTCGCAAACGTAACGTGAAGTTAGATTCCTTTCTCCTCGACGACGGATGGGATAATCCACATTCGACTTGGCAGATGAACGCAGGTTTTCCGGAGGGCCTTACTCCTTTGAATCAGGCCGCACACCAATACGGTGCGGCGATGGGGATATGGCTTTCCCCATGGGGCGGCTATGAAGAGGCCAAACAGCAACGGCTTGAGTTCGGCCAAAATCACGGTTTCGAAACCAATGCTGGCGGATTTGCTCTCTCCGGACCGAAATACTACTCCAGATTCCGCGAAGTCTCACTCGACTTCATTCAGAAGGATGGAATCAACCAATTCAAAATTGACGGCACGGGGAATGTCGACAGCGTGTTTCCAGACAGTAATTTCGACAGTGACTTTGCAGCGGCCATCCGTTTGATCGAGGACTGGCGCGCACAGAAGCCAGATCTCTTCGTCAACCTCACGACTGGAACTTATCCATCACCGTTCTGGCTGCGCTATGCGGATTCGATCTGGCGAGGAGGAGACGACCACAGCTTCGCCGGAGTCGGCACCTGGCGCGAGAAATGGATCACCTACAGAGACGCGCAAACCTATAAAAACGTCGTGCAAGCCGGACCGCTTTTTCCCTTGAACTCCCTGATGTTGCATGGGCTGATTTACGCCCGGCAGGCCGAACATTTGGACAGCGATCCCGAAAGCCACTTCCAAAATGAAGTCCATTCGTACTTCGGCAGCGGAACCCAACTGCAGGAGTTATACATTTCGCACTCACTCCTCTCAAAGAATGACTGGGATCAGCTGGCAGAAGCCGCGAACTGGTCACGGCAAAACGCAGAGGTTCTCCGGGACACACACTGGGTGGGCGGCGATCCGGCCAAACTGAAAATTTACGGCTGGGCTGCCTGGTCGCCGGCCAAAGGCATACTCACACTTCGCAATCCGAGCGACAAGAGCCAAAGTATCTCGATCGACGTCGGCCAGGCCTTAGAGCTACCCTCAGGCGTGCCCGGTCGATTTCTGGCACGTAATCGTTGGAAGCGACAAAGCACGGCTACGCCACTGGCGCTGTCAGCAGGACATCAACACACCTTCACCCTCGGACCGTTCGAGGTCCTGACCTTTGAAGCTCAGCCGACGCGTTAACATTTGGCCGGCGTCAGAGCGGCAAGGGTGAAAGGCGCTGTTTTATTTCGCGTAGCCGTTTCGCAGAGGCGCTGCGATCAGAATGCACCGCTACCGATGCGGAATTCTGTGAGGGGTTTGAGATTCTTCTTGTAACCACTAGTAACTGCGTATTCCTTCCCACCTTTAACGCGGAGACCACACTTTCCCGTCGAATACGGCTTGATCTCCACCACAAACGAGGTATTCACGAGCGCGGATCGGTGGATCCGAATGAATCCGTATGGCTTCAGCTTTTCTGCCACCATCGAGATCGACTCGCGGAGCAGATAGGAGTCCGATTCCCGCTGCAGGGACACATAATTGCCCTCGGCTTGAACTGCGACCACATCGCCAGGATTGATGAACAGAATCCTTCCTTTGGCTTTGATCGCGATCATCGGGTGACCTGGACGAGGCAGCTTCTGCAACTGCGGCAAAGCTTCGATCAATTTTGCAGCTCGCTCGCCCTTTGCTCTCCGCGAGGCCCGGTCCAAGGCTTCGTTGATGCTCTCGTTCGAAAAAGGCTTTAGCACGTAGTCTACGGTGTGCCTCTCGAAGGCTGCGACCGCGTGTTCAACGTGCGCCGTTACAAACACGATAGAAGGTAGCGGAAGGTTTCGTTCCCTAAGCCGGTCTACGAGTTCAGTGCCCGGCAGGTCCAGCATATTGATGTCGAGGAGCAAAACATCGTGAGAATCCGTGGCCAATTTCTCGAGCGCCTCGCTCGCATCGTTGGCCGAATCGAAATACTCCACGTCGCTCCTTGCCGACAGGATATTTGCCAGAGCCGTTTGGGCCAGGGGCTCATCATCCACCATCAGCACTCGCATGGTTTCCTCATCCACCTGTGTTCGGTCCGCTGTGCGCGACGTGCATGGCTGCTCCGGACCTGAACTTAAGGCCAGGCAAATCTGCGCCCCAACCCAGCCGTCCATGAGCGACGATCTGCACGCCCCGTTCCATTTCGTATCAGGCCACAATCTCGGCTTATTTCGGATCAACCTTTGCAAAGAACTTCCGCATATCGTCAAGCAAAAGATCGGGTTGTTCCAGAGCCGCGAAGTGTCCGCCTTTCGGCATTTCAGTTTTTTGTACTACGTTGTATGTTTGAGAAATCCAGCTAAACGGAGACGCAAATACCTCCTTTGGGAAATCGGCGTACGCCACGGGAGTCTCCAGCCGCGGAAGTCTCGCCATTTCTTCGCCGGTGAGCCGGTGCTCACGATAGATTCGCATGGCGGAGCCGACCGTGCCGGTTGCCCAATAGAGCGTGACATTGGTCAGAAATGTGTTGCGGTCCACCGCCGTAAGAAAATCTCCGTTGTTGTCAGTAAGCAGTTGAAATTTACTGATCATCCACGCCAACCACCCTACCGGGGAGTCCGTCAGGGCATAGGCGAGAGTCTGCGGTTCAGCCGCCTGAATTCTGAAAAAGCTGCTTTCTTCGCGGTCAAAGAACGAAAATCGTCTACGCTCCGAATCGCTCATTTGCGCAATTGCTTCCGGGTTCGGCGGGTCTGCATAAAGAAGGTTCAGATGAAGCCCGATCACGTGCGCGGGCGCTTCGTAAGCCATGTCGCGTGCGATTTCTGAACCCCAGTCGCCGCCCTGGATACCGTATTTGGAATACCCCAAACGATCCATCAGAACGACCAGGGCCTTCGCCATACGCTGTGGGCCCCAGCCGCGAGTTGTGGTGGGTCCGGAGAACCCAAAGCCAGGAAGCGAAGGAATAATGACGTGGAACGCCGGGAACATGCTGTCTTTAGGATGGGTAAGCGGCTCGATCAGTGCGAGGAATTCGAGAATGGAACCGGGCCAGCCGTGAATCAACAACAAGGGTATTGCGTCGGGGCGGGGCGAGCGCTGATGGATAAAATAAATCTGCTGTCCATCAATTTCTGTCGTGAACTGGTCGAACCGGTTGATCTTGGCTTCTTGGGCGCGCCAGTCGTAGCCGTTCTGCCAATAATCCGCGAGTTCCCGGACCTTCTTGATATCGGCGCCGTACTCCCAGGTCGTGCCCGGAAGTTGATCGGGCCATTTGGCTTCCCCCAAACGGTGCCTAAGATCGATTAGAACGCTGTCGGGAACATGCACTTTGAACGGTCGAATTGCTGCCGTTGTGGGGTCCGTTTTGGCCGTCAGTTGCACTTGGCCAAATGAAATTGAGGGGAACAAAAGCAACGCGGCCAGCAGAAGTCTCGCGCACCGCGAGGCTCTCGTTTCCGCTCTCTCGAACCCAGTTTTCATCACGCCCCTCACACTCCAGTGTTAACCGAATTGACGAGGAAAAAACTCGGGCACGACCCCAACAATTTCTTCCAAGCTGCGTCCTACATTGGAGCTGTCGTTCCATCCGACCACACGCCAGTGCCCATCAGGAACATATCGATCGGTTCCGGGTTGCCTTTGTACGATGGAGCCAGCAAGAGCGGAGATCCGGGGAACGGTTCCGACAGATGATTTGAGGAGTCCACCAGATTTGCGCCCCATACCGTACCGAGCGGCATGTAAAACATAAGATGGGCCATGTTGTGGCTGCCCGCGTCGGTAAGATACGCATCCTTGGACATCATGTAGCTCATCGCGCCAGCTTCGAGCGTCGGCAGTTCCTTTTTGTCAATCGCAGCCTTGACGCTCTCCTTGATTTCTTCTTTCGATTTTCCAGCCAATACCAATTTTGTTCTCATCAACGTAATGGGCAGCACCGTTCGAGCGGCAGGTGGATTTAAGCAAATCGGACTGCGATTCTTAGGGTTCCAAAACTCGGGGCTGTCGAATGGATTCATCCATGCGCGTTCTACCATACAGACAAAGCCGTTCTTGCCTTCGACCGCGGTCTCGTAGCCGTGCGGTCCCAGGACCATAACTTTCGCGTCACGGGAGATGGACGGAGGAGCCGCGGTCCGTGCCAGAGCAATCTCAGCGTTTCGATCCGCGATCAGGTATTGATCCAGCGGAGCCATGCTGGGATAAGGATCCTTTTTGTCTTGCCCCTGCACGTGCCCAGGCACCACAATGGCAAAAATCAGGGCGAATATCAGAAGAGCACCTGCGGTAAATCCCTTTTGGTTCATCGGTTCTCCTAAACAGACTTGGCCGTATCTTCATCGGTGCTGACAAGGACACCGGTGAGCCGGTAACGCGGCTCCCCGAGTGGAATTGGCTGGCGCGATTGCGAGCATATACCTTGGCGGCTGATACGGCGTCAAATCCCGTTGCTGACTGCAGACGGAAAGGTATCTTTCCCGCCGAAATAGCACTCTATTGCCTCCACCTTCCCGTCTTTAAGCCGGAAATACTCCACATTCCGGAATGACTTACCGTTTTTCGTGTGGCAAAGATACTTCGCAAACGCCTCGTTGCCACTTGCGACCACCCGCTCCAGGTCAAACTGTCCGATAAAATTAATCTGTGTATCCCAGCAATTCGTTTTAAAAGCGCTCTTACTGATGTGGTCGTCGCCGGCCGCGCTCGAGAAGGTAAAGTTGTCGGCCAGCAGGACGTCAAATGGACCCCAGTCCTTCTTCTCCACCTCCCAGGTCTTGTACCACTTCCGAACGATTTCTTCGGTTGTCGCGCTCTGCCCTGCTCCTGCGCGCGCGCTTGCCGTCACAGAGAACGCCGCCGCTCCAACCAGTGCGCAAGCTCCCGCTTCGAGCGCCTTCCGCCGTGATATTCCTATCCTGGCCATGTCCATCCTCCTTTTAGTTTTTGGGTTTTGCGGCCCTAAGTATACGAACCGGTTGGTATGCAGAATGCAAAACTACCCTCACACAACGATGCGATCAGCCTCTCTTGCGGTTGCCCGATGCGCGAAGAGACTTTAGCCAATCCACGATGTTTCTGATCCCCGCTTTCATTACTTTCGCATCCTGAGCATTCTTTGCCAGCGACCCATAACCTTCAACCATCGCGATCAGTAAGCCAGCGGCGTCAGCGGGTTCCACGTCGCGGCAAACTTTTCCGCGAGTCTGTCCTTCTCGCAAAGCGGCCGCAACGCCCTCCCGCCAGGCATGGAACACCGTCGCCAGCCGCTTGCGGAATCCCTCGTCAAGGGGAGACATTTCCTGCGCCAGATTATTCAGGGCACAGCCGCCCCGTACATCCTCGGGCCGAACTGATATATCTCGAACAGCGCCGATCAAAGCGTCGACAGGGTCCTTGCCCCTCAGTAGAGGACGCAACCACTTGGCGCGGACGTCGGGGGCGATGACCTCTTCCACGACCGCGTACCCCAGGGCTTCCTTACTGTCGAAGTGGTAGTATAGCGCTCCCTTGGTTACCCCAGCCGCGGCCAGAATTGTGTCTAGACTGGCACTCTGGAAGCCCGATCTGTAGACCTCACGGGATGCGGCCTGCAGCAAGCGATCCCGCGTGCGCTCTGGATCGCGCGGCACAGCCCCGCTGCGTCTCGATCTCTTTCTAGCAATTAACATACCAACCAGTATGCATGTTGCGGACTGCAATTGTCGAGGCAAAACTTCTTGCCGCGTCCCCCCGCGTCCCGAATCTCATAGCATCTCCGGCGATCTCTACTGATATCCGCACGAATTGATCAGCGAGCTGGTTTGGCTTTGTTTCTGTAATTGGTCAATTCGTCACTCTCTGGCACCGCAAACACGCACCTGAGCAGTGGAACCTCACGTATTTCCTTCCAAAGACGGCCCTCGGCATGCCTCGTTCCACAGCAGCACTCTACGCGGATGCACCCGCAACCAGTCAGGCAGAGACAGGCGGTCGCAGGCGCGGTGGGAGACTCTGCCGAAAATTAGCTTGTGACAAATCCGGTGTGATGGAGGAAGTGATGAGTTTTAAGCTGAAATCTCAGCCCATGTTTGGTTCCCCTCGCCTCAGCGGACGATTTATGCTGCCGGCGCTGGTCGCTTTATCCGCGCTGTTGTTGTGTTCTGCGGCATTCGCCCAGACCTCAGTGTCGAACGGCAGCATTTCCGGCACGGTGACTGACGCGAGCGGTGCAGTCGTGCCCAACGCCAAAGTCACCATGACCGGCCCCACTGGGCAAATTGTCCGTGCGATTACCAGCGATGCTGGAACGTATTCTTCTGGCGCGCTGGTCCCGGGCACGTATTCCGTGCGCGCAGAGGCCAAGGGCTTCAAGACGACGCAATTGTCGGTGGAAGTTCAGGTGAACAACACCGCCAACGGCAGCATTAAGCTCGAAATAGGCCAGGAAAGCACGGTAGTTGAAGTACAGGCCAGCGAAGTTGGCGTCAACACGGAACAGGCCGAAGTGCAGGGCGTCCTCACTGCGTCGCAAATTTCAAACCTTCCGGTAAACGGCCGCAACTTTCTTGATCTGGCGCAGCTTGAACCCGGCGTGCAGATTCAGGACGGGGCAAATTTCGATCCGACCAAGGTTGGCTATTCTTCGATCTCCTTTGGCGGCCGTTTTGGACGCACCGCCCGCATCAGTGTTGACGGGGTCGACGTCAGTGACGAGACCGTCGGCACTACGACCGAAGACATCCCGGCGAGCTCGATTCAGGAATTCTCGCTGGCGCAGTCCAGCCTGGATCTCTCGAACGATCTGACTTCGTCTGGCGCGGTGAACGTAACCACAAAGTCCGGCACCAACGCCTTCCACGGCGAGGCCTTCGGCTTCTTCCGCGACAGCAGTGTTGGCGCCGCAAACCTGCCCTCCCCCCTCGACCCGGTGACGGGCCAGAGAATCGCAACTCCCTGGCAGCGCAACCAGGAAGGCGCCGATTTTGGCGGACCGATCATAAAGGACAAACTGTTCTTCTTCCTGGACGGCGAGCGCACGCTGCAGCATGAGGCTGCGCCGGTTCTGCAAGCGTCTCCGTTCCAGGCCTATTCGGGAACCTTTCAATCTCCCTTCAAAGAAGACGAGCTGACCGGCCGCCTGGACTATTCTTTGACCAAGACCGCGCGCCTTTTTGGTCGTTTCAATTACTTCCAGAATTCAGCCGACGCCACGTTCTTCTCGAGCAGTTTCTCTGTTTACAAGAACAAAGACTATACGCGAAATGAAGTCGTAGGCCTGGATTTCAACACCGGGAAATTTACCCACACCATTCGCTTTTCGTATTTGAAGTTCCAGAACCAGATCGTCGATGCCACCACGGGGACGGATCTGCCATTCGCCAATCTCGGGGTCAATATCTTCATCGGAAGCTTCAGCACGGGCCCGAACGAGTTGGCGCCGCAGAGCACTCCGCAAAGCGACCATCAGATCAAGTATGACGGCAGCAGGATAATGGGCAAGCACATTCTGCGTTACGGTTTTGGCTACAACCATATCCAAGGCGGCGGTTTTGCCAGCTTCTTTGGTAGCGCTCCGCAGATCAGTGGTAACACTCCTGCCCCGGACGGCAACCCGCTAGACGATCACATAAGTCAGGTGCTCGCATCGAATGGTCAAGGCTTCTCCACCACTGAGCCTGCCTTGGGGTTCCCGGCAGGCGGCTTGGGACCGGACAATCGCTTGTCTTTTTATGTCGGCGATAGTTGGAAGGTGCGCTCCAACCTGACCGTGGCTCTCGGCTTGCGTTGGTCACGCGATACTGGCCGGACCGACAGCGACCTTCCCGCGATTGCTCCCATCAACCAGTACTTTCCTGGACACGGAAACGCGGTAAGAAATCCCAATCGCAACTTCGCTCCGCAATTGGGCGTTGCCTGGGATCCGAAGGGTGACGGCAAGACCGTGGTTCGGGGCGGCATCGGCCTTTACTACGAGAACGTCATCTTCAACAACGTGCTCTTCGACCGGCCCTCGCGTTTACAAAGTGGTGCATTCCTTCAGATTGTGGAACCCTGTTCAAATGGCACAGGCGTCCTCGGGCCTGATCCAGCGCAACTTGCGTTGGGTGAAACTACGGCAACTGCGTGTTCGGATACCATCGGCAATGCGGCGTCGACCGTAGTGGCCTTCGAGAATACGTTCAAGGCCAACACGCCGTTCAGCCTGACCAACCCCAATGGAAGTTACATCGGCAACTTTTTGAGTGCAGGCGCCAACGTGAACGCATACGACAACAGCCAGGGACTGTTCGATTCCAACTATGTCAGCCCACGCGCCGTGCAGATGAACCTCGGTATCCAGCGCGAAATCCGGCACGGAATGGTGCTCAGCGCGGATTTGCTGCGGAACGTCGAGACCCATGCCCTGCTCGCGGTTGATCTCAATCGCGCTGGGGACATTTCAAACTTTAACCCTGGCAACGCCGCCGCCGCGATCGCCGCGACCGAGACGGCTTTCGGACACCCTGGAGACCTTCAGTCGACCATCAATGCGGGAGCTAAGGTCGGCGATTTCGTAGGGAACGGGATGGGAAGCCCTCTTGACACGGGCGGAGCTTGCGCTTGCGCCTTCACGGGGACCAATCCAGCCCTTGGTCAGTTTTACATGCTGGAGCCCATCAGTCGTTCAGTCTACAACGCCCTCCAGATGAAGTTGACGGAGAACGTGGTGAACCCGGCTCCGGGGCTGAAGGCGGCAAACTTCCAAGTCGCCTACTCGCTCTCGAAATTCGTAAATCCCCTGGCCTTCCAAGGGCCCCCGCGGCCCGGGAATCCGGCGGCTCAAAATGATCAGGATTTCGTCCTGACTGCGATCGACAACGATCAGCCGCTGCGATTCATGGGGCCGTCACTGCTCGACCGCACCCACCAAATCTCTTTCGGCGGGAGCTTCGATATACCCCATGGCTTTCGTTTTGGGGTCATCTCTCACTTCTATAGCCCGCTGTCCAGCCCGGCAATTGTCGGTCAAAATTTTACTCCGGGGCAAATCTACCAGACTGACTTCACCGGCGGTGGTCTTGAGAACCAGCCCTTGCCCGGTACTTCCAACGGCGCGTTCATGCGCCAGTTTGGAGTCACTGGACTGAACAATGCAATCAATGGCTACAACGCGATCTACGGAAATGAGCCAACTCCGGCCGGGCAGAAGCTGGTTACCGCCGGCTTGTTTAGCGTCGCGCAACTGCAACAGATTGGCGCCGTGGCTCCGATACTGACGCAGGCCCCGCCAAACCAGTTGACTTATCCATGGACTAGAGCCTTGGACTTCAAGGCTAGCTGGGCTCGTCAGTTCGATGAGCGGTTCACGATTGAACCTAGTATTGGCTTCTACAATGTGGCCAACTTCTCCAACTTTAATCAGCCTCCGGGCGTAATGACCGGCTGGCTTACGCAAGGTGACGGTTCGATCAATAGTATTGCAGCTGGAAGCTCAAGCGCTCAGTCCTTCCGTGTCGGGAATGGAACGGGCGTATTCGGTCTGGGTTCCCCTCGAGTGCTGGAGTTCGGTTTGCATCTGAACTTCTAGCCCCGGGCAGTAAGTGCACTTCGGGCCACCAGTGAACGCTGGTGGCCCGTTGTTGCTTGGTGCGGCGTTGAGGCGTCCTGATGGACAAAATGATTCAAACCGCGCCTCTTACCGACACGTTCACAATCGGCCCTTTTGCCTTGCCGACTTCGAGCCAGCGGAGGCAGATGCGTCTGGGAAGAATTCAATAAAATGGGGCCGCGATCAATCTTCCAGTCACCGTTGCATCCTGCAGGGCTCTCTCGCTCTCGGTCACGCAGCTTCTAAGCTAAAGGGCTGGCCGAAGAGGCTAGGTGACAAATGGCACAGCGCTCCCGGAGAGCACTGTGCCGCAAATCATCACTCAACGTGATCCGGCGGCTGTTGATTCATATTGACGAGTAGTCGGCAACCCAGAAGTTGGGCCGTATCCCGGAAGGCTAAACATCTCGATCACGTTTCGGCCAATTTGCTTAACGCCAGAGTGGCACTTCTTTTGCCAAGACTTTCAGCACGCTTACCGATCTTCTTAAGTATCAGTTCGAGCTGTTGCATCTCCTCTGAAGAGACGTCATGGAAGGCGCGTTTGATGAGTGCCGTGTGCCAGCGAAAGATAGGGACAAACATTTGCCGACCTTTGTCAGTCAGTGACACCGTTCTGATCCGACGATCATGGCTGCTCTCTGCGCGACTGACAAAGCCCTTCTTGTATAGACGATCCACCGCTACGCTGACCGAGCCTGGATTGAGGTCGACCTTCGGGCCGATAGCGTTCACCGGCATCGGTCCCTTATGAAGCAGCACTTCGAGGACCCGAAAGTCAGACTCCCCCAATCCCTTTTCCAGTAGGGTCGGAAATACATAGCGCGACATCGATTGCCAGGCTTTCAGCATAATCAGCCAGGCATGAAGGGCTTCGGGAGGCTTTTTGTGCTTTTCCATAAAAATATGAATCCCCTTAAGTATAGTCGCTATCATATATATCGATATCGATACGAATGACATCGATGGAATAAAGGGAGGCTACCATGAGTAATACGACCACCGCCGCTCCACCGCGAACTTCGACCTCAACGACCACCTGGAACATCGATCCGGCTCACTCCGTCGCGGAGTTCAAGGTCAAGCACATGATGATCGCCAATGTGAAAGGACAATTCGCCAAGGTTTCGGGTGTGTTGGTCCGGGATGAATCTGACCCGGCGAACGATCGCGTGGAGGCCACGATTGAAGCGGCTTCTATTCACACCCGCGATGAACAGCGCGATGCTCACCTAAAGAGCGCCGACTTCTTTCATGTGGAAAAGTTCCCGACGTTGCACTTCAAGTCAACGGGGGTCAAGGTCGTGGGCGAGGGAGAATTGTCGTTGGAAGGCGACCTGACCATTCGTGGCGTTACCCGCAAGGTCCAGTTTGCGGTGGAGGGGCCCACTTCACCTACGAAAGACCCCTGGGGCAACACCCGAATTGCGATCTCTGCGAGCACAAAGATCAACCGCAAGGACTTCGGCCTGACGTGGAATGCTGCGCTCGAGACTGGTGGCATTCTGGTCGGGGACGAGGTCACCATCACTCTCGACGTAGAGTTCGTGAAGGCCTAACTCCTTGGCGGGAAACAGGGGCTAAGTTGATCGCGACGATGCTCCTCCAGCAGGGTGTATTTCTCGGGCTGACGGTCGAAGGTTTGTTTGCACCCTGCACAGCAGAAGTAAACGTCGCTTCCCTTGTGCGCTGACTTGTATTTCGCTCCGCTTACATTTACAAACATGCCGCACACCGGGTCGCGGGCTTCGTTCGGCGGGGGCTGGGTCAGAACTGGCAGAGCAAGACCTGGCAGATCCAAGGCGGTCGGCGTGCTCTTCTCTGGCTCTGCAACGACTTTCGCTCCAGCGCCTTTGAGGAGGATGATCTCGGCAAGAATGCTCACCGCGATTTCTTCGGGCGAAGCCGCGTGGATATCGAGTCCGGCTGGCGCGCGAATCTGGCTCACTCGGTCGGAGGGCACTCCCGCTTCGCGCAAATATTCGAGCACCTTCTGCGCCTTGACCTTGCTGGCCACGAAAGCGACATACTTCGCGCTGCTCCGGGCCGCCCGTTCGAGTGCTTCTTCGTCACCTTCTCCCTGCGTCGAGATCACTATGAAAGTTTCGCGTGCAATCCCAAGCTTATTCAGCCCCAGCTTGTCCAAATTGACTTCGCCAAAATTCGAGTCGGTCTGAAGCAAGTCCACATCCGGAAACTGCTCCAGGTCCGCACCCGGGGCAACTGCGGAGATTCTGTAGCCTATGGTTCTGCCCAGCCGCGCGAGTGTCTGCGCGATCGGAGAGTGTCCAAAAATAAGAATATGCGGCTTGGGCAGGACGGGCTCAATGTAGATATCCAAGGTGCCTCCACTGTGGCAGGTCATGGTGTAGTCAACGATCCCCTCTTCCGGCGCGGCCGTGGGGCTAATGCGCACCAGCCGCGGCTTGCCATCAGCCAGTGCTTTCATGGCTTCCTTGATCACCACCGGTTGAGCACAGCCACCGCCGATCCAGCCCCACATTTTTCCATCGGCCAAGATGATCGCCTTGTCGCCCGGTTTGCCGGAAATAGGAGCCTGGAAACGCACCACAGACGCCGTGACGAAAGGCTCGCCCTTCGCCAGTAGTTCCGTCGCCTTGTTGAGAAAACGATCAAACATGGTCAACTGCTCTAGAGATGTTTCTCCAGCGCCAACAAGCTTTCCAGGTTGTGGGCCGGAGCGAAAACATCGATGTGGGGCAAGGCTGCGCTCATTCCGATTGTAATTGGCTGGTAGTCCTGGAGACCCAACAGCGGGTTCAACCAAATGAGTTTGCGGACACTGCGCTTTACAGCGCCCAACTCCGTAGCCAGCGCACTGGGCTCTCCCGTGTCCCAACCGTCGCTCAGGATCACGAACAACGTATCGCTGGACCGCAGCTTTCGAGTGTAATGCTGATTGAACTCTCGAAGCGACCCACCGATGTTAGTGCCGCCCGACCACCCCGCCGGCTGCTGCGATAGGGCCTGCAGCGCCTGCGGCAAGCGTTGCGCGCGTAACAGATTTGTGATTTCCACCAGATTGGTGCTGAATAGAAACGTATCGGCGCGCTGGAAATGCTTTTGCAGGGCGTAGAGAAACTTCACCAGGAACAAGCTGTAGGGGCTCATCGAGCCACTAATGTCGAGCAAGGTCACCAGCCTGTGCGGACGAAGTTTCTTTTCCCGGTATCGCAGGTTGATCGGTTCGCCGCCACGGCTGATGCTCCGGCGGATTGTTCTGCGCAAATCCACCTGCCCTCGCGAGGTTCCGATTCGCCGCCTTCGCTGTAACCGCCGGCTCATCTGCTTGAACAAGCGAAGGGCAATCTGCTCCAGCATTGCCATGTCGTTGTGAGGCAGAGTTGAAACATCCGCTTTGGTAAGCCGTTCCTGGGCGCTGGCTCCGCTTACGGCAAGTGCGCGATCTTTCCCGGATGAATCGTGGTCACTAGAGCCCGTTGGCATCAGCGGCGCCGAGTCTCGGCTGCCCATGCCGGCAGAGCGTGCATTCTTCCCTCGGGCCTTGCGGCTCGATGGGGGCGCGAATTCCGCCCCGCTCCAAAACATTTGGAAACATTCTTCGAAAAGATCCCACTCGTCCTTCGATGCGCACAATGTGGAGCGCAGGCCGAGCTTTAAATCTTCAGTATTGTTCACACCCAGAATCATGGCAGCTTGCAGCGCGCCGAGAGTTTCCTGGACGCCGGCCGAAAGGCCTTTCTCCCGGGCGAAGCGGCAGAACTCTACAATTGTTCTGGCTTTTTGGTCCGGCGGCTCCTGCAGATGGATCATCGCGTGGGCCGGCCCCCAGCGGCCTTGATCCTGGCGCTGTCTTCGACCGACTTGGAGATACATCCCAGCGTCTGTTCTATTGCCTCTTCATCCAGTCGAAGCGTTCCCAGCGCGAGCAGGGCTTCGGCGGAGTCCAAAGTCTCTGCTATGCCGGGAGGCTTCCTCAAGTTGAGTCCGCGCACTGATTGCACATATCCCACCACCTGCTGGGCTAACTCCTGTTCTATATGAGGCAATCGTGTGCGCACAATCTTCATTTCCTTTTCAACGCTGGGATAGTCGATCCACTGATACAGGCATCTTCTTTTGAGAGCATCGCCCAACTCGCGGCTGCGATTGGAAGTTAGCACTACGTAAGGAACATGTTTCGCGTGGATGGTTCCCATCTCTGGAATGGTGATTTGATAATCGGAAAGCAATTCGAGCAGGAACGCTTCGAACGCCTCGTCGGCACGATCGATTTCGTCGATCAGCAGAACCGGAGAAGCGTCCTCGACAAGAATTGACTGCAATAAAGGCCGCTCCAGCAGAAACTCGGGGCTGAAGATGTGCTTTTCTTTCTCCTCGACGGTCTTGTCTGAGCCTTCTTCGATCTTGATGGCCAGCAATTGCTTCTGGTAATTCCACTCGTAGACCGCGGAGCTTACGTCCAGCCCCTCGTAACACTGCAATCGGATCAGGCGCGCACCCAGGAACGCAGCTAGCACTTTGGCCACCTCGGTCTTCCCGAGACCGGCGTGCCCCTCGACGAGAATTGGTTTGCGAAGTTGGGTGACTAGATAGAGCGCCGTCGCCAGCGATCGATCGGCAATGTAGCCGAGGCGCTCGAACCCCGAGATAATTGCATCGACACCTTGGCTTGCCGCGTCGGGAGGAGAAGTTGGGACCTTACCCATGGTAGTTACTTCGACCGCGTCTGTTAGGAGCCGCTCTCAGATTTCCCGCGAAACAATCCTTTGGCGGCTTCCCAGGCCAGCGAGGTAGCATTGACGGCTTTGGCCTCGGCAACCTGGTCTCCAGATGTATCGGCAGGCTGCTGCAGCCGCGCCTGAAAATTCTTAACGAACTCGCCGAACATGATGTTCGAAACTTCTGTGATCACCCGCGATCCCATCTGCGCAAGGATTCCTACGACGGTGATCTGCGATTCGCTCACTACTTCCGTGCTGCCGTTATCGAGAGCACGCAACTTGCCGGTCATGCTCATCGAGGCACTGCCGCGGCCTCGCACATCCTGTCCTTTGCCTAAAATCTCGATCTGGTGATTCTCCGCGTCCAGGCGCACGATCTGCACTTCGCCGTTGTAGTCGGTGACGCTCGGGCCAACCTTCACTTTTATCGCGCCCTTATAAGTCTTCTCATCCACCTGCTCCGTGATCTGCGCGCCTGGCACGCAGGTCGCGACCTTTCGCGGATCGCTGAGAAATGCCCACACTTTCTCTACCGACTCGGGCACCTCAAACGTTTTTTCGATCTTCAGTGCCACCTATGCAGCCACACCTTTCTCCTGCAGAACCTTCCAAACTTTCCACGGCGTGACCGGCATATCGATATGCTTCACGCCGAGATGAGACATCGCATCAACGACCGCATTGACGAAGGCAGCCGGAGAACCGACGTTGGGAGATTCTCCCACGCCCTTCGCGCCGAACGGATGGTGCGGGGACGGCGTGCAGGTCTTATCCGTCTCCCAGTGGGGAGTTTCGACCGCGGTCGGCAGCAGGTAGTCCTGAAAACTTCCGCCTTGAATGTTGCCGCTCTCGTCATAGTCGATCTGCTGCATGAACGCGATAGCGAGTCCCTCGGTGAGGCCGCCGTGAATTTGGCCCTCTACGATCATCGGATTGATAATGTTTCCGCAGTCGTCGACGGCCACAAATCGCCGTACTCTTACCTCGCCCGTGCCCTTGTCGATGTCGACCACGCACACATAAGTGCCGAACGGGAAAGTTAGATTCGGCGGGTCGTAGTAATCGACGGCTTCCAATCCCGCTTCAAGACCGGGGGGAATGTTCGTGTAGGCAGCGAATGCGATGTCTTGAATCGTCTTGCTCTTGCTGGGAGCACCCTTCACAAAAAACTTGCCCGGCTCCCATTCCAAATCGTTCTCGTTGCATTCCAGTAAGTATGCTGCGATTTTTTTTGCTTTGTCGCGAATCTTGCGGGCTGCGATCGCTGTTGCCGCTCCCGAGGTCGGAGTACTTCGACTGGCGTAGGTTCCCAAGCCGTAGGGGGCCGTGTCTGTGTCGCCTTCTTCGATCGTTACATCAGCGGCGGGAATTCCCAGTTCCTGCGCGACGATCTGAGCGTAAGTCGTCTCGTGCCCCTGGCCCTGGCTCTTCGTGCCCATGCGGGCCATCGCCTTGCCAGTGGGGTGAATGCGAATCTCGCAACTGTCGAACATCTTGATGCCGAGAATATCGAAGCTGTGCGCCGGACCTGCGCCCACGATTTCGGTGAAGCTCGAGATCCCGATGCCCATCAACTCGCCCTTCTTGCGCTTCTCTTCCTGCTCTTTGCGCAGCTCCTTGTAGCCGATTTTTTCCAGCGCGAGATCCATCGCCGCTTCGTAGTTGCCGCTGTCGTAGGTCCAGCCGAGCGACGATTTATAGGGAAACTTCTCCGCCGGAATAAAATTCTTGCGGCGAAGCTCGGCTGGATCGATCTTCAGCTCTAACGCCAGCACGTCCACCGCACGCTCAATCAAGTACGCAGCCTCCGTCACGCGGAATGAGCAGCGATAAGCAATGCCGCCCGGCGCCTTGTTGGTGTAGACGCCGTCGACGCTGACATGGGCGACCGGGAAATCGTAGGACCCGGTCACGATGTTGAAGAAGCCGGCCGGCCACTTGCTGGGATCGGCGCAGGCGTCGAACGCGCCGTGGTCGGCGATGGTGTGGACCCGCAGCGCCGTCACCTTGCCGTCGCGGGTGGCGGCGATCTCGGCCGTCATGTGATAGTCGCGGGCGAACGCGGTGGCCGACAGATTTTCGATCCGGTCCTCGACCCATTTGACCGGACGGCCGGTCACGATCGAGGCCACCACCGCGCAGATGTAGCCCGGATAGGCCCCGACCTTGTTGCCGAAGCCGCCGCCGATGTCGGGCGAGATCACG
>Ga0116105_1000085_pt1 | contig 32169 bp, 17 predicted proteins | sample June2015DPH_6_20_FD_89716 | JGI IMG/M metagenome (GOLD analysis project Ga0116105, IMG submission 89716) | Peatland microbial communities from SPRUCE experiment site at the Marcell Experimental Forest, Minnesota, USA - June2015DPH_6_10 | ecosystem: Environmental > Terrestrial > Soil > Wetlands >... | reverse complement strand
TTTTCTTCCCGGCCAATCCCTGTTCAGCAACGGTGTGGCATTCATGATCAGACAGATTTTTCTTCAGTCTTCGGGGAACACACTCGTCGAGCAGAACCTTCATCACAATTCGCTAAGAACGAGTGTCTTGGCATGCTCGAGGGCGTGGATGGCCGCCTCTCGCGTTACGGTAGGAAAGTCGTCAAGAAATTCGTCTAGGGTTTCTCCGCCTTCGATGTAGTCCAAGAGAGCCTGAAACGGAACACGTGTCCCGCGAAAAACAGGCGTGCCTCCCAAGATTTCGGGATCTCGAGTTATGACGCCGTTCAGAGAAGCCATCAGGACTCACTATTCCAGACGACTAAAGTTTACTCCGACGGCCAGAAGAAAGCATCGATTGAAGTTGGAAAAGAAGAACCTAGTGTCCCCCACCCAACTCCCGCACAATCGCTCCCACAAACTGCTTGGCATCCCCGAAGAGCATCAGCGCGTTGTCCAGGTAATAAAGCGGATTGTCGATGCCGGCGAAGCCTGGGCTCATGCTGCGTTTGATCACCATGACAGTATGGGCTTTATCGACATCGAGAATAGGCATGCCGAAGATGGGGCTGGTTTGGTCGGTGCGAGCGGCGGGGTTGGTTACGTCATTGGCGCCGATCACCAGGGCGACGTCGGTTTGCGGGAAGTCGCCGTTGATTTCTTCCATTTCAATCAGGCGGTCGTAGGGAATGTCGGCCTCGGCTAACAGGACGTTCATGTGGCCGGGCATGCGTCCGGCGACGGGATGGATGGCGAAGCGAACTTCGACTCCCTTCTTGGTGAGCATGTCGTAAAGCTCGCGGACTTTGTGCTGGGCTTGCGCTACCGCCATTCCGTAGCCGGGGACGATTACTACTTTGTTCGCTGCGCTTAGGATTGCGGCAGCTTCTTCGGCTGTGGCGCTGTGGACCGGCTTGACATCGGCACCTCCCGCGGCGGCGGCCTGCACCTGGCCGAATGCTCCGAACAAAACGTTGGTGAAGGAGCGGTTCATCGCTTTCGACATGATGATCGAGAGGATTAGGCCGGACGATCCGTCGAGCGCGCCTGCGATTATCAACAGTTTGCTGTCGAGCACGAAGCCCATCGCCGCTGCGGAGAGACCGGCATAGCCGTTCAGCAGGGAAATTACGGTGGGCATGTCTGCGCCGCCGATGGGGATGATCAGGAAAATTCCGAAGATTAGCGATATGCCGACGATCAGAGGAAAGAACTGTTTCGCCTCGGGATGCAGGACGAGATAAACGGCGGTGGCGATGGCGACGGCCAGCAAAAGGAAGTTGACGAGGTTTTGTCCTTTATAGGTAATGGGACGCTGCGGCAATATTTCCTGCAACTTTCCTGCGGCCATCAAGCTGCCGGTGAACGTGAGGCCTCCGAGGATAACTTCCATCGACAGCACGGACATCATGAATTTCGGAACGTTTGGAGTGCGCAGATAAAATTCGGCCGTGCCTACCAGAGTTACACAGAGCGCGCCGAAGGCGTGGCTCAGCGCGGTTCGTTGCGGGACGGCGGTCATGTGCACCATGCCGAGCGGGATGCCGATTCCGCTGCCCAGCACGAGGCCGATGGCGATCCATTTATAGTCGACGATGCCGTGATGCAGCAGAGTCCCCGCGATGGCGAGAACCATGCCGATTTCGCCGGCCCAGATGCCGTGGCGGGCGGTAGCAGGCGAACTCATCCACTTCAGCGAGAGGATGAAGAGAGCGCTGGCGATCAGATAGACGATTTCGATGAGCGTGCTTCCGGCGAAAGAAGCGTTCATTATTTTTTCACCGGGCGGCTAGTCTTAAACATCTTCAACATGCGATCGGTGATGAAGAATCCTCCGACTACGTTGCTGGTGGCGGCGACGATTGCTATCACGCCCAGGATGGTGGCGAATTCGCTCTTGCGCTCGCCGACGAGAACGATGGCGCCAACTACCGCGATGGCGTCGAGGGCATTCGTCAAAGACATGAGCGGCGTGTGCAACAGGGGCGAGACGTGACGGATGACTTCGAAGCCGATGAAGCAGGCCAGCATGAAAATGAAGAGCATGTCGATCAGGTTGGAATTCATTGGCTCGTCCTCAAATTTCAGTTCGGTTATCGGGATCCTTCGACTCCGCTCGAGTTCGCTGCGCTCACTCTGGCTCCACTCAGGATGACAATTCACAAAGAACGTCAGCGGCATGGCTGAAGCCATGCCCTGATACGACGCTCTATTGCGCTACTAATGCCGGCAACTTGAAAAAGTCGCGCACGCGAGCGTTCACGACTTCGCCGGCGCGCGTGACGATGGTCTCGCGGATAATTTCATCTTGCATATTCAGTTGCAGCTTGCCTTCTTTCACGATGTAAGCGAGAAACGTGGCCAGGTTGCGGGAATACATTTGGCTGGCATGATAGGGGACGCTGCTGGCCAAATTGATGGCGCCGATTATAGTGACGGCGCCCACCTTCACGGTTTCGCCGGTGCGCGTGAGTTCGCAGTTGCCGCCGCGTTCGGAGGCCAGATCGACAATGACCGAGCCGGGTGCCATCCCCTTCACCATATCGGCAGTGATCAGAACCGGCGACTTTTTCCCCGGAATGACAGCGGCAGTGATGACTACATCACTTTCGGCGACGACTCGAGTCAAAAGCTCGCGTTGGCGCGCGTAGAAAGTTTCGTCTTGCGCGGTGCCGTAGCCGCGTGCGTCTTGTGCGTCTTTGGCCTCGATGGGCAATTCTACGAAGCGGCCGCCGAGGCTTTGGACTTGCTCTTTGGAAGCAGCGCGCATGTCATAGGCCGAGGCCACGGCTCCCAGCCGGCGCGCGGTTGAGATGGCTTGCAATCCGGCAACCCCCGCGCCGATGACGAACACGCGGGCGGGAGTGATGGTACCTGCTGCAGTCGTCATCATGGGAAAAATCCTGATGGAGGTTTCGGCGGCTATGAGTACAGCTTTGTATCCGCAGATCGTTCCCATGGAGGAGAGCGCATCCATGCTTTGGGCGCGCGTGGTGCGCGGCACAAGTTCGACGGAAAAGGCCGTGACACCGGCGGCAGCGATTTGCTGAACAACCTCGGCCGATCCAAAGGGGCGAAGGAAACCGATCAGCAACTGGTTTCGGCGCAGCAGGGGAAGGTCGGCCTTGCCGGTTACGTCGTTGGAGCCGTAGCAAAGCACCTGCACGATAATGTCCGCAGAGGCGAAGACGGCGGCGCGATCGGTGGCGATTTTTCCGCCCTTCTCGATATAGGCGGAATCGGGGTAGCCAGCACCTTCGCCCGCGCCAGGCTCAACGATGACTTCGAGTCCGGCTTTGGCAAGCATGGGGATAACCGCGGGAACGAGCGCAACCCGCCGCTCTCCCGGATAGCTTTCCTTAGGAACTCCGACAATCACGCTATGATCCTTTCCCTCGTGAATACCACTGCGGAGGTGTTGTTGCGAATATTATGGGCAACAGCAGGGATTCGACTGTGATATTCGTCACATGACAAAAACATGGAGAGCTTCCTCCAGCGAGCATCCGGCGGACTCAAAACAGTATCAGAAAGAGAGATGTTCAGGAAAGCAACAACGAAACGACGACAGAGTCCACCTCGAAGTGCTGGGTGGGGAGACCCCTCGGCCCGCTGGAGAAAACGCGGGACCTTCGGGATGACGGCAAGTGCCTATACATCGCTGAATTTGCGAGATATGACGTTCCCTCTGCAAACGTCCTCTGCTGTGAACGCTGTATTGACGCCCTGACGCGGACATTGCCCTAATATAGCTGGGGACATTGTGCAGAGCTCTTCAATTCGTAGGAAACGACGTTGGCCGTGGAAATGGATCGGCATCATCGCCGTCGTGTGTTTGTTTGGATTATTGATCGCCATTCGATCGGTTATTGTCCGCGCCCAGCCGATCTTACGGGCGCGCGTCATCGAGACTTTGTCAACGCGCTTCAAGAGCAAAGTGGAGTTGGCGAGCCTGAGTGTTTCCGTTTTCGACGGGCTTGAGGTCTCCGGAAGGGGGTTGAAAATCTTCGGCGCAACCGATCCGAATCCTTATGAGCCTGGGATTCAGCCTCTCATCAGCCTGCAACAATTCCACTTTCATACTGGAATCAGAAATCTGTTCGGCCCAACCGTTCACATTGACACTGTATATTTGAAAGGCTTGGAACTGAATATTCCTCCAAAAGAAAATCGCGCGGAAATTAAGAACATGGGTTCGCGGACAAAAAAGATGAGCGTCTTTGTCGACGAGTTTGTTTGCGAGGATACAGATCTGCTGATCAACACGTTGAAGCCGGGCAAACCGCCGCTGGAATTCGCGATTCACGATTTGCGGATGAAAGATATTGGCCCGGGCCAGCCGATGCGCTTTGATGCCACGCTGGTGAACCCGAAACCGGTTGGGAACATTCACTCGACTGGGCTGTTCGGGCCGTGGAACGAGTACGATCCTCGCGATACTCCGGTGCAGGGCGAGTATTCATTCAGCGATGCGGATCTGGGAACCATCAAGGGGATTGGCGGGACGCTTTCTTCTACCGGCAAGTACGAGGGCATGTTGAGCAGCATTGTTGTGGATGGAACGACGGACACTCCGGATTTTCAGATCGCCGCCAGCGGGCATCCCGTACCTTTGCATACGGAATTCCACGCTATTGTGGATGGAACTAACGGCGACACTCATCTGGAACCGGTGAAAGCGACGCTGCTGCATTCTTCGTTTACCGCTCAGGGTTCGATCATTCGCGAACAGAATCCGCGTGGACACGACATTGAGCTGGATGTAGTGCTCGATCACGCTCTGATTCAGGATTTGCTCAGGCTCGGGGTGAAGACCAATCCGCCGATTATGACCGGGCCCGTGGAGATGAAAACCAAGCTGAGCCTGAAGCCCGGAAGCGGCGACGTGATCGACCGCCTGGGGCTAGCGGGGAACTTTCACGTACTGCGGGCGCACTTCACCAACGAAAAAGTGCAGGGACGGATTGATTCGCTGAGTCTGCGCACGCAAGGTAAGCCAAAAGAAGCTCGCGAGCAAACGAATGAAAATGAAGATGTGCCGGTGGATTTGCAGGGCATATTCACTCTGGCGAATGGAACCATGTCTTTTTCTCTGGTCCACTTCCTGATTCCAGGCACGCATGTGGATATGGCTGGCGTTTATAGCATGGATGGAAAAACTTTTGATTTTCACGGGACGGCACGGCTGGATGCCAGCCTTTCGCAGATGACTACGGGGTGGAAATCGATTTTGCTGCGGCCTGTGGATCGATTCTTCCGCAAGGATGGTGCGGGCACCGAGGTCCCTATCAAGATTACGGGCACGGAATCGGAGCCGCACTTCGGCCTGGATTTTGGACACAAAGACGAGAAGAACGCTCCGCCGAAGCATTGTGAATCATCGGCAAGCCGATAGTATTGAGGGCGCCGGAGATCCCTCGGCCGCTGGTGAAAACGCGGGCCCGTCGGGATGACGACATTAGACTTAACCTCGACTGAAATCGTATGTACTTACGCTGCTCTATTCTGCGATGCTCAATAAATCTGCACGATTCCGTTTCTCACCGCGTAGAGCGTGAGGTCGGCGACGGAGTGCAGATCAAGCTTGCGCATGAGATTGGTGCGGTGTGTCTCGGCGGTTTTTACACTCAAGTTGAGAGCGGTGGCGATTTCCTTGGTGGTCTTACCTTCGGCCACGAGTTGGATCACTTCCCTTTCCCTTGGCGTTAGAATTTGCTGGCCGGAGTCGTCGCGTTCTTCGTAGGGTCGGAGATAGCCATCAAGCATCATCTGCGCGACTTTAGAAGTGAAAAATGTGCGCCGGTTCTGCAGAGCTTCGACCGCTGCCATGAGATCGCGCCCGGCGTCGGACTTAAGCAGGAAGCCGCGCGCACCGGCTGCCAGCACTTCGCGCACGACCTGTTCGGAGTCGTGAATGGTTAGAATCAGAATGCGCGCGTCGGGATTTAAAGCAAGAATTTGTCGAGCTGCGTCCAAGCCGTTCAGGTTCGGCATTCCAATATCGAGGAGCAAAATATCGGGCTTGAGTTGAGTGGCCTGTTCGACTGCCTCTCGACCATCTTTGGCCTCGCCACAGACTTCCCAACCGGCGTGTTCTTCGAGCAGCGAGCGGACCCCTTTCCTGGCCACTTCGTGGTCGTCTGCAATAAGGATCCGAAGCACGCGCACCTCCATCTCTTAGCGGGCAGCCACACTTGAACCGGAGAATCGCCCGTCTTAGGAGAATTAGTTGCGGCCTTGGCGTAGTTCGATAGCCGAAAATCGCACAAATATGCAACGCCGAGCCGCAAACCAACGCCCTCTCATTAAAGCAATGCGCCTGCCAAATCTGGAGGCCCTTCAATTTCAGACGTTTGGTAATGGCCGAGGAATAGAGTTGTGTAAGATTTTCTCGGGATTTTGGCCAAGAGGCTGGACGAGGACCGGCTCAGAATGCCGGTCTACCAAGACGTGGCCTGTCTTGCGCAGCCCCAAAAGGGGCTCGAATGATTTGGCATTTGCGGTATGCCGGAAGGCATACCTTGATACGCGCGTCACGGCTGCAGTTGCAAGTTTGCAGCTGCTTTAATCGCCTGATTCAGTCAACTGGGCCCCGTATTGAATGGGGCCGGGTAACTGAATCTGAATGATGTTGTTTTTGATCGCGTACACCACCAGGTCGCGAATAGAGTGCAAGCTGAGTTTCCGCATGATGTTGCTGCGGTGGGTTTCGACGGTCTTGGTGCTCAGGTTCAGTAGCACAGCCACCTCTTTGGAACTCTTTCCCTCGGCGAGAAGCTGCGTGATCTCGCGTTCGCGAACCGTGAGCGTGGGTAGTTGTGGAGCTTCATTGCGCGGCACGACCTGGCCCTTATCGAGAAATCCGGCCAAGACGAGATCATTCACCCTGGGAGTGAAGAACATCCTCTTGCTTTGCAGGGCTTCAACTGCGGACACGAGGTCGCGTGCGGCATCTGACTTGAGGACAAAGCCACGGGCACCTGCGTAGAGCGCCTCACGAATCACTTGATCGGAGTCGGTGATCGTGAGGACAATGATTTTAAACTGCGGGTCATACTGCATGAGCTGGCGAGTAGTTTCCAGGCCATTGAGGCTGGGCATGCCGATATCGACAATGATGACATCGGGCTTGAGGCGCTTGGCCATTTCAATAGCTTCGCGACCGTCAGCAGCCTCGCCGCAGATTTCCCATCCTTCGTGCTTCTGAAGCAGAGAACACAGGCCTCGACGCACAATTTCATGATCGTCGGCCAACAGGATTCTTAGTTTCATGGCAGATTCCTCCGGTTCAGCCTTTCAGAAATTACAGCAAATCGTTACACGCCTTAGTTCGGCACCTGCGGGTTACGGGTCAGCGCCGTAAAGACCTTGTGCTGGCTTACGGACTCGACCGCTGCGAGCAGATCCCGTGCAGCATTCGACTTCACAACATAACCGCGGGCGCCAGCGTCCAGAGCCTCCCGCATCATCTGCGGAGAGTCGTGTTGAGTGACAAACAGAACCTCCGGACCGCCATCCTTGTGTTTACGTTGAATCATCCGGCAGGCTTCAAGGCCATTCATTCGAGGCATGGTGACGTCGAGGACGACGACATCGGGCCGCAAATCCTCAACCTTCTCTACTGCCTCAAGTCCATCCGAAGCCTCGCCCACAACTTCCCAGTCGCCGCGGCCCTGCAGAAGAGTTCTCAGGCCTTGCCTCACAATGGGATGATCGTCCACTAACAGGATGCGGACTGCCATAAGATTCCTCATAACAACACCGTGCACGCAACCGCACGGTTTACTCCAGTCCGAGTTCGCTCGTCCCCGGTCGCAGAAACTCCATTCGCATCGGGAGCGCATCCCGCTGTGAGCGCTGCAGGTCGAAAGTAGCACGGTATGACGGCAGGCCGTATACAGGGAATCCTGTATCCAGCCCAGCCATGTTTCGATGGTAATTTATTGAGACTTTTCTCTTGCAACAAAATTCCCCGGTTATCTTTCGATATTCACAACATTAGGGGTTGCAAAAGAGAGGGACAATACCGTGAGGCCTGTACAGGCGTAGCGTTGTGCAGCACAGGCAAACTCAGTCCGTGGCGCATTCGTTGAGAACAGCGCTGCTATCCCGCAAAACCGACTCGGAGGGAAGCACTAGTTCGAGAAGAGTTCCGGGTTGCGTGTTTTCCAACCGTAGTTCCCCGCCCAGTTCGCGAGCGCGCTGCTTCATTCCTCCGATGCCGACGCCAATACTATCGGGCCGCAGTTCGACAACCCTCTTACCAATTCCCTTGCCATCGTCGCGAACAGCGATGGATATAGTCTTTTCCGACTGACGCAGCGTGATCCACACCTTCCGAGCCTCGGAGTGGCGGAAAACGTTGGTGAGCGCTTCCTGAACAATGCGAAAGATCGCCGTCTCCACTTCCGTGGTGAGGCGGGGAAAATCGCGGGGCTGGACATCGAGGGAGGCTTCGAGACCACTGCGCTTGGCCAGTCCCTCGACGTACCAGGAGAGAGCTGAAAGCAGTCCAACTTCGTCCAGCAAAGGGGGATGCAGGAGGTGAGACATGGTGCGCACCTGCTGAATGGCGCGATCGATTATGCTGCTCACCTGCGACCAACCGTCGTCGGGAGGCTTGACGGATTTTTGCAGCAACATCTTGTCGACCGCCATTTTTGCCACTGCGAGTTCCTGGCCCAGGCCGTCGTGCAGATCGCGCGCGATGCGGCGCCTTTCCTGGTCTTGCAAGGTCATGAGGCGAACCGAGAGACGCTGTAGTTCGTTGGTCCGGTTGTCGACCATTTTTTCCAGCTCCGCGGCGCTGTCGCGAATCGATTGCTCCAACACCTTACTGTCGTGAATGTCGGAACAAGTTCCGTACCATTTCACGATGTTACCGGCGTCATCACGGATCGGAACGGCGCGAGCGCGAAACCAGTTGTAAGTTTCCTTGACCCCGCGCAAGCGGTATTCGGCTTCGTAATTCTCGCCCGACTCGACGCAGCGCAACCATTGCGTCATGGCCTGGTCTTTGTCGTCGGGATGCACATAATCCAGCCAGCCAAAACCGTTCGCCGATCCCGAAGGGGCTCCGGTGTACTCGTAGAAGCGGTCGCTGATGTAATCCCTGCGGCCGTCTGCCTGGCGGCTGAAAATAATGTCCGGCGCAGTGCGCACGATCGCGTCGAGCTCCTGGTTCTTGCCGACCAATTCGGAGTTGAGATGCAGCAACAATTCTGCCTTGCGAGCCAACTCGTCTGTACGCTCCAGAACGCGCTCCTCGAGTTCGCGATTGAGGGCTTCGAGTTGACGCGTTTTGCGGTGGAGGTCGGCAAATACCCTAACTTTGGCGCGGAGGAGTTCTGGAACCACGGGAACCGAGATGTAGTCGACGGCTCCGTGCTCGTATCCTTTGAGCTGGTCGAGATCGGTGAGGTGAACGGCCGATACGAAGATGATAGCGGTGCGCTGAAAACGCGGGTGCTGGCGGATCATGGAAGCCAGTTGAAAGCCGTCCAAATCAGGCATGCTCACATCCATGAGGACGACCGCCACTTCAGTTTTCAAGAGAATTTCAAGAGCTTCCCGCGCCGAGTTGGCTTTAATGAGATTTTCGCCGAGACCGCCGAGCATTACCTCATAGCTGAGCAGCTTTGCCGGCTGATCGTCGACCATGAGGATGTTGACCATTTTGTCTGTGCTCATCCGTTCTCCCTACCCAAGCCAATCGGTTGCCAGGTCCGGTTACCGGTGCAACCACATGCGCAAGGATGATAGCAGTTGCTCGGTGTTGACGGGTTTCGCCAAATACTCGGAAGCGCCTGCCTCCAGGCACTTCTCGCGATCCCCTTTCATTGCCTTTGCAGTTAAAGCGATGATGGGCAAGCGGCGGAAGTTGGCGTTTTGCCGGATCACCTGCATGGTCTCATATCCATCCATTTCCGGCATCATGATGTCCATCAGAACGATGGCGATGTCGGGAGTCGATTCGAGTTTGGCGATGGCTTCCCTTCCAGTTCCGGCAGTGATGACCGTCATGCCCCTGCGTTCAATAACACTGCTGAGGGCAAAGATGTTGCGCACGTCATCGTCCACCACCAACACCTTCTTGCCCACCAGTGCGTCGTCAGAACGGTGCAGCCGATCGAGCAGGCGCTGCTTTTCCGGTGGAAGATCGGACACCACACGGTGCAGGAAGAGCGCGGTCTCGTCGAGCAGGCGCTCCGGCGATTCCACACCTTTCACTACCACGCTACGAGCGAGCGCGTGCAGGCGGGCATCTTCGTCGGGGGAAAGTTCCTTGCCGGTAAAGACCACCACCGGCAGATCGGCGATCGCTGGATTCTCGCTGAACCGCTCCAGCACGTCGAAACCGGATATATCCGGGAGGCGAAGATCAAGAACCACGCAGTCATATGGCTGTTGCGTGACCGCCTCAATGGCAGCCGCGCCGGTGGAGGCCACTTCTACATCGATGTCGTCGTAACCGAGCAGTTCCTTAATGCTGAGCTGTTCGCCCGGATTATCTTCGACGACGAGCAATCGCTTGCGGCGGGGAGCGGCATATTCCTTGATGCGAGTTAGTGCCGATTCCAGCCCTTCGGCGGTAGTAGGTTTGGTCACGAAGGCAAACGCGCCTCGTGCCAGGCCATGCTGACGATCCTCGTCGAGGGTGAGCATTTGCACCGGTATGTGGCGAGTGGTCGGATCCTGCTTCAGGTGGTTGAGCACGGTCCAGCCGAGCATGTCGGGGAGAAAAACATCCAGCGATACGGCGGTGGGGTGGTATTCGTGAGCCAGCGCGAGCGCTTCGGCTCCGCGGGTGGCCACGAGGACTTTGAAGCCTTTGTCGCGCGAGAGGTCGCACAATACGCGCGCGTAGTGGACATCGTCCTCCACGATGAGCAAGACGGGATCATCGGGCTGCAGATTGTCGCGGTCATCCTCAATCTTCTCGGCGGGCAATTCCGAGATGCTGGCGACGGCCATCTGCACCGGCGAAACTATGGAAGAAGTTCTGCCTTCGAATGCCGCAGCGGAGCCGGCTGTGGCCGGACCCACATAGGTCTGCGGCAAGTAAAGGATGAACGTGCTGCCGCGCCCCGGAGCGCTGCGCAGCTGAATTTCTCCACCGAGCAGGTTTGCCAACTCGCGGCTGATGGCCAAGCCGAGACCGGTTCCGCCGTATTTGCGGCTGGTGCCAGCATCTGCCTGCTGGAAAGCTTCGAAGATGATGCGCTGCTTCTCGAAGGGAATTCCGATTCCAGTATCGGCCACTTCAAACGCCACGACTGATGCGGCTTTGCCGAGAAGCGGATGATCTTCACTCCAGCCGCTTCTGGCGGGCGATACCGACAGCCGGACGCCTCCGACTTCGGTGAATTTGAAGGCATTGGACAACAGGTTCTTCAGCACCTGCTGCAGGCGCTTCGAGTCGGTAACCACGCTGCGGGCGAGATGGGGATCGGCCTGAACCTCGAACGTGAGCCGGCGGTTCTCCGCTTCGTGTTTGAAGGGACGGCTGACCGCATCGAGCATGCTGGCGAAGAAGACTTCTTCTGCTTCGACCGACACGGTTCCGGATTCGATCTTCGAGAGATCGAGAATGTCGGTGATGAGGTTGAGCAAGTCGGTTCCCGCGCCGTGAATGGTGCGCGCAAACTCGACTTGTTTTGGAGTGAGGTTCGCGTCCGGATTGTCGCTGAGTTGCTGGCCGAGAACGAGAATGCTGTTGAGTGGTGTGCGCAACTCGTGCGACATGTTGGCCAGGAACTCTGACTTATACTTCGAAGTAAGGGCGAGTTCCTTGGCTTTGTCTTCGAGAGCGCGGCGGGCCTGCTCGATTTCCTGATTCTTGCGTTCGACTTCGACGTTCTGTTCAGCGAGCTGTTGCGCTTTCTGCGCGAGCTGCTCGTTAGTCTGCTGCAACTCTTTCTGCTGGACCTGCAGTTCGGTCGCCAACTGCTGCGACTGTTTCAGCAAGCCTTCCGTCTGCATCGTGGCTTCAATACTGTTAAGCACGATACCGATGCTGGCTGTGAGCTGCTCCAGGAAGGCTAACTGTGAAGTTGTGAAGTTGCTGAGAGAAGCAAGTTCGATGACGGCTTTGACGCGGTCTTCGAACAGCACCGGGAGCACGATCACGTTCTGCGGCACGGCTTCAAAGAGACCGGAGCGAATGGCAATCGTGTTCGGCGGAAGTTCGGAGATCAGCATGCGGCGTTTTTCTGACGCACACTGGCCGACAAGTCCCTCGCCAAGCTTGAGCCGCCGCAGGTGGCCGTCTTCGCCGTCGCCGGCGAAGGCCGAGAGCAGGACCATCTCGGCTTGCTCTTCGCCGCCCATCTGGTAAATCACGCCTTGTTGCGCGTTCACCAACGGCGCAAGTTCGGAAAGCAACATGCGGCCTACCGTCGCGAGATCGCGCTGGCCTTGCAACATGCCGGTGAAACGAGCGAGGTTTGTCTTGAGCCAGTCCTGCTCGGTGTTCCGATCGGTGGTGAGGCGGAGGTTGTCGATCATCGTGTTGATGTTGTCTTTCAACTCCGCCACTTCGCCGCTGGCTTCCACTTGAATGGAACGCGTTAGATCGCCCTTGGTAACGGCGGTTGCGACTTCGGCAATAGCGCGCACCTGGTTCGTGAGATTGTCCGCGAGCAAATTGACGTTGCCAGTGAGATCTTTCCAGGTACCGGCTGCGCCGGGGACGTTGGCTTGACCGCCGAGGCGGCCTTCGACGCCGACTTCGCGGGCGACGGTCGTGACCTGATCGGCGAATGTCGCCAGCGTGTCCGTCATGTTGTTGATGGTCTCGGCGAGGGCTGCGACTTCGCCTTTGGCGTTCACGGTGAGTTTCTGCGCCAGTTCGCCGCTGGCGACGGCCGTGACGACTTTTACGATGCCGCGCACTTGCTCGGTCAGATTGGCCGCCATCACGTTGACGTTGTCCGTGAGATCCTTCCACGTTCCGGCGACGCCGGGCACCTGGGCCTGCCCGCCGAGTTTGCCTTCAGTACCTACTTCGCGGGCTACGCGCGTGACCTCGGCGGCGAAGGCGTTGAGCTGATCGACCATCGTGTTGATCGTGTTTTTGAGTTCGAGAATTTCGCCTTTCACGTCGACCGTGATTTTGCGGGACAAATCGCCGCGGGCTACAGCAGTTGTGACTTCGGCGATGTTGCGCACCTGGCCGGTCAAGTTTCCGGCCATGGCGTTCACGGAGTCGGTCAAATCCTTCCAGGTTCCGGCCACGCCGGAGACGTTGGCCTGACCACCGAGACGGCCTTCGGAACCTACTTCACGGGCGACGCGCGTTACTTCGGCGGCGAATGAGCGCAACTGCTCGACCATCGTGTTCAGCGTTTCTTTGAGCTGCAGGATTTCGCCGCGCACGTCTACGGTGATCTTCTTCGACAAATCGCCATTCGCAATGGCGGTGGCGACCTCGGCAATGTTCCGCACCTGGCCCGTGAGGTTTGAGGCCATGAAGTTGACGTTGTCGGTGAGATCTTTCCAGGTTCCGGCTACGCCGGGTACTTGCGCCTGTCCGCCGAGTTTGCCGTCGGTACCGACTTCGCGGGCGACGCGGGTAACTTCTCCGGCGAATGCGTTGAGCTGATCCACCATCGTGTTGATGGTGTTCTTGAGTTCGAGAATTTCGCCTTTCACATCGACCGTGATCTTGCGCGACAAGTCGCCACGAGCCACGGCGGTCGTCACTTCAGCGATATTTCGAACTTGACCGGTCAAGTTTCCGGCCATCGAGTTCACGGAGTCGGTGAGATCTTTCCACGTGCCCGCGACGCCGGGAACATTGGCTTGTCCGCCCAGACGGCCTTCAGTGCCGACTTCGCGCGCCACGCGCGTTACTTCTCCAGCAAAAGCGTTGAGCTGGTCCACCATCGTGTTGATGGTTTCTTTGAGCAGCAGAATCTCGCCGCTGACGTTAACGGTGATTTTCTTGGAAAGGTCGCCAGTTGCAATGGCAGTGGAAACTTCGGCGATGTTTCGCACCTGGCCGGTTAAGTTGCTGGCCATTGAGTTGACGGAGTCGGTGAGATCTTTCCACGTACCAGCGACGCCCGGTACTTGCGCCTGGCCACCGAGTTTGCCGTCCGTTCCGACTTCGCGGGCGACGCGCGTTACTTCGGAGGCGAAGGAGCGGAGCTGATCCACCATGGTGTTCAGCGTGTCTTTAAGTTCGAGAATTTCACCGCGTACATCGACGGTGATTTTGCGGGACAAATCTCCGCGAGCTACGGCAGTTGCCACTTCGGCGATGTTTCGCACCTGGCCGGTGAGATTCGAGGCCATGAAGTTCACGTTGTCGGTGAGATCTTTCCAGGTTCCGGCGACGCCCGGCACCTGCGCCTGGCCGCCGAGTTTGCCTTCGGTGCCGACTTCTCGGGCCACGCGGGTCACTTCGCCAGCGAACGCATTGAGTTGGTCCACCATCGTGTTGATGGTGTTCTTCAATTCGAGAATTTCGCCCTTCACGTCTACCGTGATCTTGCGGGACAAATCGCCGCGAGCTACAGCGGTTGTGACTTCAGCGATATTTCGGACTTGACCGGTGAGGTTTCCGGCCATCGAGTTGACCGAGTCAGTAAGATCCTTCCACGTACCTGCTACACCGGGGACGTTTGCCTGACCGCCCAGTCGGCCTTCGGTTCCTACTTCGCGGGCCACGCGAGTTACTTCTCCGGCGAAGCGGTTAAGTTGATCCACCATCGTGTTCAGCGTTTCTTTGAGCTGCAAGATTTCGCCGCGCACATCGACCGTGATCTTGCGCGACAAATCGCCATTCGCGATGGCAGTCGCCACTTCTGCGATGTTTCGCACCTGACCCGTGAGGTTCGAGGCCATGAAGTTGACGTTGTCGGTGAGATCTTTCCACGTTCCGCCGACGCCGGGAACCTGCGCTTGCCCGCCAAGCTTTCCTTCTGTTCCCACTTCGCGGGCCACGCGGGTCACTTCGCCTGCGAATGCGTTCAACTGATCCACCATGGTGTTGATGGTGTCTTTGAGTTCGAGAATTTCGCCTTTCACATCGACGGTGATTTTGCGCGAGAGGTCGCCGCGAGCCACAGCCGTGGTCACTTCGGCGATGTTTCGGACCTGCGCCGTCAGGTTTCCGGCCATTGCGTTTACGGAGTCGGTGAGATCTTTCCAGGTTCCGGCCACGCCGACCACGACAGCCTGTCCACCGAGTTTTCCGTCCGTGCCGACTTCACGGGCCACGCGCGTCACTTCGGAAGCGAAGGAGCGAAGCTGGTCCACCATCGTGTTGATGGCTTCTTTGAGCTGAAGGATTTCCCCGCGCACATCGACCGTAATTTTACGGGAGAGATCGCCGCTGGCGACGGCGGTTGCTACTTCGGCGATGTTGCGGACTTGGCCGGTGAGATTGCTGGCCATGGAGTTGACGGAGTCGGTAAGATCCTTCCACGTTCCGGCCACTCCGGGTACTTGAGCCTGACCGCCCAGCTTTCCGTCCGTACCCACTTCGCGGGCCACGCGCGTCACTTCGGCGGTGAAGATGCCGAGTTGCTGAATCATCGTGTTGACGATGCTGGCTGAGCGGAGGAACTCGCCTTCCAGCGGGCGGCCGTCTACGTCGAGGCGAACGGTCTGAGTCAAATTCCCTTGCGCAACTGCAGCGATTGCGCGGGTCACTTCAGCAGTGGGCCGCAGCAAATCTTCAACCAGAGTATTGATGGAGACCTCCATCTCGCCCCAGGCGCCGCGCGACTCGTGAAAGCGAGTGCGTTCGCGGGTTCTTCCTTCTTTTCCAACCACCTGCCCAACACGCTTTAGTTCCTGCGCCATCTGCTGATTGGCGGCTACGATGGAGTTGAAGGTGTCGGCAATCTTGCCCGGCAATCCTGTCCACGACCCCGGAAGGCGAACCGAGAAATCACCGTTGCGCATGGTTTGCAGGCCGGCCAGAATCAGGCTCAGGTCGCCCGACGACTCCGTCCCATTCGAATGGCCGTTGCGCTTCGCCGCGCCGTTACGCTTGGCGCTCGGTGCGTCCTCGACTGCCCCATTGGCAACCGCAGTGCCAGCAGTCTGGCTGTTCTTCTTCATACGATCTCCTGAGATAAACGGAGTTCCCACCCTGTCCTGCTCTTTTGAAGTGCCGTCATTCGATAGGGACGGCGACTCCCGGCAGAGGGGCGGCTGAGTAATCCGGCGCGACGCATAACTGCCGGACGAGATGTCAGCGGAGTGCGAACGATGCGCTGAGCCTTCCAGACTCGCGCACCTTCGCATCTGGGAGCATTCTCGCCGGACGCTATAGCCGACGGGACGCCGGCGCTACGCTCAACAAGCTGAACCATGTCTTGATGTACAGAGTTACAAGGGGATGTACTTGTCCGACATTGATTGGTATCACGACAAACCGTAAGGTAGCTCTAGGGTTTTTACTGTATGCGGGCAGGCCCTTCACCGATTGGGGGACGCTTCGAAACACCGGCCAGAAACCGCAACCGAGGACTCGTATCGAGCTGATTCCGGACGCTTTTAAGAATTGAGAGCTTCTGTTTTTCATTCGGAAAGCTACTGGGATTCCAGTATGTTGCAAGGCACTTTCTCTTCATTACGATCAAAACCGGGAGGATGCACCTTGCGGCTCTTGAGTCTGCGACTCATTATTTCGCTCATCGTCGGCATGACGTTGGTGTCGCTCGTCTTCTCTTATTTTGAGGTGTTACGCGAGGAGCGGGGGCTGCGAATCGAACTGGAGCGCCGAGCGGAGGTGCTTGGCGAAACCATCGCGGGGAATATTGAAAAGTCCTGGGACAGTTCGCCTCCGCGAGGATTGCAGAAGTTGGTCCAGCGTTATGGAAACCGGGAACACTTGCTGGGCGTCGCGGTCTATGACCGCGAAGGCAAGCCGATCGCAATTACCCCGGAGCTGGCGCAAGTCGTCGGCGGATCGCCTGAGGATGTCTCACGGGCGCTTAATGAAGGGCGCAACGAAAATTCATTCGTGCGCTTGGGGGAAAAGAGAGTAAACATCTTTGCCCTGCCTCTGCGAAATGGAGAAGGGATAGTAGGCGCGCTCGCCTTGGTGCACGATGCGGGTTACATCCACGCCCAGAACCTGCACACCTGGCGTGAAGCGTTTCTCAGAGTGCTCATTCAAGTATTTCTCATCGTTTCGATTACGGTGCTGATTTTGCGCTGGAGCATCGCAGGCCCAATCGCGCGGGCAGCGCAATGGATGCGCGCACTTCGCATGGGTAGATTGACCTCTCGCCAGGAAATGCCGGATTTGGAGCTTTTCCGGCCGCTTGCGTCGGAAGTGGTCACACTCGCGCAAAGTTTGACGGAAGCGCGCAGCGCGGCGGAAAACGAGGCTCGCTTGCGCGAGGCCGGTGAATATCTTTGGACCGCGGACCGGCTCGCGGTGCAGGTGCAGAACCGTTTGCGGGGTGGCCGATTGTTTGTCGTTTCCAATCGCGAACCCTACATTCACCAGCGAAATGGGAAAGAGATAAGTGTGTCGGTACCACCTAGTGGACTGGTCACCGCCTTGGAGCCCGTGCTGAACGCCTGCGATGGAACCTGGATCGCACATGGCAGCGGAGACGCCGATAAGGAAATGGTGGATGCGCATGACCGGCTAAAGGTGCCGCCTGAGGACCCTCGTTACACTCTGCGCAGGCTGTGGCTCAGCAAGGAAGAAGAAGAGGGTTACTACTACGGATTTGCGAACGAAGGATTGTGGCCGCTTTGCCACATCGCGCACACCCGGCCGATTTTCCGCGCGCGCGATTGGGAGCACTATCAGAATGTAAATCGGAAATTTGCCGCGGCGGTGGTGGAGGAAATCGCAGACACGCCAAATCCGGTGGTGCTGGTGCAGGATTATCACTTCGCTTTGCTGCCGCGGATGATCAAACAGAAGAGGCCGGACGCTCGAGTCGCCATCTTCTGGCATATTCCGTGGCCCAATCCGGAGGCGTTCGGAATTTGCCCATGGCAACGCCAGCTGGTGGATGGATTGCTAGGAGCCGATCTGATCGGCTTTCATATTCAGTCGCATTGCAACAATTTCCTGCAGACGGTCGACCGTGTGGTGGAATCACGGGTGGACTGGGACCACTTCTCGGTTTTGCGCCAGAATCACCGGACACTCGTGAAGCCGTTTCCCATCAGCGTTGATCTGGCGGAAGACGAAACGCAGGAAGGCGAGCGCTACAACTCCAATTATGTGGAACGATCGGCGCTCCTGCACAGCCTCGGCGTGGAAACCGCTTTCGTCGGCATTGGCGTGGATCGCATCGATTACACCAAGGGAATCCACGAGAGATTCCAGGCAATCGAGCGGTTTTTGGAAAAATATCCGAAGTACCTGAACCAGTTCACGTTCGTGCAGATCGGCGCACCCAGCCGCACTCATATCAAACGCTATCACGACTTACTTGGCGAGTTGGAAGGGGAGGCGGAACGAATTAACTGGCGCTTTCAATCGGGCAAGTGGAAGCCGATTTTGTTTCTTAAGCGGCAACATAGCCATGAGGAGATCGAGCCTCTTTACCGTGCTGCGGATTTTTGTTTAGTTACCTCGCTGCATGACGGCATGAATCTGGTAGCGAAGGAATTCCTAGCTGCGCGCAGCGATGAGCGCGGGGTGCTCATTCTGAGCCAATTCACCGGAGCGGCGCGGGAGTTGCGCGATGCTTTACTCGTGAATCCCTACGATATCGACCAGACTGCCGAAGCCATAAGGGCCGCGCTGGAAATGGAACCGGAGGAGCGGCAGATGCGAGTCCATCGCATGCGGCGAATTATCCGGGAGCAGAATATTTATAAGTGGGCGGGAAATCTGGTGACGGAACTTTGCGAACTGAGGCTTGACTCCGCTGACAGACCGCAGGCAAGGCTTCGCGGAAGCGCGGCGGCAGTGTGAAGTGTGAATCTTTCATACATATCTGTCCGTAACACGTCGGTAACTTGGCCGGGCGCTGTTTCCCATAGACAATGAGTGCAGAAGGAGCGCTGTCCCTGCGTCCCGCTCACGCAGGCGCTGCTTCCCTTCCTTCCCCGCGCAGGGTTGGTACTCCTGCGACGGAATGAAAGCGTTGCACACTTCAGGTCGCCTGACACGCAGGGCTGACCTGGCCCAACTTACCGTCAGATTCGGCAAACGTGAACATGGTTATGGATGAGCGCAGGGGCGAACGTTTTGGTCGATACGAGATCCTCGCGGAATTAGGGCGGGGCGCCGTGGGCGTGGTCTACAAGGCTCGCGACCCCAAGATCAATCGAGTAGTTGCGATCAAGACTTTTTTGCTGTCCGGGCAGGCCCCGGAAGACGAAGAGGACTTTCGCGCTCGCTTTGTTCGCGAAGCGGAAGCAGCGGGCCGGCTGTCGCACCCCGGGATTGTCACCATCTTCGATGTGGGTGAGGAGCCGGAGACACGGGCTCCGTACATAGTAATGGAGTATGTGGGCGGGCAGTCTCTGGATAAAGTACTCGCCGCGAACGACAACACCTTACCTCTTGAGACGGCTCTGCAACTCGCACATGAGCTAGCTGAGGCTTTGGATTGCGCCCACGGTCAAGGCGTAGTTCACCGTGACTTGAAACCGGCGAATATTTTGATCACGGAAGAAGGCCATGCCAAGATCGCCGATTTTGGCGTAGCAAAGTTGAATCTTGCCAATCAGACTCTGGCGGGAAGAGCGCTTGGCACGCCGGCCTATATGTCTCCCGAGCAACTGAACGGCGAAACCGTAGATGGCCGCTCGGACTTGTTTTCCCTGGGCGTTGTTCTGTACACGGTTCTGACCGGTTATCGGCCATTCCAGGGCAATAGCGCCATGACCGTATCTTACAAGGTGGTGAACCGCGAGCCGGTTCCGGCAACTGTGTTGGACACTGAGCTGCCACCGGGAATCGACTACGTAATCGGGCGAGCTATGGCCAAGGACCCTGCCCAACGGTATCAGCGCGGCATGGAGCTGGCTCTGGACATTCAGGATCTGCGGGCGGGACGGGAACTTTGGAGCCGGGCGAAGCAAGTGGGCGGATCTCCAGCAGTTGGTCTTCAGCCCGCCGTAACGGGCGCAGCAGCAAAACCAGCCGGGCAGTTTAAAGTTCCTGCGGCAGCGGCAAATCGGCCAGCCAGCCAGCCGCACCATCGAAACGGATTGGCAGCGGCGCTGCTCCGTGAGATGCATCGAAAATCTTTTGCTGCGGTGTTGCTTCTGATTGGGCTGGCAGTTTTTGCATGGCGCGTAGCTCCCCTGGCTCGAACCAAACGACCTTCAAGGGCCAATACTCTAAATAACAGGATTGCAGGACCGTTGGTGGTCACAGGCGACCTCGTGGTTCCGAGAGCTAAAGCCCTATTAACAGAGAGTGTGTCGCCACTACCAGCAGCAACCCCTGTGGAGCAAGCGTCGACTCCCCCGGCGCGGACGACAGTTCCGAGCATTAGGAAAGTCCCCAGAGTTGCCGCAATAAGACCTGCCTCCGGCATAAAGGCCCCGCCAAGTTCTCCAGCTCCCGTAATCGAACCGGCCACCCTGGATATCGAGGTCGAGCATAAGTTCCCGGAAGCGACACTCTCAATTTGGGTGGATTCCCGTCTTAGCTACACGCACACATTAGAAGGCACTGATAAGAAGAGACTGGTGGTTTTTCACAGCGTGCAGGGGCACGAATTCCACGCCATGCAGGTTCCCCCGGGCAATCACGAGCTGCGGGTGGAGGTTACTTCTAGCTCCTCCAGCCCGGCAGAACACTCCGCGACCGTACAGAGTGAATTTCTCAGCGGAAAAGAGAAAACGCTGCGGGTTATTTTTGACAAGCACGGAGAGATGAATCTGAGCCTGGAATAGTGGCTTGATAATTGATCAACCCCGCCTTGTCACGCGCTCCGATCGACAGCACGCCGAGATAAACCCTGCAGCCGCTTTCGGCATCTTCTGTCAGGGCCGTTGCATTCATCTGGGTGAGGCTGTCATACTTCTAGCCAATCTTTTCGGGGCTTCGACCGTCCGGCGATGTATTCCGGCCTGAAGACGGCAACAAGCACGCATGGCGGAACGGCAAAATTTCTTCTCGGGTTGGCAGGAGCGCATCTCCGCGCTCAGGAATGTTCCCGCGGTTCTGAAAATCGTTTGGGATTCCGGCCCAGGCGTGGTGGTTTTCGGCCTGGTTTCGCGGGTAATCGCCTCCCTGGTGCCAGTTGCCCTGCTCTGGATCACGCGGCTGATCATCGATGGAATCGTTAATGCCGCCCGCACTCATCATCCAGTGCAGCGCGGGTTTTGGTGGCTGGTGATCGCGGAATTCTCGCTGGCTGTTCTGAACAGCGTTCTCCTTCGCACCATCGACTACTCGGACGCGCTGCTGGGCGATAAGTACACGCGCTACGTCAGCATCCGCGTGATGAATCACGCGGCATCTCTGGATTTGATCGCATACGAGGATCCGGTTTTCTATGACCGGCTCGAGCGGGCTCGCGTGCAAGCAACAGACCGACTAGTGATGATCCAACAGATTGGACGCCTGATCCAGCAAGCGGTCACGACGGTCACACTCTCTGTGTCGATCATGCTGTTCTCTCCGTGGCTTATGCTACTCCTGATTGCCGGCGTGGTTCCGGCGTTCCTCGGCGAGAGCCACTTCGCATTCCTCGGATATGCGAAGAATTTCCGGCAGACGCCCGCGCGGCGGCGTCTCGATTACCTGCGGATCCTGGGCGGAAGCAAAGAAGCCGCGAAGGAGCTGAAACTTTTTGGCCTAAGGAATTTCCTGTCGGAACGCTTCACGCGCCTGTCGGACGAAATTTACGATGAGAACGTCGCCTTGTCGCGGCGCAAGCTGATCGCAGGATCGCTGCTCTCGACCATCGGCACGATGGGCTACTACTCGGCTTATGTGTTCGTGATCTGGCGAACGCTGGCAGGCGCGCTTACCATCGGAATGCTGACGTTTCTGGCCGGAGCTATTCAGCAGGCCAGCAGCAATATCGAGCAGATGTTCTCGACGTTTGCGGGAATCGGCGACCAGGCATTGTTCCTCACCGACCTGCTGGCATTCTTCGAGATGAAGCCAACCATCCAGAGCAAGCCAAACGCGCTGCCGGCGCCGCGGCCGATCACGCGTGGCATCGAATTTCGCGATGTCTCCTTTTCTTATCCGGGGAACGAGCGCCGCGTTATCGACCGCATTAATTTCATGCTGCACACGAACGAGCGTCTGGCCTTAATCGGCGAGAACGGACAGGGCAAGACAACGATCGTCAAGCTGATCACGCGGCTTTACGATCCCACCGAAGGACAGATTCTGCTGGATGGCGTTGATTTGCGCGAATACGACCTCGAAGATCTGCATCGCGAGATTGGCGTGATCTTCCAGGACTTCATGCGCTATGAGATGTCGGCGCGTGACAACATTGCGGTGGGGCACATCGATCACATTAACAATCTCGAATTGTTAACGAATGCGGCCCATAAGAGCCTCGCGGACGATGTGATTTCACGCCTTCCTGGAGGATTCGAGCAGATGCTGGGGCGGCGCTTCGAACAAGGAGTCGATCTCTCCGGCGGCGAATGGCAGAAGGTGGCGCTGGCGCGGGCGTATCTACGCGACGCGCAATTATTAATTCTGGATGAGCCGACTGCCGCTCTGGATGCGCGCAGCGAGTTTGAGGTGTTTCATCGTTTTGCCGAACTCACGGCGGGAAAGATGGCGCTGTTTATTTCGCATCGCTTCTCAACCGTGCGTTCGGCGGACCGCATCCTAGTTCTGGAAAATGGCAAGATCGCGGAGGAAGGCACGCACGATCAGCTTGCCAGTATGGGCGGACGGTACGCCGAGATGTTCGAGATGCAGGCCTCGAGTTATCGCTAGGGATTAATGCAATGACGCCACAAAGCGAATTCCTGGAACTGACCGGAGCGGAGCCGCCGGGTACACTGCCAGTAGACATGGAGCCTCATCCCAGCACGGCGTCAACTAGAGCGGCAGAGCTTGCGCGTAGCCTTGCATGGATCCCGGGACAGGAGGAGTCGCAACACTTCCGTGATCGTTGTGAAAGGCTGACTCGCGCGTTTCGGCCGCTGCTGGTTTCACTGCAGGCGTTTGGCGAGAAAGATGTGAGCGGCGACTTGCAGGAACTGCGCGCCAACATGTTCCTGGTGGAAGGAGAGTTGCAGGACAGCTGTGCAACCTTCGACGCGTCGCACAAACTGCCTTTGGTCCGCACGCTCGAGGGCGCAGTCGTTCCCAGAATCGCAGCACTGGCGCTCGACTATTTCACTTCAAACTCCTGCCAGTTCGGCAGCGAGAACTTCTCTTCTTACGTTCAGTCCTTCCAGCGGATCACGGTCCTCAAAATGGATGAGCTGTGGATGCTGATCCCCGTCATGAAATTGGTCCTGCTGGAGCAGATTGCGGAACGCGGGCGTAGATTGCTGGAGGATCGCTCGGGCTCGTACGCGGTCCACAACCCATTCCACAGCTTGCAGGAGATTAAACAGACGGCGTGGAAAGGGGTGATCGAACCTCTCATTCTCTTCGATCACGTATTGCGCGACGACCCCGCCGGCGCTTACGCGCGAATGGATTATGAGACGCGAGAACTTTACCGCAAGCAACTGGTGAAAATCGCGGATCGCTGCGACTGTTCAGAGATACAAGTCGCAACTGAGGCAGTAGCTCTAGCGTGCCGGGCGCAGGAGAGGCCGCATGAGAATCCACGGGTGACGCTGAGAGAGTCGCACGTTGGCTGGTACTTGCTGGCGGAAGGTGCGGCGATCTTGCGGCAGCGCGTGGGCTTTCATCCGACACTCGCGCAGCGAATGCGGATTTTCCTGCTGGGTCACCCGGACGAATTTTATCTTCCGGGGATCGCAGCACTGACACTGGCGATAGTGTGCGGAGTTGTGGTTTTACTTACGCCTCCCACTACTGCTCTTGGGTTGGTCTTGCTCGCAATCCTGGCCGTGCTCTTGCCCAGTTCGCAGAGCGCAGTACAGATCATGAATTACGTTGCCACCCTCCTGCTACCCGCGCAAACTTTACCCAAGCTCGAGTTTGCCGAGGGGATTCCCGACGATTGCATGAGCATGGTGGCTATTCCCACCATGCTCACGAACGAAGCCCAAGTGCGCAGGATGGTCGATCAATTGGAAGTTCGCTATCTCGGCAATCGGGATCGGAATCTTCATTTCGCGCTTTTGACAGACTTGCCCGATTCCGCGTCGCAACCGCGTGAAGATAACGACCCTTTGGTCGATTTGGCGGCGAAACTCATCGGAGATCTCAACGACAAGTACGACGGCGAGGAGATGGGAAGTTTCTTTCTGTTCCATCGCCATCGCGTCTACAACCCTCGCGAGAGGTTGTGGATGGGATGGGAGCGCAAGCGTGGGAAGCTGATGGACCTGAGCAATCTTATTCGCGGAAAGTTCGACAGCTTTCCGGTTAAGGTTGGGGATCTTTCGGTTCTATCCAGGGTGCGTTTTGTTATCACACTTGACTCCGATACCGAACTGCCGCGCGGATCCGCGCAGCGTATGGTCGGAACGCTGGCGCATCCCTTGAATCAGGCGATTATCGATCCGGAAAAAGGCATTGTGGTTGCGGGTTATGGCATTCTGCAGCCGCGCGTTGGGGTGAGCGTGCAAAGTTCGACGCGTTCCCGCCTGGCGAGCATTTATTCGGGACAAACTGGATTCGACATTTACACGCATGCCAGTTCCGATGTTTATCAGGATCTATACGGCGAGGGCATTTTTGTTGGAAAAGGAATTTACGAAGTAGAAACCTTGCATCGCGTTCTCGACCGCCGCTTCCCGCGCAATTCGCTATTGAGTCACGATTTGGTGGAAGGCGCATATGCCCGAGCCGGGCTGGTCAGCGATATTGAAGTGATCGAGGATTATCCTTCGCACTACAGCGCGCACAACAAGCGCAAGCATCGCTGGATGCGCGGCGACTGGCAGATTGCCGGCTGGCTGCTTCCCATGGTTCCCGAGGAATCGGGACACCCGGTGCCGAATCCTCTGTCGGTGGTTTCGCGGTGGAAGATTCTCGATAATCTACGGCGCAGCCTGGTCGAACCGGCGATGTTCATTTTGCTGGTGCTGGGATGGATAAGTTTGCCGGGACATCCGGCAGCGTGGACCACGGCCACCATCTTTATTCTTTTTCTTCCTGCGCTGTGCCAGCTGGGGTATGACTTCGTTCACTCCGCCATCGCCGGCAAACGCACGGTTCTGTCGGAGGCTTTCAATAGTTTTTTCAATGCGACTATCGCGAATCTGTTGACGGTCACTTTCCTGGCGCATCAGGCGCTTTTGTCTCTTGATGCCGTAGTGCGGACGATGGTGCGCAGGCTGATCACGCGGCAGAGATTGTTGCAGTGGGAAACGGCGGCGGACGCAGAGCTCGCCAGCGAAAAGCCCAGCACGATTGATATTTATTTAAGCTGGGCCCCGGTCCTCGCGCTCGGGATATTCTTTCTAGTGTGGCTGGTGCGCCCCGCTGCGCTCCTGTCTGCCTTGCCCCTGCTTGTTTTATGGGCTTGCAGTAAGCCGATCTCTGTGTGGATGAACCTTCCACCTCGCGCGCCGCGCAAGCAAGCTTCCGAACGGGACCGATGGCTGCTTCGTATTTCTTCGCTGCGCACATGGCGCTATTTTGCCGAATTCAGCACCGAAGAGCATCACTGGCTGATTCCTGACAATGTGCTGGAGGAGGACACAAAGGTCGCGCCACGTCTATCTCCCACTAACCTGGGCCTGCTTTTGAATGCGCGACAAGTTGCGTGCCGGTTTGGCTACCTCACGGTGCCGGAGTTCGCGGAGCAGACGCTTCGCACTTTCGCTACGGTGTCGCAGTTGCAAAAGTATCGGGGACACCTTTTCAACTGGTATGACACGCGATCATTAGTTCCGTTATCTCCGGCCGTTGTCTCTAGCGTGGACAGCGGGAATCTAGCCGCGTCACTTTGGACTTTGCAGCAGGGGTCTTTGGATCTTCTCGAACGGCCGCTGTTTTCGCGGGAATTGGCGGACGGTTTGCTCGATCACGTTTCTCTTTTAGCAAATACCGGTGCGACCTCGCGCAAAAAATCCGCTCTGATGGAAAAGGCTCTTCGACAGCGCGACTGGCTGCAGTACATTCTCGACGTACCCGACTCAGATCTCAAGGAGATCCACCAGTCGATGGCAGGCGCAGATAGTGAGAACGTGGCGTGGTTCCAGGAGCAGGCGGACGAGAGAATCCGGCAGGTGAGCCGGATGATTCAACTTCATGCGCCGTGGCTGTTGCCGGAATACGCTGTTTTGCGGAAGGAGCTTGCGGCACATCCTCTGCGTGATCGCGATGATTTACCTGCGCTCAAACAATTCCCTCACTACATGGATCGCCTGGCCACGCACCTCCGAGCGGCACTGGATACAGCGTCTTCGGTAGAGTTGAGCAAGCTTTACCGCGAACTGCTTGCTCTCATGCCGGCGGCGCGGGCGCGAGTTGTACGATTGATGGCCGACCTGAATGCGATTTCCGAAGCGGCGGGAGTTCTGGTTGAAGAGATGGATTTTTCATTTCTCCTTAATCGAGGCCGAATGCTGTTCTCGGTCGCGTTCGAGATGGATAAGCAGCAGAACCATCCCGCTTGTTATGATCTGCTGGCGAGCGAGGCGCGCATCGGCTATTTCGTTGCCATTGCCAAAGACGATATTCCGCAGGACAGCTGGTTCCAACTTAGCCGACCCTTAATGCAGCAACGGGGCATGGTTGGCCTGCTTTCGTGGACCGGCACGATGTTCGAATATCTCATGCCCCCGCTGTGGATGCGCCTGTACCCGAATACCCTGCTGGAGCATGCGGCCGAGGTAGCGGTTCGGTGCCAACGTGACTATGCTGCAACAAACGGCGTGCCGTGGGGGATTTCCGAATCATCTTCCAGCAAGAAGGATGCGAGTGGGAATTATTTCTACTTTGCGTTCGGCGTACCCCAATTGGCTATTTTCAAGCCCGAGCAGGATGGCCCGATCATCTCGCCCTACTCCACGTTCCTCGCGCTGGATATCGATCCTGAAGCAGCGCTGAAGAACTTGCGTTATATGCAGCGCAAAGGATGGTTGGGGCCGTATGGATTCTATGAGGCTCTGGATTTCACGCCGGGCACGCGTGGCGGCAAACGCGGGGCTGAAGTGGTGCGCTGCTGGATGGCCCATCATGAGGGTATGAGCCTGTTGGCGATTGCGAATTTTCTCGACGAGAAGATCTTGCAGCGCTGGTTTCATAGCCATCCGCGCGTGCAGGCTACAGACCTGCTGTTGCAGGAAAAACCGGCCGCGCGCGCCGGTTCGCAAAAATCCCGGGCAAAAGTGGCATAGACCGGGGTGAATCCTTCAGGGGCTTAAAGTTCCGTTTTTTGCAGCTCCGAGCGGCTCGGCCAAAGCCGAGCCCTTTCGAATGCATTATGAGATCGCTCTTGGATAATCACAGATCCTTGCGTCGCTGGTTCGTTTTCGTTTTGGTTTGCCTTTCGCTTTGCCCGGGTTTCAGTCGGGTCTCTGCGCAGACCGGCATCAATGCGGACACGATCATCGTCGATGCGAAGGCGCCTTCGCGTCCCTTCCCTCATTTCTGGGAGGAGATGTTCGGGTCCGGCCGGGCCATACTAAGCCTGCGCGTGGATTATCGCAGCGACCTGCGCGCAGTGAAGCAAATTACCGATTTCGACTACGTGCGTTTTCACGCCATTTTCCACGACGAAGTCGGCGTGTACAGCGAGGACAGCCAGGGCAATCCGGTCTACAACTTTTCCTACGTCGATCAGATTTACGATGGCCTGCTTACTGCCGGCGTGCGGCCGTTTGTCGAGATCAGCTTTATGCCCAACCAACTGGCGGCGAGAAGTATGCCGCATCCGTTCTGGTATCACCCCAATGTTTCTCCTCCCAAGAATTGGGGGCGCTGGGATGCGCTGGTTGCCGCATTCGTTCAGCATCTCGTCGAACGTTATGGAATGGATGAGGTTGCCAAGTGGTATTTCGAAGTTTGGAACGAGCCCAACCTCGACTTTTGGGGTGGAGAACCCAAGCAGGAAAGCTATTGGGAGTTGTATGACCATACTGCGACCGCCGTTAAGAAGGTGAGTCCGCGATTGCGCGTCGGCGGTCCTGCGACCGCGCAGGCGGCGTGGGTGGATGCCTTTATTCGGCATTGCGCGGAGAACAAAATCCCCGTGGATTTTGTCTCGACTCACGTCTATGCGAACGATACTGCGCAGGACGTTTTCAAGACGCAGGAAAATATTCCGCGCGATCGCATGGTCTGCCGCGCGGTCGACAACGTTCACGGCCAAATCAAGGCTTCTGCGATGCCTAATCTTCCGCTGATCTGGAGCGAGTTCAACGCAAGCTACAAGAATGAGCCGGACGTCACCGATGCGGCCTACATGGGTCCGTGGATGGCCGATACGATTCGGCAGTGCGACGGCTTGGTCGAGATGATGTCTTACTGGAGCTTTTCCGATGTGTTCGAGGAGCAGGGCGTAGTCAAGACTCCGTTCTACGGAGGCTATGGATTGATGGCGGAGAATGACATTCCCAAGCCTGCTTTCAACGCGTTCAAGCTGCTGCACAGGCTAGGAGATGAACGAATTCAACTCGACTCGGACTCGGCTTTGCTTACGCGACGAAAAGATCGCGCCCTGGTACTCGCGGTGTGGAACTATGCTCCGCCGGAGCAGGCGGGATCGCCGAAAAGTTTTCATTTGCGGTTCGAGAATATGACGGCTCGGGATGTGCTTATCTCGCGGGTAGATGGCGAACACGGCGATATTCATCCCGCGTACGCTGGCATGGGCAGCCCACGTTATCCCACGCAACAGCAGATCTTGCAACTTCAGCGTGCCGCGGAATTGCCTGCGCCGGAAGTTGGTCACGTCAAGAATGGCGAGTTGACAGTCACGCTGCCTAGCTATGGCTTGGCGGTCATCGAAATAAAGTAAGCGTTCAACCACAAAGGTCACAAAGTCGCACTAAGGAACTTCGCGAACTAAACCCTTAGTGATACTTCGTGGCCTTTGTGGTTGATTGTCTTTTACGGCTTATATTTCTGAAAACCCGCGCGCTGCATTCCCCGCTGCGCTTCCTGATTTTTCATAAACGTGTTCCAGACGAAACTCGTGCGCACGTTTTCTGCCATCAGCATCGTGATTCCTACATCGATTCCCAGCGTGTCGGTGTCGTACCAGTTCTTGAGCGGGTTGAAGGCGTTCACGAACCCATAGCGCGACCAGGCTTTTGGGTACTTTTCTTTTATATTTCTTAAAACTCGCATCACCGGCTGCGTCATGAACGGCAGCGAACCGGCTGCGGCGCTGGGCACAACAGTGCCGTCGATTGGACCCATCATCGGCGGGCCACCCCAGATGACATATCCCTGGTGCGAATCGGAGGCCGAGATTCCCCAAAGATCATCGCCGTAATCCGGGAATTGCTTGTGGAGTTCGAGACAGAAACGGCGATGCGCATCTGTCGCAAAGATCGAGTTCTCGAAATAATCGGCGTACTGGTCGCGCTTGTTGCGAAAGTCGAACCAGGCCTGCGAGTACTGGTGAACGAACAATGGCGCGAAGGAGCCAATGTAGCGGATGCCGTCATACTCGAATTTCGTCCGCTTCCAGGCATTCCAGGCCTGCGCGGGCAACGGATGCGGCAGCGAGCCCAGACCGAGTAAATAGATCATCATCATCTCGCTGTAGTAATCCCAGCGATAGGGGAGGAAGCCGAATTCCGGCGTCCAGCCATGCGGCAACAGCGAAGTATCTTCCGACAGCCAGCTCCAATCGACGCGATTGAAAATTTCGTAGGCCAGGAAGCTGACTTCCGAATGCTCCTCAAAATGCCGGCGGCAGGTGAGAAGGCCGCAGAGAAGAATGGAGGTGTCGACGGAGGACACTTCGGAGTCCCACACGCGCTCGCCGGTGTTGATGTCGGCGAAGTGGTAAAAGAATCCGCGATGCGTGGGCATTTTTTTCCATAGAAAGCGCAGTGTGAGGAGCGCTCGGTCGCGAGCATCGGCCGTCGTAATGAACCCGCGCTGCTCCGCGATACACAGAGCAGTCAATCCAAAGCCCGTGGCGGCGATGCTGGCGACGACGGAGTTGTCGTTCTTCGAAACGTTGCATCTGTCCCTTACTAATCCGGTCTGCGGGCCCGCTTGATCCCAAAAATATTGGAAGTTTAGTTTTTCCAACTCGTCAAGGAATGCGTCATCGTCCGCGGAGAGAGCGCCGGCCGGGGTTGCCTGCTGAGCGGACGGAGGCGGTTCGAGTGCCGGAAACAGAGAGAGAATCTTACCGCGATTCATTAGGCTTCCCAGGCCGAGTCCGCCCAGTTGCTGCAGCAGATCGCGACGGGAAATATAACCTTCAAAAGAACGCTTTTCTTTCATGCGCATCGGCTATCTTTTAGATGCTCTTGCTTCAAGGCTGGACCGGTCTGCAGTGTGCTCGCGGAGATCCCTCGCCCCGCGGCTTCGCCGCCACCGGCTAAAGCCGGGGGTCTGCCTGAAAACGCGGGGGCTTCGGGATGACCACAAGCGGAAGAGATGTGTAGGCCTTTCGAACTTCATGATTTCGAAACCGTCAAACTCGTCGTCTGCAAGGTGCGTCTTAAGATATTAAACTCTAAGGAGGGTATGAGCACACGCAAGATCATCGCAGTCGCAGTTGCCGCCGTCATTGTGGCCGGAGCTGCCGCGGCGTTTCTGGGCCGGCGCAAGCCGGTCACGCTCAGGGGTGCGGTCTTGCGGCAGGACCGCGACCCCAACCGGCAACTCCCGTTGGCCGATGTTCAGATTACGGCAACGAATGCGTTGGGACGCGGCGAAGCGAAATCCGATGCATCGGGCTATTTCGCGTTGACGTTGCCGAAGGGCCTGCGAAGGCGGCAGCAAGTGGTTCTCAGATTCCAGCACGAGGGTTACCGGCCCTTGGACGTGGACGATTTTATCGGCGACAAACTGTATGTCGAGCAAATGGTCCCGCTCCATCCCGAGACGAATGTGCCGTCGGCCTCCGCGCAGGCAGTGTCGAACGCACGAATCCGCTACACAGTGAAATCCACCACGGAGGCAAACATCGGGAGCGCGGTGAAAACCTTCCAGGCCGTGAATGTGGGGAACACTCCGTGCAAAAGTAATCCGCCTTGTGGGCCGGGCGGGAAATGGAAGGCAACTGCAGAGTCGCTTTCTCTGGATGCGGGCGAAGGAAACGAATTTCGCAACGCCAGAGTCTCGTGCATTGCCGGGCCGTGCGCTTTTACCAGGATTGAGCACGAGACTTTCTCTCAAGACCGGCGACACATGAATGTTTCCGTTCTTAACTGGTCAGACACGACCACGTTCCTGGTCGAGGCGGAGGTCGTTCATCCGATGAACAGCGATCTGGTTCGCGAAACCTATCCGGTGATTTTTGGGCGTGCTTTGAATTTCAGTTTGCCCGCTTCGGCCGAGGGTCCGAGTATCGAGGCGGAAGTTCAGGGTGATCCCATCGTCTTTCCGCTGGGACCCGACCTCTACTTGCGCTGGGCGGATTGTCAGGTTGTGCTCGATCGGGACCAATCCAAGAATTATCGTTGCGAGCTCAAGCCCGGCTATCAATTCCGGTAAGCAACGGACCGAATAATGCTTGCAATCCGGCCTTCCCTCGATTTTTTCCCGAAATGGAACCAAATTGGCTCATTTGTTTCAGATCCAACATTTTTGCGTGCGGGAGCGGACTGACGGCAAACCGCGTATGAGTTTAGCCTCGCAATGTATTTCGCAACCTCGCCGTGGCGCAGGCGTCTGTCGCGAAGAAAGGATGATTCAAAACGAGGAGTTCCATGGCAAACCAACCAACCGAGCTTCCTATTCCGCCACCCGACTGGCAGAGCGCCTATAAGGCCGCTCTGCGCGAGTCCGATACGCACAATCTGTTCAAGCTGGTGGAAATTGCGGAGGCAGCGTTGCTGACCCGCCGCGATGACCTAGCAGGCGTATTGAATTGTCCCGGCGAACGGGAAGCAGTAGACGACGCTTTAAATAAACTCAGGGTTCTCAAGCAGAAGCGCTTGAGTTTCGTAAATGAACCGGACAGCCTGAATTGCAATTCAACGCATGAGGGCAAC
>Ga0116105_1000084_pt1 | contig 32206 bp, 22 predicted proteins | sample June2015DPH_6_20_FD_89716 | JGI IMG/M metagenome (GOLD analysis project Ga0116105, IMG submission 89716) | Peatland microbial communities from SPRUCE experiment site at the Marcell Experimental Forest, Minnesota, USA - June2015DPH_6_10 | ecosystem: Environmental > Terrestrial > Soil > Wetlands >... | reverse complement strand
GTTTCTACGGCTTGGTTGTGGGTTAGGCGGCGGGGTTCTGCGAGTTTATCTTCGCTGCCGGCATTGGCAGCCGAGGGCGGCTGCCCCACATTTATTACATAAAGTTCTACGTCTTCGAATTTTTCCTGGCGCTGGTTGATGGAGTTGGTTAGGAAGGCTAGTTTGTTGCCGTCCGGGGAGGTGATGAGATCGTCTACTCGCAGCGGAGACGTTGCAAGTTCGCGGGCGCCGGGAGTTAGGTCGGGTTCTTTTTCGCCGTCCGGATTTTTCTTTGCGGCGGAGCTTTGATCGAGAGCTGAGTTGATGTCGAGAGCAAAAATCGTATCGCCGCGCTCGGCAGTGCGGTACTGGAGTACGTCTTTCCATTGCTTCTTGTAATCGTCTTTTTGAGTCTTGCTCCACGGCTGGCGAGTGGCGAAGTAGATGATGCGCGAGTCGGCGGACCAGGAGAACGCGTGGACTTCTTCCTCGCCGCGCGTGAGTTGAATGGCTTCGCCGCCCGAGGGCGAGATGATGTAGACCTGCGCGGTATCGTTTTTTCCTTCTTTTTTACTGCGCCTCCCGGCTTTGTCGTCTTCTTCGTCCGATTCTTTATCGTTGGCCGGCTTGCGTTCGGACAGGAAGGCGATCCAGCGGCCGTCCGGGGACCATTTGGGTTCGGTGTCATGGCCGGATTGCGTGAGTTGGATGGGAGAGCCGCCATTTCCTTGGACGCGGTAGAGCCAGAGATCTTCGCGAAAAATTTGCCGATCCCAGTCGGCGCGGTTGGTGGCGATTACTACCGAGTTGCCGTCGGGCGATAGTTCGACTGATGTGTAGCCCACGGAGTTGAAGAAATCGTCGAGGGTTAGCTTGGGTTTGGAGTCGGCGAAACTGGGGTGGGTGGAAGCTACGATCACAATCAGACAAAAAAGACGTTTTGGGATTTTCATAGGCCCTTGGCGGGAAGTAGGTTTATACAACTTCCGGTTCGGGTTCGGCAACTCGTTGAGGGACTGAAAGAGAAATACTTAAACACAGGGGACACAGAGGGGCACAGGCTAAACCGGACTTCATGGTGCTGGCTCGGCATTCTTTAAGGCGTCGTCCAGGGGTTGGCCGGGATGGCCTGCGCCCACTATTACGCGCCAGCCGTCATCGTATTCGCGAAACGCTGCGTAGGATCGGTAACGCGCATCGCTGGGATAAATTGCTGCGCCTATCTCATTCAGCGGAACCCAGTGCCAGGTGAATTCTACACTGGCTACGATCCCCTGTTTGGAGATGCCGGTTACGGCTACCAGTTCTCTTCGGGCGGCAGGAATAGTGAAGGATTGCTTCTCGGCATCGCTGGGAGGGATGATTCCCTGCAAAGTGTCGACGCCGGATGGCGTAAGTGTAACCTCGACGCAAGGGGATTCGACTGCGGGCGGACACGCGGCCTTGTTGGAGGAAATCCATCCGTGATGCTGGAGGGCGAGATATTCCGGAGTTAGATAGTCTTTGTTCGAGATGACGCCGGTGCGAAGTTCGAAATTTTGGGCAGGACGAAAGGCGGTTGAGCCGGCGATCAGGTCGGCGGCTAGACGTCGGGTGAGGTAGTCGCGGGGGGAGCAGGATGAGAGCAGGAGCAGACCTGCTGCGCAGAACATCAACCTGAATGGTTTTGCCATGAAGGGACCTGCGATTATCACCGATCTTGGATTGTAAAGAAAGCCGGCCGCTTGCGCGGGGAGAATGGGCGGAACGCGATTTGTCCTTCGAAGCGGGTTGACCAGCGACCGGGAATCGCGGTACCGCACTTGGGGCAGTGGCCGTCGGGAGTCAGACGATAGGCTTTGATCAGGTAGCCGTAGCGTTCGATCAAAATTTCGTTGCAGTCTGAACAGCGAGTGTCTTCCCAGTCGCTCACTTGGCCGGGAAGATTGCCGGCGTAGATGTATTGAAGGCCTGCCTGGCGGCCGATTTCGGCGGCTTGCAGTAAATCCTCGCGCGTAGTGTTACGAGGATCGGTCATTTTGTAGTCACCGTGAAATGCGGTTACGTGCCAGGGAATGGCGGGCGAGATGCCGGCCAGAAATTCCGTTAGGCGGCGGAGTTCGTCGGGGGAATCGTTGAAGCCGGGAATTAGCAGCGTTACAATTTCGAGCCAGAGGCCCATGGCGTGAATGCGGCGAATGCTGTCTAGAATGGGGCCGATGCGGCCGCCTAGTTCGTGGTAGTGGCGGTCGTCGAAGCTCTTGAGATCGACTTTGTAGAGATCGAGCCAGGGGCGCAGATATTCCAGAACCTGTGGCGTGCCGTTGCCGTTGGAGACGAATCCGGTGACTAGTCCTGCGGCCTTGGCCTCTTTGAAAACGGCTACGGCCCATTCGCTGGTGATCAGTGGCTCGTTGTAGGTGCTGACCAGGATCCTTGCGCCTTGGGCTAGCGCATCCTGCACGAGTGCTTTCGGCGAAGATTGCAGCGGGGGCGAGACTGCGTTGGGATCGCGCAGGGCTTGCGACGTGACCCAGTTCTGGCAATAAGAACAGTGGAGATCGCAACCTAACATGCCAAAGCTGTAGGCCAGCGCGCCGGGATAGGCGTGGAAAAATGGCTTCTTCTCCACTGGATCGCATTGGGTTCCGGCGGTGTATCCCCAGGGAACGTAGAGCTTGCCGGCTCGGTTGAAGCGCACTTTGCAGACACCGGGTTGGCCTTCGGGGATGGGGCAGCAATGTCCGCAGGAGAAACAGCGCAGACGGTTGTTCTCTAGTTTCTCTACTAAAGTGGGATCGGCTTCGCGTACTCGTTCGTCGAGGATGGTGCGGAGGGTTGGCACTGGAACCTCCTTACGATTTTAGCGCCTGCACCGCAAATGTTCGCGGTTTGCGACAGGGCTGTTTCTGATTTACTGCGCCTAAGGGGAGCAGGCATACATCATGTTCCTCACCCGCGCTTCGCGCGCGTTCGGAATGACAGGGGTAGCAAAGATCAGCGGCTGGCTTGCGTGTGCGCGCGCGTTTCGTGCTGCTGGAGCCATTGCTCGGCTTGCTGTTCGATGGCGGCTCTTTGTGGAGGTGTTAGGCGGGCTGCGATGAATGGGGCCAGGACTTTGCTGGCGTCTTCGCCGCTGGCGCGGGCTAGGACCGTCCAAAAGTAAGCTCGATTGTCGTCTTTGGTGACGCCGCGCCCACCCCAATAAAGCGATCCTAACTTCGATTGCGCGGGAACGCTGCCGTTCTCTGCCGCTTTGGTGAACCAGCGGGCGGCTTCGCTCTCGTCGCGCACGATTCCCTGTTTAGCGTCACCCGTTGAGTAAAGGAGTCCCAGAGCGTTTTCGGCAGCGGCATCGCCGTGCGCCGCGAGTTCGCGCAATTGCGGAAGATTAGCGGAGTCGGCCGACAACTTCGGCGCGGACGAACTTTCAACTGGCGGACGGGAAGATGCCAGAACGGTTTGCTCTGCCGCGGCTTGCGCGCGGGCTTGTAGCTTTGCCTGGATCCAAGGTTGGATCCATGGCGCGCTCAGAAATCCAAGAGCCATAAAAATTGTGCCAGCTGCCGCCATCAACAGGATGAGGTGCGCGCGAGGCAGGCGAATGCCGCCCGGCTCATCGTCGTTACTCGGAGCGCTTTTTTTTTCCGCTTCTTCCGGCAAATGCGCAAACAGAACACTCCCCGGAGGAGCAGTGTAGGGTTTCGGAGGAGTTGGGGGTTGTGGCGGGGGCGTATGGGCGCGCATGGCGCGATTCACCGCCGCGGAAATTGTGTCGGCAACGCGCTGCAGAACCGCGCTGTCGTTGTCGCTATAGTTGCCGGGCTGCGCGGAAAAAACTTCGACCAGCCCAATTCTCTTGTCAGCCGAGCGCACTGGCGCTGCAAGTATGGAACGAATCTCCAGCGCGCGACAGCTTTCCTGGTCTACGCGATCGTCGACCTCAGTATCGTCGCAGGACATCAGCTTTCCGCTGCGCACGCACTCACCCGAAAAGCCAGATCCTAAGTGCAGAGTTACGCCTACAGGCGGCGCACTCTCACCCGCGCTCGCGCGGCAGATCATGGTATCGGGTTCTTTTCCCGCCAAGGCGATCGCGGCTCCTGAACTGCGCAGTAGCGAGCGGGCGCGCGAGGCCACCAAAGAAAGAATCGCCTCCAGGTCGGAGCCCATCGACTCCGCTTCCCGCTGAACGGCGGATACCGCATTGAGCAGATCGCTGTAGTCGTGTTGGAGATGGTTCTGGGGGAGTGCGGAATTCTCAGACTCTTTCGCCGGCGACATTGACGCTTCTGCGTTGGCGGCTGCGGCTATAGCGTTCAAAAGCAGCCACTCCTGTAGTCGCCGCATTGCGAAATCATCTGGAATCGAGAGATGAAAACCGACGCGGCCGGATGGGCTGAGCCACGCTACGCGCGCTAAGGCCGGAATTTCGCCACCGGCTTCGGCGAGCGTCAGACAGAGATCCACGGTCTGATCTACATGCATGGGTGAGGTGGATTGGAGCGCCAGACCAATTTCGCTGATATTGAGCACTTCGCAAAGATCGTGCGAATCGCCGGACAGGACCCCGGTGAAGGTGGCGTAGGCTGGCACATGCACCTTGTGGCGCACACGCGCACGGCGGTTCGATGAAGGAGGTTGTGACGAATGCGCGATAGCGGCCATCTAGGGACCCGAGTCTTGTGCGTATATATTAACCCCAGATTGCGGAAAAGTATGCTGAAAGAAAATAGAAAGGGCACGGCGGCGGCCATCGTGGGAATTCAGGAGTGGTGACGGCTCGCGGTAACCGACCAGTTAGTAAGTGAGTCTGGCCTTCTGCTTAGTCAGGGATTTCAGAGGTTCTTGGAAGTTTGATCCAGCAGAGTATCCACGGGTCACATTGCGGCTTCCATAGCTTAATCTGGGAAGTTATCTCGGAACGAGACGCAAGCGCTGCAAACTCGATATGCGGGAGATAGCCGCGACCATCATGCTGGATAGCAGCTGCATGGTGGCGACGTCTTTCTCGTCAAAGGCGCTGGGCGAGGATGAGAGTACTTCGAAGACGCCGAGCGTCCGGCGGTAGGAGCGCAGTGGGGAAACTAAGATCGAGCGCACGCCCAAGCGGCGGCAGCTGGCGAGATCGACGCGCGGGTTGCGCTCGGCATCGTGACAGAGCATGACTTCTCCGGTGCGTACAGCTTCGGCGGAGATTCCGGTTTCAGTCTGCAGGCGAACGCCGAGATCGGGAGCGGTACGGCCGGCGCGGGCGCGGCAGACGATTTCATCGCCGGCGCGGAGGGCAATGGCTGCGCCGGTAGCGCCGGTAAGATGCTGGGCGCGCTCTGTGATGGCACTGATGGCAGGCTCGAGATCGAGTTCGCCGGCGCGGATGTCGATTTCCTCTCCGGCATGCACTGCGCGAAAGCCTGAGATAGGATGTGCCGCATTCGCTACGCGTAACTGGCTGCGCAGAGCAATCGACGGCACGCGAGCGTGATGGTCGGCTACGTCCAAGACCTGAGGATCGGGGACGGTGCGAAGCAAGTCGCGAACCAGGCTGTCGAGTTCGGAGTCGGTGATCAGGTGCGCGGTTTGTTGATTGCGCAACGAGCCGCCGAGAACGCGCGAAAGGCTAAGCAAAGTTGTGTTGCCGCAAGCGAGGCAATACGGCCTGCTGTTCGCACTGATCAGTTCGCACTGAATACAAAACGTCGCGGCCTGAAGAGGAACGAAATTTACATCTTTAAATGTCGTACCGTAAACTGTCTTGCCAAACATAATTTCCGCCCTGAATTATCTGCGAGTTAAAGGTAATTCAAGGTAAACAGGAGAGCACGGTACACAGAAGTGTCGGCAGAGGTTCCGGGTGTGGAAAACGCGTGCGGATCGGAGGGTCGTGGGAGTTCGCAGAATCAATGTGTTGCGTGTGCAAGAAGTTGCAAGGAGACTTCAGTTTTTCGCCTCAGATTTTTTTCGAGCGCACTATTGATTTGGAGGCGCGACTGATCTAAACTAACGAAACGTTCAAGGCAGTAGTGCCTTAGTACGATTTTGGGGGAACTCAAATGCAGTGGACAGCACCCGCTTTCGAAGAAGTTTGCTTGAATTGCGAAATCAACTCGTACGCCAGCGCTCAGCTCTAAACCGTCAGCCCTCCCTGTCTTCTTATCTCCGCATCGCGCCCCTATAGTGGGCGTGTGCCTCGCTGGAAGCATATCCGCCGTTTTGACGGCCGTTGTTCTCTTATCACATTGCCCGCAGGGGCTAAAGCCCATTCGTTTTCAACCGCCGACGTGGCTGAAGCCATGCCCTGATACCGATCAGCCGGCTTGCGCGGCGATAAATCCTCGATCATCCTGACCGGGATGCGAAAGCACTTCTACGCCTCGCTGCAGCGTACGATCAAGAGCATCGGCAAGAGCGATGGGGAAGGTGGTTGTAAGTAGATTGATGTCCAACTGCAAGTCGCGCTGCGAGTATGCCCGGTGGACCACCAGCGCGCCGCGATGACGATTGGATGAACTCACCAAGTCCAGCGAAAGACTCCAGGCTGCGAGGCCATCGAGAGAGATCGTTCCTGCTTGTCGTGCCCATTGAAATGAAACTTCGCTGCGGCGGGGAATTGGTGCGCTATCGCCGCTCGGATGCGACTCGCCCACGAACAGCTTGAAGCGCACCTGAAAGCCGTCAAAATCGTTGGACGCGAACGCGCACTCCAGCACGCGCCGAATTTGGGCGTAGTCGCGAGCCGCCTTGAGTTCCTCGGTGGCGCGGCGAATGGCGAGGTTGTTGATGACGATCTGCCTTTGCTCAAAGGTCCGCTGGGCCACGCGGGCGAGTTCACCCAACTCGAGATAACCGAGGCGCTGCACTCCAATCCAGATACCGGTTCCTAACACGGCTAGAACCAATCCGAGAGAGCTTCCCGTCGGCCAGAGCAGGAACAAACTGAGCAGCGCGAAGACGGCGGAGACTCCGTAAAGGACGATCACCACTTGGCGATGCGTAAGCCCGTGTTGGAGCAACTTGTGATGAATATGCTCGCGGTCGGCGGTGAACACAGGACGTCCGCTGATCAAACGTCGCAGAATAGAAAGTGAGGTTTCGAGAATCGGCAGGCCAAACGAGACCACTGGAATGGCGACGGCTACGATGGTGGGTGCTTTTTGTGCGCCTGCGAGAGCCAGCGCGCTGAGCAGAAAGCCGATGAAGAGACTGCCGGAATCTCCCAGGAAGATGGTTGCGGGATTGAAGTTGTAGCGCAGGAAACCAAGAATCGCTCCCGCCAGAGCAATGGTCATGACGGTAACGAGCGAATATCCGTTCAGCAGAGCGACCACAAAGGCGACGAGCGTGGAAAACAAAGCGGAACCCGCCGCCAGACCATCGAGGCCGTCGATCAGGTTGAAGGCATTGGTGATCGCCAAGACCCAGAGAATGGTGAGCGGCAAACCGACGAACCACGGCAATTGATGCGCGCCGAACAGAACCGGAATGTTGACGATGCGCAGGCCGCCCGCAAAGAGCATGGACGCGGAGAGAGCTTGCACCGCGAACTTTACGTAAGGGCCAACCGTGTAAAGGTCGTCATATACTCCGAGGAGGAAAATGATGGAAGCGGGAACCAGGATGGTGAGCAGAGTCTTGAGGGAGAACGCCGACTCGAGTCGGGGCACGTAGGCACTCATCACCCTCGCCAGAACAATGCTGAACGAAAACGATAAAAAAATTGCAACCCCGCCCAGGCGGGGCAGCGGATTGGAATGCAAGTGCCGCGCGTGGGAAGGAATAGCCAACCATCCGCGGCTGATCGCGACGTCCCGCACATTGCGGGTAAGAACGAACGAGAACAGCAGCGACGCGAAGAAAATCGCAAAGAATACGACCGTCAACTGTTCCCCCTGAGTCCGGAGCTCGCGAGCGTCGGCACGTGCACTTTCCTTTATCCGACAGTCAAGTATTGCAGCAGCGCAAGCTGCCTGGTAGTGAGTTAACGGGTACGTCTACGTTACGTCTGTGTTTGAGGGTTGCAGAGAATCTACCAGTGTTTGCGCGAGGGCTTCAATCGCTTGCAGTGAGAAAGTTGTGGAAAACGCGGAATGTAATCGAGCGTTTCGGATTTCGTAACAGAGCGTCGCGAGCAATCGAATCCCAGAGAGCGAGAAGAGAGACAATTGCGAGATGGGATTCGCCGAGGCTGTGCTAAACTTTTTTTCGATCCTTCTTCCACTAGAGGCTTGCGATGGAGTTCGGCAGATCTTTTTTTGCCCGTAGCGGTAGCCTGCTCGCATTGGGTGCATTGTCGATGCTCAGCTTGGCCTCGAACTCTGCGGCGCAACAAGCGCCACCGGCGCCATCTTCCGAGTCCGGCGTGCCGGCATCTTCTGCAGCGCAGCCCGTGCCGCAAGCCGCTACCGGAGGTTCTGCCAATCGGGCTGCGAAACCCGCCGACAATTCATCAGCCGCAAACTCCGGTAAGACAACCGATCAACCATCTTCATCGCTAAGGCTGGGCGCAGGCGATCTGATTGAGGTGGGCGTATACAACGTCCCCGAGCTTTCGACCAAAGCACGAATCGGCAATTCCGGCGATGTTTATCTTCCGCTCATCGATTACGTACACGTCGCTGACCTGACCGTGGAAGAAGCGCAGGCCCTGATCGAGAAGCGGCTGGACGACGGAGGATTTGTCCGAAACGCACACGTCACAATTTTCCTGGACGAATCCGCCAATCAGGGTGTGACGGTGATTGGCGAGGTGACCAAGCCGGGCGTCTATCCGTTGCTGGGCGACCGCAAGTTGTATGACCTGATCTCGGCGGCGGGAGGATTTTCACAATCTGCCGGACGCAAAGTCAGCATCATCCGCCCGCACGATCCCTCATCGCCCATTACTGTAAGTCTGCCGAGGAATCTCGCCGACGATTTGCAGGACAACATCGAAATCCTGCCCGGAGACACGATCAACGTTCCCAAGGCACCCATCGTCTACGTGGTGGGAGACGTGGGTCGTCCCGCAGGATTATTGATCGATAATGGCACTCTGACGGTACTGCAGGCACTGGCGTTGGCGGGTGGAACGAATCACACGGCAAAACTGGGCAGAGTTTGCATCATCCGCAAAGGGCCTGCCGGGATGACGGAGACGCGCATTCCGCTGAAAAAGATGCTCGAGGCGAAGGCTCCCGACGTAACTATGCAGGCCGACGACATTCTTTTTGTACCGCTCAGCGGAGTGCGAGTGGCGGCGGCACAGGGCATGTCAGCCGCGATATCGGCCGCAACAGGCATTGCCGTGCTTGCAGCGCACCCCTAGTCTGGCATTCGCGTCGCGAAGCTTTCTTCGTCGCGGCAAACTTCACGCAGCAATATCCGAAACAGTTTTTACCGGCAAGAGCATCCGATCGAGCTCGCGAATATATTTTTCTGCGGTTCGTTGGCGGGAGAATCTGCGCAAGATGTATTCCCTGCCGTTGGTTCCGAGTTCGCTACATCGCTCGGGATTCTTGCTGAGAAAGCAGATGGCATCAGCCAAGTCTTTGACGTTCTCCGGTTCGATACACATTCCCGCTCGAGCTTCCTCGATAATTGCCCGGGCCTGTCCTTGCACTCCAAGGATCACCGGACGGGCACACGACATGAACTCCAGCATCTTGGTGGGAATGACAGTTTTGAAGACATCTTTTTTTTTGAGCAGAACGAGGCAAGCATCCGAGGCGGCAATGTAGGTCGGAATTTTTTCGCGAGGCTGCTGCGCGAAAAAGTGCACATTCTTTAATGCGCGCTCGCGCGCCATCGCGACAATTCGCTCCTTTTCAGCGCCTTCCCCAACGAGCAGAAACGCGATCTCAGGGTTCGCGTGTTGCAGGTTCACCGCGGCAGCCAGAATCGTTTCCAGCCCGTGTGCCATCCCCATGGTCCCGATGTAGGAGACGACGAACTTTCCTTCGATCCCCAATCTTTTCTTCAATTCAGTGTCCGTTTGGGGTGCGAAAAGCTGCGTTTCCACTCCGTTTTCGACGATGGAAATTTTCTCTCGGGGAACGCGCCAGTGCTCTACCAGATAATTTGCAAACGCCGGCGTGACAACGACTACTCGGTCCGCGTTGCGGTACAGGAAACCGGCGATCCTGGCGAGAATTCGATGCAGCGCCGAATGTTCGTCTCCTACGCCCACCGCGGCCAGCGATTCCGGCCACAGATCTCGGACTTCGAATACGAAGGGAACGCGCTTTAACCACGCCAGCCAACACGCAGCCAGGGCAACCAGCAGTTGAGGGGAAGATCCAATCACGACATCTGGCCGAGATAAGAAGAGTCCGGTAGTTGCGGCCGACAGGCCGAACGAACTGTAATTCAACATCCGCTCGTAGGCCTTGCCATTGGGAAAAGGAAGAAGCCAGGTGCGAACCACGTGGACGCCTTCGTTTTTTTCCCGAACCACCAATCGCCGGAACTGCGCGCGATACTCGGCGGGCACAACTCCGGTGGGATGATTGGGGAATCCCGTCAACACAGTCACGTCGTGTTCTGCCTTGGCCCAAAGTCTTGACAACTCGGAGGCGCGCGCGGCCGGTGCGCCCATCTCTGGGGGGAAGTATTGCGAGATGTAGAGAATCTTCATGGGCGGCGCGTGGAGCGGAACGACTTTTTATGAGGCTTGATCGAAGTCGCCAACATCCGGGGCTCGATCGGCTGCGGGAAAAGACCTTAGCCGAATCGGCGTTCCCAAACATCGTGACTCTTCCAGAGCGAGCGTGGCCAACATCGTGTTCACGATTTCGGCAAACGGTATGGGCGACTGCGCGCCATTTCGAATCGCCGTGACGAATGCTTCGAGTTCGCCCTGATGGCCTTTATCCTGGCGCAGCCGCGAACGAAATACCTGCTTCTTCCCTGTTCCGACCAGTTCCAGCCGCCGAAAGTCATCCAGCACGGCTACGCGGCCGCCGCCGAAAACTTCGATTCGCTCTTTGGAAAAAGATCTGTTACCGTTCGCCAAATACGCGATGGTGCCGTGCGAGCCGTCGGCAAAGCTGAGAGAGCAGACAATGTTGTCATTGCAGTAGCGGCCCGGATTCGGCAAGCTGCGCGTTTCCACACCCGTGACCTGCGAGCTTGTTAGAAAGCCCAGCAGATCAACGAAGTGGCAGACCTCCGCGATAATGCGGCCTCCGCCTTGCACAGGATCGTTCAACCAATGATCCGGCGGGAGGAAGCCGGCGTTGATGCGGTAGTGGAGCGCCAGCGGTTCGCCGGCCTCGCGCAGAAAATTCTTCATGCGAATCACAAACGGAGCAAAGCGGCGATTGAATCCGACTGCTAGAAGCGTGGAAGCCTTCTCATGCGCTGAAACAATTTCTCGCAATTCCGCCTCGTTCAGGCACAGCGGTTTTTCGCAGAAAACGTGTTTGGCTGCGCGCAAGGCCGCGATCACCTGCGGCGCATGCAGGTCATGACGAGTAGCGATCACTATCGTATTGACCGAAGGATTGTCGATGATCTCCTGCTCACTCGTTGTGCAGGAGCGAAATCCGAATTTCTTTGCAGCATGGAATGAATGGGAACCGTTTGCCGCGCCCGCTATCACCAACTCGACGCCCTTCACGCGTTTGAGCGCGGGGAGCAACGTGCTCACAGCAAAACTTCCGGCGCCGAGGAGACCAATCTGGACGGGGTTGTCGCTTGAGACGGGACGCGCCGATGCAGCGATTTCTATCACGCGCCTATCGTCCGCATCGTGAGGATAGGAAATCAGCACGCCCAGGAATGGTTCGTGTGCTTTCCCTGCGATCAAATCGTATGCGGCGTGGGATCGCGCGATCGGGAATCGGTGCGTAATCAAAGAAAGCAAGTCCAGCTTGCGATCGGCGACAAGCTTGAGAAAGGCTTCCATGTTGCGGGTTTCGGTCCAGCGCACGTAGCCGATGGGGTAGTCGATGCCCTGCTGCTCATAGGCAGCATCGTAGCGGCCGGGACCATAGGAGCGTGAAACGCGGAAGTCGAGCTCTTTCTCATAAAACTTTCGGCGCGGAATATCCATGCCGACCGTTCCGACTGCGACAACGGGTGCACGATGGCGCGCGACCTCTCCCGCAAGGATCACCGGATCGCTGGTTTCCGACTGTGCGGTGATCAAGACTGAATCGGCGCCGTGTCCGGCGGAATGCTGCAGACAAAGCTCTCGAAGCCCCTGGGATGTTGTGCTCACCGCATCCGCGCCTAGTCGCGAAGCCAGGTCGGCGCGGGCAGGCGAAATATCCATTCCCAAAACCCAGCATCCTGCGGCTCTAAGAATCTGCACCGTGAGCTGGCCGAGCAGGCCCAGTCCAATCACGGCCACAACATCGCCGAGCTTCGCGTCCGCATTTCTAACTCCGTGAAGGGCTACGGCTCCCAGGGTCGTGAATGCGGCTTCCTCGAAGGTCACGGAGTCGGAGGGAATTCTTGCTACGAGAAGCCGAGGAACGCAGGCGAATTCGGCATGCACGGCGTGGCTTGTGCCGGCGCACGCCACGCGATCTTCAACGTTGACATCAGTAACGCCCTCGCCCGCTGCGATAACAGTTCCGGAGCTGCTGTAGCCGAGCGCAGATTGTTGACTAAGGCGGCTGCGAACAGAAGCGATGGTTTGGGCTATGCCGTCGCGGCCGATCTTATTCAAAACTTCACGCACGAGATCCGGCCGCATTTGGGCTTTCTGCACCAAGTTCTTGCTCGCGAACTCAGACGCTGCCCGCTCGGTGCCCGCCGAGACCAGCGATGCAGCGGTTCGCACCAACACGCAGCCGGCCAGAAGTTTGGGCGCGGGGACTTCCGCCACGGTGATTTGGGCCGTGCGCGCGTCCTGGAAAACTTGCTTCATGTTGTTGATACGCAGGTATTATGGTCGACCTTCTGCATGTGCCGGGTCGAGAGATTCACACGATAAATCTCGGAGCCGATCTTCGAAACGATAATATCGCCTTCGCATGATTCGACTTTGTAACCGTGAGCCGTGAGAACCACTGTCACAAATCTCAGCGGCAACCGCGCACGAGTGTCATAAATGAGGGAAATTGCCGGCTGAAGGTCGCCGTACGTGGGCGATTGCCAGCCCAATAATTGCGCTTCCGAATCGGGCAACTCCGGCGGCGAAAGATCCTTGCTGGCCGCCCCGCGCAGCAACTGCTTACCCGCCCTCACCATTCGAAGGTCTCCCCGAACACTAGAAAAAATGTTGCAGCGAATGCGCGAGCCCTCAAAGTTTAAGACAGTCTGATCCGCTGACTCCTTACCTTCGCGTGGCAGATCCGCAAGCAACCAGTGCAAACGTGCATCATGCGTTCCTGTACCGAGCAAATCGTCCACGATAACCCAGCCGCATTCCGGGAGCCAGCGCACCATTCTGCGATGCGTTACGCCGATATGCTTGTAGCCGTCGTGCTCGCCTTCAAAACAATCTTCTTGCCTGATATTCGGTGAAGGATATACTCGCCCACTAGCTTGCGCCCAATCGACCCAAAGAAAACGGCCGGCGCGGCGCATTTGATCCTGACGATCGACTGTAATCGTATTGTGAACTGCGGTTCCCGCAAATCCATTATTCCATGGCGCAGGGCCGTTGTAGAGATACGTCCCAGGGTCGCGCGCGAGGTTGATTCCGTTCCACCATAGATCCATGTGGAGCTGATCCGCCTGAAATGGACGGCGGGTGTAGTTGCCGGCGCGAATCAGCGCCCAGGATTGTTTATCGCCGAGACGAAAATATCCGGTTGCTGCGGAAATATGCGGGGCTGAAATTCTTTCCTGAGCGGCTTGCTGTGCAGTCCAAGGCTCTATTCCAAACCACACAGCAGCCTCGTCCCAGGGTCCGGACTGCAAGGCCGGACGCCGCAGAACCGCGGCACTCAACTGAAGCAACGGACGAAAGTCGCGGTATGAACTGCAGGCAAGAGGAAATATAAGGCTGCCGTCATCTGAGCCGTAGTTGGGCACACAACCGCTTACCGGATCCACCCAGGCAGACATGAAGTCATATGCCGCCTGTGTGCGCTGGCGAATCTCCTCGGGAAGCGGCGCGTTGTGAATTTCGGCCAGTCGCAGCATCCACAGCAGAAGATGCAGAATCATGCGCTGGTAGTGGAATGAATGCTGCTGCGATACTCCTTCGGGAGTGATTTGGTCGAGCGCGGCTTCGCGTAACAGTTGCGTCCCAAGGTCTCGCCAAAGCTGTGCCTCGCGCAATTCCGGATATAGCGTACCCGTGGTCCACAGGCCGACAGCTTCGCTGATCAAATGATTGCTGCGTTGCGACCGCGCGTAGCCGATCGTTTGCGCGGTCCGCCAGGCGTGAGCGGCGATCATAGAGACGAGCAATCCTGCTCGCTCGCTGGTGGTAGAAGTGGAATGAAGGAAGCCATGCAGCGCGAAGGACCAGGACAGAATGCGTAACGAGGACTCCTGGCCGCAAATCCAGAGCGGCCCGCTCATCGGCGGATTGTGGCGGGCCCAGTCTTCGATCGAACTCCAGAAGGCTTGTGCAAAGCGATCATCGCCGGTTAGAGCGTAAGCTCGAACCAGCGGATAGACGAATAAAAATCTTGACGGCTCAAGAATGAATTTGAGATCGCCGTAGACCGGCGAGGCAAATCGCATTTCTGTCCACGGCTGTTGCGGTGACACGCTCTGGCCGGTGGCCGGGTTCTGAAACCAGTGCGGCGGAAAACCGCACGCGAACGATAGGGCGCCGAAGAACGGCAGATTGCCTTCAAGGGTGTTGATTGCTTCCGCCAGAACTGCTGCCTCGCCTTCCGGTCCGATTATTTTTTTGATACTGCATCCCAAAGAGGGCGCGTCTGCGAAGAAAAACGTTCGGGTACCTTCGCGGCGGGCTGAGAGTATTTGTTCTGCGCAAACGCTCGGAGCGATACGATCGAGAGTCCAGGAGTCCCAGCCCTGCACGGAGCGCATCTTCCACAACATCAGTCCGCTGCCGCGTCGCAACTCGTATTGCAGGCGCAGCATGCCGTCGCGGAGGCCGAAGGCGCGGCCGACTTGCAGCATCGTGTCGAACTTGCTCCTCGCTTCAGTCATGCAGCGAGCCTGCGGTGGTGGGAGTTCGAAGTCTTTCCAGGCGATCGGCGGCCAGCGCACGAAGCCGGTCATGCAGTACGAAAAATTGAGTGTCGTTATTGATTTGAGATTGAGGGGTCGCGCAGATCTCGCCGCGGTCGAGAGCGGCAACGACCTCGGCCATCTTATCAATTCCGAAAGCAGTGAGCCGGTGACGCAGGTCGCTGATCGATTCGGAATGCGTCGGATTCGACAATTCGCATCTCCGCAGGACGTGGCCAGTGTCGATCCCTTCATCGATGTAGTGAATGGTTATGCCGAGGGGAACGTCTTTCAGCAGCGACCACTCCGGGCTGCTCATGCCTCGTATCTCGGGCAGCAAACCCAGATGCGCATTGAGAACTCCGAGGCGTGGCACATTCAGCAGAGGCCTTCGCAGAATGTTGCCGCCGGCAAAGACTATGACGTCGGGCGACCATTTCGTCAGTTGCTTTACCGATCGTGGTAAGTTTTGATCGCTGCAGAGCGCTACGGGAAAGTCATAAACCGTAGCGACTTCGCGCAGACTGCGAAGGGTTCGGCCTCTGTACTCGAGCCATGGCCGTAGATAAGAATTTTGCAGGACTCCAGGACGGTTGCCACGACTCGGAACGACTTTCGCGCGAGCATAATCCATAACGCCGCGCAGCCCCCATTGTCCAACTTTGCGCAACAGGGTACCGCGATTCAAAGCTCGGAGGGCTAACGCGCCTACTGGGACGTGGCCAGCCTGCGTTAATCGCACTGCCATCGCGCTTGCAGTTTCGCTGTAGACGCTCGAACTGAGAATTACGACGCGCATGGCAGAGCCTCGGAGTCCTGCGCTTCTAGAAAACGCATCAAACGCTGTTCCAACATCAGAGCGTCGGCGAAAAACTTGCAGCCCCAACTGATGTAGCGCAGCGGTTGGTATCGGCCCCATATCGGATAGGATCCGCAGACTCCCCCGATCACGCCGCGGGGTCCCCGCTCTGCAACGGACTCCTTCAGCATCTCGTTCATTTTGAGAGCCGCGTTGAGATACCGCAAATCGCTTGTCACCTCAAACAGTCGCAGCCACACGCATGACATCTGAGTGTTGCCAGTAAGGCAGGCGAAAGGCCGGCCGTGTCTAAAATCCTGGTCGTAGGCTCCGCATAGAAATTTATTGGTTTCGAACTTCCGCAGCATAACCCATGCCGAGTTTGCAACCGCTTCAACGCCGTCGCTGCGTCGTTGAAGAATTGCGCACTCAAGTGATCCCTGCAAAATGTAGGCGAAGAAATGCAAATAGTTGGGATGGCCCTGCAGATTGATACCATCCACCCAACCGCTTGGGCGAAAGCGTGCGAGGGTCCAGTCGAGATTGCGCTCCGCTGCCGCTCCAAATCGATTGTCGCGAGAGCATTGCGACAGCCCCGCCAGCGCCCACGCTACCATGCTGTAGTAAGTGTGCGCCGCGTTCTGATATGCGCCGGGTCCGGACCATGACCCATCTGCCTGCTGCTGGTTGACCAGCCAGTCCCCGGCCGCGATTGCGGATTGCAAAATGTCGGACCGTTTCGTCTCGACGTAAACGCGAACCAGTCCTTGCAAGACTTGTCCGGAGTTGAATACGGATGGAATCGATCCGCCGCCATGTAGTCCGCCGGGAAACGCGCCCGACGACATTTGCAGTGAGAGCAGCCACGCGGTAGCTCGTTCTGCCGCCACGATCAAGGCATCGTCTCCGCTCACGCGCGCGAAATCATAGAGCGTGGGGACAGTGTAGCCCGTGACTTCTGGATACGATTCGGAATATCCGGCTAGCAAACTGTAGTAAGCAGCTATTCCGCCATCCGCACGTTGCGCGTCTAAAATCCAGCGCAGGACCAAATGCAAAGTCTCTTGCGTATCGCGTTTTGTATTTGCGTAGGAATAAAGATGCCGTTGTTGCAAGGCGAGCCGCAGCCGATCGGACGCAAGTTTCCGAGTCAGCGAAAATATGCGTTGCGGGCGTCGCAATAATCCTGCGGCTTCGGACAGGGCTTTCGTGGCTTGAGACGTCACGGCATTCTGGCTGTTAAAGCTCACGCTGTCGCCGCCTCGCGTGCCTGAGTGAACTCGTCGCATCTTTGCGCAGCGCCGGCGTCCAGAAAGATTCTCATCCAATGCTCTAAGGTAAGGAATTGCCAGATTTGCATGGACCAATCCTCTGCGCCGCTTCTCTGTTCGTTCACAAATCGGCGCACCGCTTCGGGGCGAAATAAACCACGCTGGCGAATGTTCGTGTCGGAGAGCAAATCATCGACCATTTCGCGCAAATCGTGCGCCAGCCAGTAATCCACCGGAGCGGCGAAGCCTGCTTTCGGCTGCCGCAGCACTTCGGCGGGCAAAATGTCCCGCATCGCTTCACGGAAGATGTGTTTTGTTGTGGGGCGGAGAAATCCTTTGAGCTTGAGGCTCGGTGGAATGTTCCACGCCGCGAATTCCGCGAGTTCGCGATCGAGAAACGGTACGCGCACTTCTACTGACGATGCCATGCTCATTTTGTCGTTGTAGTTCAGATTCAGGCTCGTCATGAAAATCTTGGTATCGAGGTAGAGCATCTGGTTCAGAAAATCGGATTCGCGAACTGTCTCGAAACTCGAATGATGGCGCACCGCTGGGTCGGAGAGGCGAAGTTGGTCGCAAACTTCGGCGGCGTACAGACTCGTCTTCTGCACGTCGTCGAGATAAGTGCAGTTTCGGATGAACTGCTCCTCGGGGGCTAACGAACCGCTGCGCGCCATCTTTTTGGCCAAGCGAACGCTTCCCTTTAGGGCGGTGCCGCGAAGGCTGGGTAGAGCATTCACGGCGGATTCCATCCCCCTGCGGAGTCGTGCAGGAATTCTTTGATAGCCGTGAAGCCAGCGATAGGCCAGGTGCTTGCGATAACCCGCGAACAGCTCGTCTCCGCCCACTCCGGAAAGCAAAACTGTCGCCTGCTTGCGCGCTTCGCGGCAAACGAGATAGGCCGTGATAATGGCAGGATCGGCGGTGGGTTCGTCCATGTGCCAGGTGAGACGCGGCAGCAGATCGGCTACATCCGGCTCGACCACGATCTGTTGATTCTCGCAGCCCAACTTCCGCGCCAACCGGACTGGAACGTCGGGATCGTCAAGCGTTGTTTCGCCCACGCGATATTTGCGGGGAAAAGTAATCGTATAAGTTCGGACCGGCTGCATCGTCGCTTTACACATCATGGCAACGATGCTTGAGGAATCCAGCCCAGCGCTCAGAAAGGCTCCTATGGGAACGTCGCTTACCATCTGCTGTCCGACTGCTCGCCGAAAGCGCGCGCGCAATTCATCAGCCAGATCGGCTTCGGATCGAGGGTAGTCTGCATCCGCGCGTGGAAAATGGAGGTCCCAGTATTGTTTTATTTTTAGCTCGCCGTCGCGAAACGTCGCCGAATGTCCTGCGGGAAGTTTGAAAATTCCGCGAAACATCGTCTTGGGATCGGGGACCCACAAGAAAGTCAGGTATTGGTGCAAAGAGTCGAGATCGATCTCTGGTCCTATATGCGGCGCCTGCAGCAGCGCTTTCACTTCTGAAGCGAACGCCAGCTTGTTGCCACGATGAGCGTAGTAAAGAGGCTTCACCCCAAAGTGATCACGAGCTAGAAAAAGTTCGGGTTTGCCCGAGCGCAGATCGCAGATGGCAAAGGCGAACATGCCTTTGAGCTTTTGAACGCACTCCTCGCCTTCCTGTTCGTAGAGATGGATCACAACTTCGGTGTCGGTATTTGAGGCGAAGCGGTGACCTTTGCTTTGTAACTCGCGGCGCAGTTCGGCGAAGTTGTAGATTTCGCCGTTGTAGGTGATCCATACCGTGCGGTCCTCGTTGCACATCGGCATGTGACCATCGGCGGAAAGATCGAGAATCGCGAGGCGGCGGCTGCCAAGGCCAACATAGCCGCCATCGGGAAATCGCCGCTCCCACAGGCCGAAGTCGTCGGGGCCGCGATGGGTTTGCACGTGCGTCATGCGGCTGAGCACTTCCCTGTCCCCACAATTGGCCAATCCGGCGATTCCGCACATAGGATACGAGTGTTTCTAGTTTCTTGTTTCTTGTTTCTTGTTTTTCAATTCGTAAATCTTGGCTTTGGTGTGAAACATTTGAACCGCTTGAAAGCCGCAGTAAATCAGCCCCGGCACGCCATCCAAACAACCTAAACGCAAGAAATAACGATACAGGAAAAGCAGCACGGGAGAGCCAGGAACGGCAAACAGCTTCCGCTTGAGCCAGCGTCGGCGTTGCGCCTGCGTGCCCCATAGCGATGGTGGAAGCTCGGCGTCGCCGCCGCGCTGGAGCAAAACCTGGGCTTCCCAGTTGGAATATTCATCGTGCTTTTGAATGTAGCGGGACAGCGACTCCAGGTTGTGATGGACGATCGGATTGCGCAAGCGTGCGGTCGGGCCTTCTGAAACTACGTGTTCGTGGACTTCCATGTCGGCCATCGAGGTGTCCTGGTCTTTCAACCGGCACTCGAAGCGTGCCTTACCGCGCCGGAATAACGCTAACTTCCATAGGCCGACATCGCCGTGGCGCAGAGCGCGACCCATGAACCAGGTTTGCAGAACAATGAAATATCCATTGACCGCGGGATTCTGAATGGCTGATCGAACCTCTTCGGCAAGTTTCGCGTCGACAATCTCGTCGGCATCGAGCAGCAGAATCCAGTCGTGAGTGATGGGTAAAGTATCCATCGCCCATTGCCGCTTCTTCGGCCATCCGCCGCGATAGTGGAACTGCACGACCTTCGCGCCATTCGAGCGGGCAATTTCCACGGTTTCGTCGGTGCTCTGCGAATCGACGACGTAGACTTCGCCGAAATCGCGGAGCGCCTGCAGGCAGCGGGGAAGATTCCTGGCTTCATTGCGCGCTACAAGGATCACGCTGACCGGAATCGTTGAGGATCGAGCCTCGCCTGCCGCTTTTGTGATTTCTCTGACGTCTTCCATGCTCAATTCTGCCGCTCAACTCGAAAGATGCTGCTCGCACCAGCGTTGTAGTACATACAGCGACCACGGGCGAGACCACGAAGTTTTTCGCTCGAGAAAATCCTGCCACACGCGCATTGCTGCCGGTTGACTGATCAAGCTGGCAAGCGGCCCGTCTCCGATTTTGCTTATCGATTCTTCCACCATCGGGCGCAGAGCGTCGCGCAGCCAATGTTCCCATGGCAAGGCGAATCCGCGTTTCGGGCGATGAATGATTTTACCGGGAAGTTGGCTGTGGAGTGCGCTGATCAGAAGAGGTTTCGGTGTGCCAGGCTGCATTTTCCATGCGCCCGGAAACGCGAGTACCCGCTGCGCCAGTTGATGGTCGATCAAAGGCACGCGCACCTCCAGACCGTGGGCCATACTCATGAAATCGGAATCACGTAAGAGTGTATTGAGCATATAACAGCGCGCCTCCAGATAGGAAACACGATTGATGGGGTCAAGGGATTGGGCACGTTGTATGCTTTCGTGCAGAGAATTGTCGGCCCTTCGAAAAGCATCTGGATTCGATCTCAAAGACGGCAGCAGTTCCTCGCATTGGTCAGGGGTGAACAACATCCGGGAGAGAAAGTATGGATGAAGGTTGGTCTCTCCGTTGCGAATGAAGGAGGCCAGCTTTCGATTTTGGTCGCTGGCGGAAGCGAATGTGCCAAACGCGGTTGCGAGAAACGCGCGCGCACTCGCCGGAACTTTCCCGATGCGCTTTGAAAAACGTTCCATGCGCGGTACGGATCGGAAGCTGGCATAGCCGGCGAACATCTCGTCGCCGCCGAGACCCGAAAGCGCAACCTTAACCCCGGCAGCGCGCGTCTTCTCGGAAACGAAATAGGTGTTGATGCCGTCGATCGTGGGCAAATCCATTGCGCGGAGCGCGGGACCGATTGCGGCAAAAAGATCGGATTGCGAAACCATGATCTCGTGATGGTCCGTACGAAAATGTTGCGCCACGGCGCGGGAATATTCGGCTTCAGAGTAATCGGCCTCGCGAAATACGATGGAGAATGTGCTAGCCCGCACCTCGGCACGACTCAGTATGCTAACGAGGCTACTCGAATCAATTCCGCCAGAAAGAAAAACTCCGACGGGAACGTCGCTCACGAGTTGCATACGGACGGACTCATCGAGAGTTTCAGCAATCTGATTTTCAAGTTCCTTGCGCTTCTCCGGGCCTGCATCGAAGCGCATGTCGCTGATGTTGCCGCTCACAGAGCCGGGAAAGTCCCAGTATTCAACCTGCTTCGTCTCGCCATCGGTCCACGTGAGCCAGTGTCCAGCGGGCAGCGCGTGAACGTTTTCTATCAGTGTGTTCGGGTCGCAGAGCGATCCAAATGTCATGTAATTCAATAATCCGGCAGGATCGATTTTTCTCGGCACAAGGCCCGTGCCCAACAGCGTCCGGACCTCGGAGGAGAATAGAAAATATTTGTCGGACTGATAATAGTAGAGCGGTTTGATGCCCATGGGGTCACGGGCTAAAAAGAGACGTCGCCGTTGCTCGTCCCAGATCGCGAAGGCAAATATTCCGCGGAATTCGGCGAGGCAGCTTTCACCCCAGTGGGCATAGGCCTTGAGGATCACCTCGGTATCGGAATGGCTTTCGAAGTGGAATCCGGCGCGCTCCAGTTTCGCGCGAACTTCGCGAAAGTTGTAAACCTCGCCGTTGTAAACAATCCAGTTTCCGATTGCGGCGTCGTGCATGGGCTGGTGGCCAAGCGGCGAAAGATCGAGAATCGCCAGCCGCCGATTACCCAAGCCAATCTCGATCCCTCTAGCACGGTCGCGCAGAACAACTGTGCCACCATCGTCCGGTCCACGATGAGCGAGCGACAGCGTCGCCCGCGCTAGCACTTCGGCGGAGACAGGTGCGTGCAATCCGACGATGCCGACAACTCCGCACATCCGATGTGGGGCTCCGTGGAGATTGGCAATTTATCTTACGCGAGGCAACACGGCGTCTGGCGTTATCGATTGTGGAGTGACCTAAATTTGTTCACCACGAAGGACACAAAGGTACACGAAGAGGCGGTGCCGTCACACGCGCGCACTTGCAAGGCCCTGAGCTACCCGCAACAGCGCTTCGACATGTCTGTCCCATCGAAAATCCCGAGAGCGTTGCAGGCCCAGTTCGCGCATCTCGGCACGTCTTGCCTCGCACTCGGAAAGTTGAATGATTTCCCTAGCCAGCGGTTCAGCTGAGAAACGCGGAAAATATACAGCAGCTTTCCCGCAAATCTCCCGATGCACGGCCAGATCCGACGCAATCACAGGCAGGCCACTGGCCATGGCTTCGACAAGCGGATGAGCAAAAGTCTCGGCGTAGGCAGGAGTAGCATATATACGGCAATTCCGATAGAGGTGATGCAGGAGAGCGTAAGGGACAAAGCCCAGCTGCACAACTTCTTCGTCCAGTTTGAGCGCGTGCACCAGTTCGGCGGCGGCTTCCGCCCGGTAGCTCCCGGGATTTTCTTTTGACACCAGCTTGCAGGTGAGAATCAACCGGACTCTTCGCGGATGGAGTTTCTGCTTGACGATTGCGATCGCGCGAATGAGAGTTTCGAAATTACGATAATAGTTAAAGTGGCTGACGAACAGGACTCTGACTGATCCTTCCGCCGCCGCCAGACGCTCCTGTATCTGCTGAGGAAGCGGCGCTGACTCTTGGAAGAAAGCTTCATGATTGAAGCCGTGGTGAATGCAAATCACTTCTTTTCCTGTCCATTGCCGCAACTCCCGCGCAAAGGCTTCGCTAGGCGCTGCCGTGCATTCTGCTCTTAGCACCGACCATCGGGCGACCGCGCTCTTCACCTTAGCATCAATCCATAAACGGTAATCGCCTCTTTCGCGAACATCGCGCTGAAAATCAGCTGACGTGTACAGCGCATTGCGACTCAGCAGAATCTGCGGGACGGGCGAGCGGAAAAGCGCGAAATTTCCAGGACAAAGCAGAACATTCGCGCCGGAGCGGCGAATCAGGCGGGGCAGCAAGCGCTGCTCATGCCAGAATCTTGTTCCAGCGCTCTCGGGATACGGTTCTTCCACGACTGAGACCCGGCTCGATTCTGCGATCTCATCACGCAGGGCCTTCCCCACCAGCAGGGTTGTGCGCACATCGTCGCGAAGAGCCAGTTCCGGCACAACGTTGCGGATGAAGGTAAGACCTCCGCCGGCGCTGGCGGACAGGGCATTGATGAAGAGATGAGTCATTTGTCGATCAGTTCAACCGGCCTGTAGCATTTCGCGGAGGCGACGTCTTCGTGTTCCCCACCAAAGGTCAACCAAGCCCGAGTACGAGAACCGAAGTTCAGCCGCGGAATAGCGCAGTTCGACCTCCCGCCGCCATAAGAGCATTGGATCAGAGCTGCCGTCGACGACGCCAGCACACGGCGAAAAACAAAAGCGGTGATATTGCCGGATGACATTCCAGGCTCTGGCATCGATTGCATCCCAGCCGAAAGTCCAGGCAAACGCATCGACTGGTTTTTGCGTCCAGCTTTCAAGCTTGCGAGCGCTGTCGCCAATTTCGCGTTCCAGGTGCTCCGGAGAAAGTCCGACCAACCGTTCATGCGTAAGCGTGTGGTTACCAATCGCGTGGCCCCTCGAAGCCAGCTCCGCGATTTGTCCAGGATTCATCGGTTTCCAATCTTCCGCATCCTCTTCCTCTTGCTTCAGGCCGGGATTGATTCTCGAGCGATAAAAGGCGCGAGCCCGCTCGTCGCTGGCGCATTCTGCGAACCGGGGCACAATAAAAAACAGGCCTCGTCCGCCGAACGACTCCAGTAGCGGAGCCGCCACCGTGTAGTTACTCTCGCGTCCATCGTCGAATGTGAAGAGGAGAAGCGGCTTGGCCGCAGGCTCCGATTTCTGTACTCCGCTCAAGAACGTCGCTAAATTTTCCAGGCTGGTGATCGTAAAATACTGCAAGGCCCACGCAAGTTGCTCGTGAAATTTTGCTTCGAAACTCGCGGGCGTTTCGTGCATCACGATCACCACTGCTTGCGCTCGTCGGCTCTGCGCTTTGACTGCGAGCGCATCGGCGCGAACCAGGCGGGCAGCGTGGATGACGAAGGCACGGGCTTGGCTCCGGAGGCTCATCGTGCCGTCACCATGTTCAGATCAGGCTGTCTCCGTCTGCCGGCACCGGATACCACTCGCAATCTCGCAGCGGGCTCGATTTGTCGAGGTACCAGCCGATAGGGGCCTCGAAAACGCGGCGCTGAAAGCCTTTTGCAGCGAACGCCTCCTGTAATTCAGAATCCAAGTTGCGCAGAACCACGGCATCTATAACTTTTCTGTAACGAAGAATCAGCGCGCCAATAATCCTCAGCCATTCCTGCGCGGAAACCTCTGGATAAATATCCAGCACATTCAGTACGCTGATTTGGTTGCGATATCCACGCTGGCGCCGGTTGACGGCCACCAGGACATCTTGATCCGGCTTGCTGCTGCGGAAGGCAAATACGGCGGCGGTTGGATCGTGACCGGAAAAATATCGCCAGTGGAGATACGATGCATCGCGCCGGGCCGTGAGTTTGGACGAGGGTTTGTGGGTAAAGAGTTCGCTCGCCTCATCAGCCGAAGATAAAGGCTGGAGATCATTTACCGCGTCTCCATCGATCTTTAGTGCGCGCATCAGTCCGGCAATGTTTGCGACAGCGCTTCCCGCCAATCGCGAAACGGTTTTGTTCGCGTAACGACGATGTGCAAATTCCTCGGCCACGGCGGGCCAATGGAGCACGCCGAGGAACTCGCAGTCGGAATAGGGGATCGGACGCGCGCCTGCGGCTTTCCACAGCGCGGCAGCTTCTGCATTTGCGGAAGTTCCAAAAAGAGGATGCTGCCTCGCCAGCCTGCAGTATTGAAGGAAGATGCGGCCGCCCTGGCCTCTATGTCGGCGATCCACATAAAACGAACTCGATCCCATGAAGAGAATTTCTCTGGCTTCGAGGCGAAAAAGTTGCGGGCTGAGTAGAATGCATCCCACCAGTTGATCCGCAGATCGCAGCCCGAATCCCAGCGGCTCTTCCGGCTGGCGAGCAGGATTCTCGAGGAGGAACCAGCGAAGATGCGTCTCCACGGATTCACGCTCGCGCCCCGACTGTGCGGCAATGAAGGCGGCGATTTCGCCTATCTCTGCTTGCGACAAAGAGACAAGTTGAGAGCGAGCTTCCGTCGATGCCGGCGCCGTCATTGGGCAACCTGTTCGTAGATTCGCAGCAGATGTTGCGCTTGGTGCGCCAAAGTAAGATGACTCAGAATGGTCTCACGCGTGGCTTGGCCGATTCGCGCGCGCAGCGCGGGATCTGCCAGCAGCTTTTGTAATTTCTCCACCAGCTCATTCAATCCATCCACGGGAATCAGGCCGCCGTTCACGTCGTCCTGAATAATCTCGTCGATTCCCTGTCCGTGGCAGCCAATCACGGGCTTGCCGCAGGCCATGGCTTCGAGATAGACACATCCCAGCCCTTCGTAGCGGCTGGGCAAAACGAAAACCGTGCAGCTGCGCATCGCGTCCGCAACTTCGGCGCGGCTTCGCCGACCCATGAAATGAACTCGATCGCCGATGCCTAGCTGTTGTGCGAGGGCGGCGAAGCGAGTTCGATCCGCGCCTTCGCCGATGATTTGGCACCGCAAGTCAGGATGCAGATCGTTCAGCCGTGCGACGGCCTTCAGTACCAACTCCTGCCCCTTTCCAGCCAATAGAGTTCCCACCACTAGAATAGTAGGCGGACCGCTCTGTGTTATCCCTGGCGCGAAAAAATCCGCGTCGGTTCCGTTATAGACGGCTTCGGCAGAAACGGCAGAGCCTGCCCCCTCAACCAGCAATCGCTGGACCTTGCCGCTTACGCCGATGACTTTGCGAGCTTTTTCGTAAACTCTCAATGAGGCTGCCCGGCGCCATGCAGCGGCCATTCCATTCTGAAAACAGCGATTGAAAACGTCCAGCCCGTGGATCGTGACCACGAACGGAATATTCAACCGGCGCGACAGGAATGCGGCCGCGTCTCCGCATGGAAGCGCGGCATGGGCGTGAATCAGATTTATTCGGCGGCGCTGGTGTAATTCTCGAACTCTTGCTAGGAGCACGCGTCCGAGGAATTTGCCTGCGCTCGACAGCCCGACTTTTCCCGGAAATGAAGGATAACGGACCCATTCGGCAGGCGAATGCGGACTCGACCTTCGGCTGCGGTGATAAATGGAATCAACCGCGATCACGGAGGAAGCCACGCCCAGTGCGCTGAGAGAACGGAGACTCTCGGCAACGAAGCAGCCGCTCACATCGTCGCCCTCGGAAGGGAAAAAAGGGGTGAGCGTCAGAACGTGCAAACTCGTTGAGGTAGCGTGTTCCACTTTTTTCGGTGTTTTCCTATGATCGAGCGGCCAGAAGATGCGAATGGAACTACTTGCTCTCACTGGATTGTGTCGAGCGTTCTGAGATTAGTCCAGTCAGCCCCGAGATTGTGACAAAACGCGGATCCTGCAGATCCTGCTCCGAAAACTGCATGTCGAATTGCGCTTCGATTTCCGTCACAAACTCGACGACTTCCATTGAAGTGAGCCATCCCGCTTCAAAGTAATCAACGTCGGTCGATTGAACCGCGCCCTGTCCCATCTTTCCTCTGCCGCGAAACCAATTCTTAAGCCAGTTCTCGACGTCTTCTCTCAAAAATTCTTCTCACCTTTCGATAGCCACGCACCGAACCGGAGAGCCGTCGCAGCCTTTCAGTTTCAAAGGCATCACGATCAACTCGACTTCCCGCGCAGTCACAAATTCCAAATTGGCAAGATATTCTACAAGAACCACTTCCGCCCCCAAGAGTACTTTGTGATTCGGGGAGTCCTTTGGCGTTCCACGCGAATGAGCAGGATTGTCGGGCGATGGCGTGTCCATGGCGATCAATCGAACTCCGTTCTCCACCAGCCACTGCGCCGCGTTTTCCGAGAGAAAGGGATATTCGTTGTAAAACTTCATATGGCCAAAATACTCGGACCATCCTGTGCGCAAAATCACGCGCGACGGAATTTTATCGCCCAACTTCTGCTTGAGTTCCCCGATATCGATTTCATGCAAGGGCGCGCAACCGGTGAAGTCCGCGACCGTGGCGGGGCCGATGAGAATATTGAGCGGAACCTCGTCGATGGTTCGTCCGCCGGGAATGAAATGTCGTGGCGCGTCGGCGTGGGTGCCGATGTGCGTGCCCAGCACGAGTTTTCGCGTCTCGCGACCTTCGACGCCGTGCCGCCCTAGAATCGTGATCTCTACCACGGGGTGCCAGTGCGTGGGGAAGGTCATCATGCCCTCTTCGATGGGCAGGGAAAGATCGATAATCTTCATAGACGTTTTAGTCGATTCTTCGGCGCGACACCAGGCATTGAATATTTCGAGCGGCGATTAATTACGGGCACTCACGCTTTCTACGACCGGTCTCCGTGCAGTTGCGGTCGACCTTAACTGGAGCTTCTCCGCCACTAATTCGCGAATTCGTGCCTTTTGCACTTTGCCGTTGGCGGTTCGCGGTAAATCATCGATCGCGATGTAGCGTGCCGGTTGCTGATGCTGCGCCAGATTGCGCTTCGCGTGTGCAATCACCGTGTCGAGGATGGCATCAAGATCGACGCCCGCGTCGAGTCTCAGCACAGCAACGACGTCTTCCCCATAAAGTTCGTGGGGAACGCTCACCACGGCAACCTCTGATACTCCGCTGATCTGCGCCAACACTTCTTCAATGGCGGCGGGACTGATGTTTACCCCGCCGCGGATGATGAGATCTTTCTTGCGACCCGTGATCGAAAGAGAGCCTTGGTTGTCAAGGTGTCCGACATCGCCGGTAGAAAACCAGGCTGCGGAATCCTTTTGCTGTAAATGCCCTTCGGAATCCAGATATCCCGCCATGAGATCGGGCGTGAGGATTTGCACCTCGCCGTCCTCGCCCGATAGAGACTTGCCTTCGTCGTCGACGACTCGCAGTTCGATTCCGGGAAGCGCCTCGCCTACGTAGCCAGCAGTGGTAAGAGTGTCACGCGACCGCGCGGTGACGAAGAGAGTTTCCGAGAGGCCGTAATTCTCGATCAGGCGCACGCCGTAGCGGGTTTCAAATTCATTCTTCACCTTGAGCGGCAGGGGAGCAAATCCTACGAAGGCATGACGCACCGAACTGCGGCAAACTTCTTCGCCGACGCGTCCGCGATCCATCCGCAACAGAATCGATAAAACCGTCGGAGCCATCCACAGCGTGTTGACTTTATTGTTTCTCGCTTTGTCCCAGAAATTCAGGCTGGAGCGAGCATCGAAAACATGATCGACAACCACGCTCGCGCCGCAGAGAAAGGGCAGAACGAGCAGATTGTAGAAGCCACCCATGTATGCCATCGAAAGCGTCAGATAAAAGCGCGAGTCGTGATCCAGGCCTTGCGCTGCGGCAAAAGCCGCGGCGTTGCGCAACATTCGCTCGAGTTTGTGGGCTAATCCTTTGGGCTTCGACGAGGTCCCCGAGGTGTACATGATTACGACAAGGTCATCAGGCTCCGAGGCTTCGAACGGCACCAAGTCCACGCCATGATCGAGGGGATTAAGTCCGAGTTGATCAAGTTCGTTCGCCTCCGCCTTCCCACTCTCTGCGGTCCGCAATACGAGAACATTCTGGTAGAACTCTTTCACCGCAGCAGCATGGGCCCCATCGGCCACCACCAGGGCAGGCTTGCAGCTTGTGACAATGAAGTGAACATCGCTTTTGCTGGAGGCTGGATTAATCGGCACGATGACCGCCCCAAGATAGATGCAGGCGAAATACAGCGCTGCCAGTTCGCAGCTATTCGGCATCATCACGCCGACACGGTCGCCCTGGCGCACGCCGCGAACTCGAAGACCGACCGCCAGCAAGAGTGCTTGTTGGTGAAATTCGCGGTAGGTAATTTCGCGGCCCGTGTTGGCATCAACCAAAAAGACTTTGTCGCCGAAGCGTTCCACTGAGTTCAAAATCGTTTCGCGAGCCGTCATCGCGCCGCCAGTGGGCTGGATTGAGCTGATTTCATGAGGTTGGAGATCGCCACCCACCGATCCATCTGGCCACGGTACGCATGGTTCGGATCAAGGCGGAGAATCGCGCGACCAGCAATCTCGCTTTCGAAACGTGGGAAGTGGCCCGAAGTAATTATTATGCCTTCCGGCAAGAGCAGTTGATCGATGGATGCAGAATCAGACAGACTGGGCGGACAAAGCAGTAATGCAACGCCAATCCCTAAATCGAAGTGCATGCGGTCGGAAAAGTCATCCATCTGCCAACAATTTTCGGGTGGGGCGAAGGGCAAGCCGCCGTGAACGACTACATTTCTAAAGTTGCGGCAGCATTGCTTCAATAAAGACTCGTTTGGGCTCCCATAGATTATCAGGCAGAAATCGCCTGCGCGCTGGGCCGCTGTCAGCAGCACGTCTTCCACGTAATTCTCAAATAGACGCTTGGAGCGGATGGGAAGGATTCTCTCCGAGCCGACAATTTCTTTCACCATTGCCGGCCACTCGGATGCCCACGATCCTGCATCCCTGTCGTCCAAAAATAATGGAATATTGTTACCCGTCATCCGCAGGATTTGCTCCAAGATTTCGAAGGAACCGAAGACGACTCTGCCGAGAACTACCGGACCTTCTGCCAGCACCAGATCGGCCAAGACCAGATCTGGAGAAGGCGATTCAGAGGCAACGAGTTCAAGCACCGGCCGCGCGCGGCGTTTGGCGCAGGTGACAATCATGCCATTGAGCAACGATTGCACCGCTCCCACCGAACTGCTGATGCTATGTACCGAAATTCCTGCGGCCGAAAATGAAGTGAGGATCTCGCGGGCCTTCGCACCACTAACCTTCGGCATGCTGCTGGCTACGCGATTCAAAATCTCCTCATCGAGATCGACCGGATTGAGTCTTCCCATCGCCACGACCAGCCTGCGCAATTCAACTCCATGCCTGGCTGCGACCGCAGCGACTGCGGGCAGGAATGACGAATGGAACTGGCTGCAACCCATGGCCACCGACATCATGTCGTAGAGTTGCATCTGAGACATCAGCGGGGCCATGAACTCTTCCGCCGCATCCATTACGTCGAAGAGATCGACTCCAGTTTCAATGCCGAGATTGTCGAACACAGCCACGGCAATCTCGGTGGGGACGTTGCCCGCGCTGCGGCCTAACCCATAGAGCGTGGTGTCAATAAAACTGGCGCCGCAGCGAACCGCTTCCACCGCGTTGGCTACCGCGAACTGGAGATTGCTATGTCCGTGAAAGCCCAGTTCCCCCTGGCAACGTTCGCGCGCCGCGCTGATATATTTGCGGACATCGTCGGGAAACATGCTGCCGGCTGAGTCCACGCAATAAACCACATCGGCTCCGGCTTCTTCGCCAGCTCTGGCCTTCTTGCCGAATTCGTCTGGCGAGATGCTATACGTCTTCATGAAATTCAGGCAGACTTTCAAGCCGAGCGACCTCGCCAAAGCTAGATATGAAAACGCGTCTTCGATTTCCGGCGCGTTGTAGCCGATGCGTACAAAATCTAGTCCGGCATTACGCGCGGACTTCAGTTGGTCGGCGGTGCCGATTCCGGGGATGAAGAAACACCCGATCTGCGCACCCGCAGCAGCACGCTTCGCGGCTTCGATCAGCCGCTCGTCGGAAGCCGGCATCGTACCCTTGCCGGCTTTCGCGGCGCCCAATCCCACACCGTGGCCTACCTCAATCCAGCGAAAGCCCAGTTGACCAAGCACTCCCGCCAGGGCTGCGGTGTCACTTTCCGTGAATTTGAAATCGATCGCATAGCTGCCATCGCGCAGCGTACATTCCAGCAATTCCACACGCTTGCCGGTGAACTCCGGCGATGCTTGCGGACTTGTCTGTGCTCGGGGAGGATTCGCCATCCTCAGTTCTCCGGGACCTCGAAAGCAAGTTGCATGTCGCTGGTGAAGCCATATCTTACCAGTTGCGACGCTGAGGATATTGTGGGAATCTGTGGGCCTGAAATTCTGACGGATTCCTCGATTGATTTACCACTAAGGCCGCGAAGGCACACGAAGGGTGACCGAGTGTTCTCTAGCGTCACTTGGCGTCGACAGACTGTGCTATTTGCACGATTCCCTGCGCCCACGCCGCGGGTGAGTACGCCTGGATTCGTTCCCAACTTCTGCGCCCCATTTCCCTGCGCAGGTCCGAATCCGCTGCCAGGTTCTGAATTGCAGCAGCCAGTCGATCCCGGTCGTTGGGCGGAACGACGAAACCGTTCCATCCTTCCTCCACTAAGTCCAGCGCGCAGCCCGCGGCGTTGGTTGTGATCACCGGCAAACCGCAGGCCATCGCCTCATTCACGACCAGTCCCCAGGGATCGCTATGAGTGGGAAAGGTTAGTCCTGCGGCCAAAGCGTAGATCGCCGGCAATTCTTCGCGATGGACGAAGCCTGAGAATTGCACGCTGCCCGGAGTGATTTTCGAGGCTCTTCTCATCAACTCCCGGCGTTGCGAACCCTCGCCGACAAAAACCAGGCCGATCTCGGCGCGAATTTTAGCATCGAGTTGAGCATACGCATCCAGGAGATCGAAAATCCCTTTCTCTTTTACAAGGCGGCCGACGAAGAGAAAATACCGCTCGGGTAACTGACGGCGAGCGCGGATTTCGGATTCGTTCAGGCGCGCGTCCTCCGCCAGCTTCGAAAACAGCGCTGTATCGATGGCATTGGGCGCAATCCCAATTCGCCGCTCGGCCACTCCAAGCTTTTTCAAATATTGCAGCGACGATCTTCCGGGAACGACGAAGGCAGTGCATAGACTGAGGAAATACTTCTTCGTAAGTTCCACCGCAAGATAACTTCGACGACGGTCCATGGCGGTGCTTTCCGTCCACAGGAAAAAAGGAATCCGCCGTGCTCTCGCCCAGTAAGCGGCGGCCCATGCGGCCAGATAGTTGTATCCGCCGCAGACGATGACATCGGGCGGGCTCGCGTTCAGGGCGGAGCGGACGCCGCGGTTGAGCAGGATGTGGTATTTGCCGAAGCGCTGTCGCCAGGATGGGAGGACGCGATACTGGAATTGGATCTCATCTTTGTAAACCATCCACTGGCGCAACGCAGGATCGTTTTCCGAGAGGAAAATAAGTTGGAGATCGATTTCCGGCCTCTGCGCAAGAGCG
>Ga0116105_1000081_pt1 | contig 32443 bp, 30 predicted proteins | sample June2015DPH_6_20_FD_89716 | JGI IMG/M metagenome (GOLD analysis project Ga0116105, IMG submission 89716) | Peatland microbial communities from SPRUCE experiment site at the Marcell Experimental Forest, Minnesota, USA - June2015DPH_6_10 | ecosystem: Environmental > Terrestrial > Soil > Wetlands >... | reverse complement strand
TCAAGCCGCGCAGCCTTGATGGCAGGCAACATGCCGCTCACGATGCCGACGAAGCTGAGAATTGCGGTCGACCAGATGAGAATTGACGTATTGATGTAGAGGTGAATGTCGCCCTCGTTGGCGTCTTCGATGAACATACTCCACAGCGGGAACGACCCTACTGACCACGAGATCACATAGGCCAGCAGCACGCCCAACAGCCCGCCCAGAGCCGTAATCACCAGGGCCTCGGCCAGGAACTGAAACAGAATGTGCCAGCGGTGCGCGCCCAGCGCCTTCTCCACGCCTATTTCGCGCGTGCGCTGCGTGACTGAGACCAGCATGATGTTCATCAAGCCGACGCCGCCGATGCCGAGCGTCAGCAGGCCGATGAAGCCCAGCAGAACCTTAATTCCGACGGTGATGACGGTGAGATCGGCAAGGTCCTTTACCGCGTCAAACATGAAGATAGCGCGATTGTCTTTGGGATCGAAACCGTGATGAAACGCCATGGAATGACGCACGGCTTGCGTGACCTTGATATGGTCGCCTTCGTAATCCATGAAAATGCCGTCGAGGTAAAAAGTATTTTTCAGGTCGCGCATGGCGCTGTAGGGGACGTAAACCAGCGAGTTGATGTCTTCATCGCCATTCGAGATGGTGTGCCGCAAAACGGCGATCACCCGGTAAGAAATGCCGTCGATACGGATGTCCTCGCCCAGCGCGTTTTCTCCGGAGAAGAGTTTTTTCTTCACCGTCGAACCGATGACCGCAACGCGGCTGTGGGTGAAGTCGTCGTGCTCGCCGAAGAACGCTCCTTGGCCCACGTCGAGGGCGCGAATCTTCTCATAGCTGGAATAAATGCCGTGGATGTTATAGCTGAAGCTGCGCGTTCCGAACGAAACCTGGCTTTGCTTATCGACTTCGGGTGAGATGCGCGTCAGCATGGGAACTTCGGCGCGCAGGTAGTCGAGATCGTCGCGGGTCAACCGAATCTGTGCGCCCGCTTTTGTGCCGCCGGCCTGAATTGACGTGCGGCCGGGAAAAATCCCGACGAGATTGCCCCCGAAAGTGCGAAAGGCGACCATCAGTGCAGCCTGAAAGCCGGAGCCGTAGGAGAGCAGCAGAACCACCGTCGCGATGCCCCAGGCCATGCCCAGCATGGTGAGCACAGAGCGGCGGCGGTTGTGCTTTAGCGCGTTGAAGGCTTGTGTGCCGAGGTCGCCAAACATAATTATTCCTGCCGCAGCGCTTCCACCGGAGGCAGCAACGCAGCTTTGCGCGCGGGATAGAGTCCTGCCACGATTCCCGCTACCGATAATGAAACGATTGCCGCAACCGCGGAAGCAGGTACAATGCGTGGCGTATCAAAGCCTTCCGGAGAGGGCAACTGCGCCAGCGCGGTTACGAAACCGATAGAAATGGCCAGGCCAATCCCTCCGCTAAACGCGGTGAGAAACGCGCCTTCGACAAAAAATTGCGTGAGTATGTTGCGGTGCGTCGCGCCGAGCGCTTTGCGCAGGCCGATCTCTCTAGTGCGCTCCGTGACAGAGACCAGCATGATGTTGATGATCCCGATGGCCCCCAGCGCAAGAGTCACCAATCCGACCACGCCGAGAAACCAGTCCATGGCGTCGAATATTTTTCCCACTTTGATGGCCTCATCGATGGTGTCCCAATCGTTGAACGCGTCTTCAATGCGCGGATCGAAACCGTGGCGCTTGGCGATGATCGAATGAAGCTCGTTCTTCGCTTCAAGATGCTGCTCTTTCGTCAGCGGCCGGTAATTAATGAACGAGATCGCGTTTTCGGCGTTCTGCTTGGTCAGCGGAAAAAGCTCGCGCATGATCGAAAAAGGAACAAAGATGCGGTGATTGGTGCCGTTCTCGCCCTCCTTGCCGATTTTCGGGATCACGCCGATCACTTGAAAATCTATGTCGTTGAGCAGGATGGTGCTGCCCACGGCAGGTTGCCCAGGAAACATATTCTTCAACAATTCCCAGCCGACCACAGCCACGCGGCGATGCTGCAAATTGTCTTCGTTGTTGAACCAGCGTCCGGGATCGATGGGAGTGTTGCGAATCTGGCTGTACTCGGGCGTCACGCCGAACACCTGGCCGTTGGTGGAACCGTAGTCGCTGACGGCGCGGATATCTTCACGCTCGAGCACCGGAGAAACGGCCCTCAGAAAATGCGATTGGTCGCGGATCGCGAAATAGTCACCATCGTTGAGATAGTAGGGCTGTCCCGATTGATAGCTTCCAGCCACGGCGGGAACGCGGCCGGGGAAGACGAACATAATGTCCTGGCCGAGTTGAGCGAGGTTCTTGTCCTGACCGCTACGGAAACCTTCGCCCAGGCCCACGAGCAAGAGCAGCGAACCGACTCCCCACGCGATTCCGAACATGGTGAGGAACGAACGCAGCTTATGCGCCCACAGTGTGGAGAGCGATTGCCGTACGATATCGATGAGGGTTCGCATTATGTTGTCCCCCATGCCCCCGGGGTGGAGCATGGGGGCCCCGGATAACGTTTAGGCGAGGGGTCTCAATCCCGCCTAAGCATCTGATCAGTAATACGCAAACGAGCTATGGGAAGTTCCCCCTGACCTTGGTTAGACCACATTAACCGCGAAAAGGTTAGCCGGGGGCGAGGTAGGGAGGATCCAATTCGTAAGGGAACGTCAGCGGCAGCTCAGAATTCGAAGTAACCTGCCGCCTGCGCAGAACGCCCGCCGCCATCCGTGCCTGTCGCGGGCAGCAGGCCCAGAATGCCGTTCAAATGCTGCCACGCGGCGTCGTTCAAGGCAGGGTCGGAGCCGACGAGATCGCGGATCATTTGCCAGGCCGCCATATTCAGCGCGCCTTCCGGCGCCGGGCCCATTGCTAAAGACACAGAGCACTGGGGGCAAAACGACACGCGATGGGCTGCCGATTTTTGCCGCGGCTTGATGCCGACGGTCTGCGCGAACAGGTAAAGAGCGACCGATTTGCTGCCAGCTTCAAGCTGGCGATTACAGCGCAGACAATACATGTTGTCCAAGTGATACTCCTGAACGACAGCAACGATGGAATTTATCACTATTGTCGTTGCACTGCGGCCGTGCGCAAGTGTGTAGGCAGATTCCAGCTGTCGTCCCGAACCAAGCTGTGCTCTAGGCACGTGAGAAGCCATGATGCACTCTATGGCAATGAGTGCGAGCCGAAGAGATCAGAGAACTTCGCGGATTGTCGCGGTCAGGCGGAACATTCTTCCGATTCCCCCACAGGCGGCGCGCGTTCGGGTATCGCAATTGCGCAAGATGCGCGAGTTCGAGCAAGTCGCGGCGGTCTGCTATCGCGTGCGTTGCGGAGCGATTGAGTTTCTGCTGGTGCAAACCCGCGGCAGCGGTCGTTGGACGTTTCCCAAGGGCTGCGCAGAGCCGGGTTTGACACACGCGCAAGCGGCGGCGATCGAAGCATTCGAGGAAGCGGGCGTTCACGGGCGCATCGAGGAAGTTTCGTTCGCGCGGTACGCTTGCCGCAAAGTCGATCCTCGCCGGTCTGGCGCGAAGGCCGCCAGCGTGAGCGCCCATCTTTGCCAGGTTCTTAGACTCGGCAAGCCGAAGGAGTCCAATAGAAACCGCACATGGTTTTCTACCCTCGACGCGAAACAGAGACTGCGGGAGGGAAGAAAACGCGAGGAAGGAGCGGAGTTTGTTCGAGTTGTGGATAAGGCGGCGGACCGTATTCAACAGTTGTTGCAAGACAATTCATTACGTCCGAGCCGCCCGCACGATCCTTTGAGGAACGAATGGACCCGAGTGCAGTTCGAAGCTCTTCCCCAGAGTCACCGGTGGACAGAGAACCTGCCAACGTCCCGCATTCTTCGCGGTTTTGCGCCGATACAGCGCATCGCTTTACTTACCGAGGATGTGGCCGAAATGTCGCAAGCTGAAGTGCTGCCTTTCCGGCGCCTGGTAGCGCCGTCCTCCGGCCGGCCATAAGGCCGCCGGGACGGCGGCCGTTATCTGCTGATGGTGGCGCTACTCTTTGTTCTTCGGACGCTCGAATGCCTTCGCCATATACTTGCGCGCTTCTTCTAAAGCGCCAAATGTATCGTCATTGGTCTGGACGGCCTGCCGGTATTCGTTGATGGCACGCTCGCGCTGCCCGGTAATATCAAAAATTTTACCGAGCTGGATGTGACTCCAGACTTCAGTCCAGCGCGGCTCTCCATTCCCGTTGATCGCAGAGCGGTAGGAATTCGCCGACGATTGATAGTTCCGCTGCAAGAAGAAAATTTCCGCGATCCGATAATGCGCCAGAGAACTGTTCTTGTTCTGATCGAGCGCCTTGTTGAACTCCGCCAGTGCGCCGGAAAGGTCGCCCTGCTGCTGCAACGCCTGCCCCCGCAGAATAGAGGAGCGCATCTTCACATCCGAAGAATTGGTGAGAACATGATGGTCGGGATCGACGGAGATTCGGCGTGGCCGCCCGAACGTTTCCACCGTAAACGGAGAATTGGTGCCGACTACTTCCAGCTTTTTGTCCTCGGTTTCGCCATCGGTATCGATGCGCAGATCGACCGGCATGCGGAAGAGATCGAGATCCTGCCCAATCTGCCCGGTCACGCGGAAGCCGGGGTACTTCTTGTCTTTATCCTTAGGAGGAGATGTGGCTCTCGCTCCTCCCAGCCGATAGACGGTGTACTTCACTTTGAATTCCGGAGCGCCAGTGGAATCCAGCCATTGCGAGAAGAACCATGTGAGCTGGTCGCCGTAGTATTTTTCCGCGATGGTGCGGAAGTCATCCATGGTCGCCGATTTTCCGGAGTAGGTTTCGGCGAACTCGCGCATCGTCTTGAGATATTTGTCTTCGCCGAGTACCCAGCGCAGCATATGCAAAATCATCGCGCCCTTGTCGGTGACGAGCGATTGAAACTCAGTAGAGAACGGATCGAGCTTGCCGGCACTGGAAAGCGGAATGTTGTCATAGGCCAGCGCGCCCACCGACATGTCCTTGATCGCCTCTTCCAGTCCGGCTTTGCCGGCAGCGTTCTCCACGTACATGGCTTCGGAATAGCGCGAGAATCCATCGATCAGCCACCAATCGTCCCTCGTGGCGGGACTTACCGACACGCCCCACCATTGGTGAGCGATGGCGTTCGCGAGCAGCCGATAGTTCGTTTTCTCGGTGATGGCAGGGCCGGCCAGGCCGGCGATTTCCGGCCCCCAAGCGTAGGGAACCGTGTCCGCGGGAAGCTCCACCACATTCAACCGCTGCGACAAAGGCGTACCGTAGAGCGTGATGAAGTAAGTGAACTCCCGCACTGCGGTGGTGGTGTACTCGGGGGCTAGCTTCTCATGGTCCGGTTTGAAGAAGACGTGCAGATCCAATCCCGCATCGTCGCTTTTATATTGCTGAAAGATGCCGGCGACGATGGTTCCGGGAAAGCTTGCCTTGTCATCGACGAAGGTGAATGTCTTGGTCGGCAGGCCGTTGCTGTTGGGCTTCTTCGAGGGCGGATTGTCTGTGACCTTCACTTTTCCGCTTCCGATCACCAGCATGTGCGCAGGGACCGTAACGCCGATCGTAGAGGTGAAGCGGTTCAGGCCGTAGCCGCTGACTGGAAACCAGCGTCCGGCGTAGAGAAGATAGCTGGTGTCATCGCCGATGGAAGCGAGCTTCAGCCCCGGTACCGGGCTGTCGTCAGCATTCTCAATCTCGCCTTCGTACTCGAAAGTAAGAGTGGTTGACGAGCCTTTGGAAAGTCCGGTGGGTAGCGGCACGCGTATGGTGAAATCCTGCGTGACACGCTCGGCCGAAAGCGGCTGACCCTTTTCGTCAAGCACCTTGGTGACGCGCAGGCCGTTGTGCAACTCGAAAATCGCAGTGTTGAGATCCTGCAGCGCTGTAAATTTAACCGTCGCTCGTGCAGAAATTTGATGCAGATGCGGGGTAAGTTCGGCTTCGATTTTGTAATCGTCGACCCGGAGGCGGGTTTTTTCGGCAGCTTGGGAAGGAATTGCAAGGAAAATCAGCAGCAGGGCAGACAAACCCGACAGGACGCACTGGGGGCGCCGAAGCTGTATCTGCATTAAGGAGAATCTCCGGAAATGGGCCTAACCATTTCTATGATGAAGATTCTTACCTAAAAGATGCTGGGAGCACAAGCTACGAAGGTCGGGCCCTTCTTATTTCCTGTCAAACATGCCTTGTCAAACACGGCGCTGGCTCGTCTCCATCCTTGCCAAACACTCACCCCTCCGTCTTGTCATTCCGAGGAGCGAGAGCGACGAGGAACCCGCTGACTACCGGCGCCAGCAGAAAAGCAGGTTTCTCGCTTCGCTCGAAACGACAAAAATCTCGTAAGTCTTAGCTTGTCGGCGCTCGGCGTAGCAAGTCCAAAATAATCTCGGCTGCTCGGTCCGCTGGCGTCTGCGCCGCGCGCTCGGTTCCACGCAGCTTCGCCTTTACTCGATCGAACCCGGCCAGCATTCGATCACGAGGCGCACCGTCGGGAATGATTTCCTGCAACTGAGCAACAACGTTGGCCGCTGTGAAATCGTGCTGAAGAAGTTCCGGCACCACTTCCTCACCGGCAATCAAATTGACCATGGCGAAGTACGGCACTTTGACTCGAGGCTTGCCCAAAAAGTAAGTGAGCGCAGAAACGCAGTAGACCATTACAAACGGAGTTCGCATCATGGCGGCTTCGACGGTTGCCGTGCCGCTGGCGATAATGCCTGCGCGCGAATGCCACAGTGCAGGCAACGATTCTGGAACCAGTGTGATGGCGTGCTGGCCAACGAATCCCTTTACGAAAGCCTGATCGAGCGTCGGCGCGACGGGCAGCAGAAGTTCGTACTCGGTGCCGAGTTGTGCCGCCGCCGCGAGTATGGTCGGCAGGTTCATACGAACTTCTTTAACGCGGCTACCCGGCATCAGCGTGATCCAATGTTTTGCCGGATCAAGATGAAACTGTGCGGCGTAGTCGACGCGCTCAATTGTGGGTGCCGGCAAATCCGCCAGAGGATGGCCAACAAATGTCGCATCCACTCCATGCTCGCGATAAAACTGTTCTTCGAACGGAAAGATCACCAGCGCCTTGTCGACATAGTCGCGCAGCAGGCGCACACGTCCCTGCCGCCACGCCCAGAACTGAGGCGCGACATAGTAAACCACCGGAATGCCGCGCCTCTTCATCTGCCGCGCCACGCGCCAGTTGAAGGCGGGTGAGTCAATCACGACAGCGAGGTCGGGCCGACGCTTGTCGGCTTCTTTGATCAGTTTGTTGTAGAGACCATAAATCTCAGGCAGGTGGCTAAGTATTTCGGTGATGCCGACGACGGAAAGATCCTTCGCATCGACGACGGTATCGCATCCGGCTGCCCGCATGCGCTTGCCGCCAACGCCGAAAAACTCCAGAACCGGTGGAGCGACGGACGCCTGGTCCGTCAAGCGAGCGAAGTGAGCAGCATCTCCGGAAGCGCTCCGCCGCAGCGCCTCAATAAGCTGCGCCCCATACATTTCTCCCGAAGCTTCGCCGGCTGAGATCAGGATTCGCAAGAGAGCATTGTAAGGCCAGAACACGCTGCGAATGGTTTGATGGAAGATCATTCCGTGAAAGCGACCCGAGTGAGCGTGATAAAACGAGAAGCAGCTGGAAAGAAATTCGATGCGACGCCCCGTGAAACTCGATTTCGAGCCCCTCTCTCTCCGAGAGACTGCCAAGCGCCTCGGAGTTCTGCCAGTGAGAGCGCGGAAAACCCTTGCGCTAGTCGGAGTTGATTTTGACGGTCGGATTGTCAGCGCGGAGTCCACCAAGAGGCGGTCCCGCACGGGAAAGACATCATCCCGCAGAGCGAAAACGTCGACGAGGTAGCGCGTTCTCACGATTCAGGGCCCTGGTGACCATCGTGTCGCCATGCCAAAAACCGAAGAAGCCTAGGGAATCGGTAGTAACGACGCGCTTCGCAGGGAAGCAATGGGCGAGATGAGAGACGCCCCGGTCTTAGGTCTGCCGCAGGACACCCCTGACGACGAGGTCATTGGTGTTGCTTCGCTAAAAACTATCTACTGATTGCAGCAAATAGACGCGACTTCGCGCAACTCGTTCCTGCCCATATAGCAAAATCAACAAAGAAGACGGACGGGTGCCGCAGGGTTCCTGGATTGATTCTGCTAATTCCAAACGAACAGCATGTGCAGGAGAGAGTTCTAAAACAGCTGGAGGATAAGCTTGTATTCGACGGTAAGAAGGTCACTTACACGGACGTGCACGACCGTGACCTACTTGTTCAGATTGAATCGGGTGGCACCGCGAGAATCACACGTCTACCCAGATGCCCACACTGCACTTATGACGACTGATGAGGGCCGGGCACGGCGACATTAGTCGTCCGCGCTGGCGGTGACTTCGGGCTCTCTGAAGCCGTCGGTATTCGCGGGCGAGGGCGCCCGCTCTACACCAATCTCCTGATCCTTATACTGCAGTTGATAAAGCTTGAAATAAATTCCGCGCTGGGCCAGCAGCTGCTGGTGCGTGCCCATCTCGCGCACCTGGCCCTTATGCATGACGATAATTTTATCGGCGCGCTGCACGGTGGAAAGCCGGTGGGCGATGATGAGCGAGGTGCGGCCTTCGACCATGCGGCTAAGCGCGTCGCGCACGCGGAATTCGGTTTCCGTGTCCACGCTGGAAGTGGCTTCGTCGAGGATCAGGATTTTCGGTTCGTGGGCCAGGGCGCGAGCGAAGGAGATGAGTTGCTTTTGGCCGGTGGAAAGCGTGGAGCCGCGCTCGCGCACTTCTTCGTTGAAGCCCTTGGGCAGTGCGCGGATGAAGTCAGCGAGGTTCACGTCCTCGGCGGCTTTCTCGACGTGCGCATCCTGGATGCGGGCTGTGCCGAGACGGATATTGCTTCCGATCGTGCCGCTGAACAGAAACGGATCTTGCAAGACCACCCCGAAGCGGCTGCGAAGTTCGGCGAGATCCATCTCTCTGACGTCTACGCCGTCGATGCGGACCGCACCTTTTTGGACATCGTAGAAGCGGAGCAGGAGCGAGATGAGCGTAGTCTTGCCCGCGCCGGTGTGGCCTACTATTGCAACGGTTTCGCCCGGTTCGATGCTGAAGGTTACGTCGCGGAGAACCCAGTCAGGGATTTGTTCGCCTGCGGCTGCGACAAGCAACGAATTTCTCTTGCCGTGATTACTCGAGTCCGGCTTCGGCTGGGCGGACGAGGAGTCCGCCCCTCCATGATCCTTGGCGGTTTCTAGATCGCGGTAGGCGAACCAGACGTGGTCGAACTCGATGCGGCCCGGGCCTTCCGCGCGATTGACCAGTGCGGGAGAGACCACTTGCACTGGCGTGTCCAGCAGCTTGAAGATGCGCTCGCTGGCGGCCATGGCGCTCTGCAGAATGTTGTATTTTTCGCTGAAGTCCTGAATTGGACGGAAAAACCGCAGCGCGTATTGGATGAATGCGACCAAAACGCCCAGCGTGGCTACGGTGGGCACGAGCTGAAACGCGATCAGCGTTTTCCAGTTGAAACTCACCGACACGCTGGAAACATGCATGCCGTGCATCACGTCGCCGCCGCCAAACCAAATGACGCAGGCGATCGCAATCGCCGAGAGAATTTCGACCACGGGATAGTAAACCGAGTAGGCCATGATCGCGTCTTTGTAGGCGTCCATGTGGGCGCGGTTGATTTCCGAAAAACGCGTGTACTCCTTGCGCTCGCGGTTGAACAGCTGCAGCACCACCATCCCGCTGATGTGCTCCTGCAGATACGAATTGATGCGCGCGATAGCGATACGAATGCGGCGATAGGAATCGCGCACCCGGTCGCGAAAAATCTTCGTGGCGAATACGATGAAGGGAAGCACCGCAAACGTGATCAGGGCCAGCTTCCAGTTCATGCACAGCATTACGCCGAGAATTCCGAACAGGACGAATAGATCCTCGAAGATCGACACGACGCCCGAGGTGAACATTTCGTTCAGCGCGTCCACGTCAGTGGTGACGCGGGTCACGAGTCGACCAACCGGGTTCTTGTCGTAGAAGGCGATGTGAAGACGTTGCAGGTGGCGGAAAATCTGGCGGCGCAGATCGAACATCACTTTCTGGCCGGTCCACTGCATGAAATAGGTCTGCAGGAACTCGAGCAGAAAACTGAACAGGAGCAGGCCGACATAAATCGCGGCAATCTGCGCGATGCCGAGGATGGGACGCGGGCTCAGCCAATTCCAAAAGCCCGCCGACGACCCGGCAGGAGACAAGTAGCGGTCGATCGCAACCTTGGTGAGATAGGGGCCGAGCACGTCGAAGAAAGACTTCAGAAAAATGGAGACGAGCGCAATCGCTACCTGCCAGCGGTAGGGGCGCAGATACTTCAACAGCCGCGCCATCAGCCGGCTGTCATAGGCTTTGCCTAATACCTCTTCTTCCTGCGACATCGATTTCTGGTGAACTCCGAGTGACGCCCCGAGGATGAAACCGCGACAGCGGCGCTGTTAACAGGGTAACTCAAATAGATGGGGAAATTTGCTGGAGGATGGAAAACGTTTCGCGTGCAGGTGGGATAATGAGAACGATGCCGCTCGGAATTTACATTTCAGTGCCGTTCTGCCGCACCAAATGCAGCTACTGCAACTTCGCGTCCGACGTGTTCTCGCGGGTGGTATTCGGGCAATATGTGGACCGCGTTTGCGCGGACATCGGAAACGCATGGCAGACCGCAGCCGAGATGGGCGGGGAGATAGAGCAAGCCGTCGATTCCATCTATTTGGGTGGAGGCACGCCAACGACGCTTGAGGCCGCGCAACTAAGGCGAATTTTCGACGCCGTGCGGAGTCAATTCGAAGTGAGTCCCGACGCGGAGATTACCGTCGAGTGCGCTCCCGGCACATTATCTGGCTCCATGCTTGAAACCTTGCTCCGATGCGGGGTGAACCGTGTGAGCCTAGGGGTGCAATCATTTGTCGACCAGGAAGCAGCGGCGGTTGGCCGGTTGCACAAACGAGATAGCGTCCTCGCCGATATCGAGCGGCTACGCGCGGTCGGGATTACGAATATCAACATCGATCTGATAGCAGGTCTGCCGGACCAGACCGCGGAGAGCTGGGAATTCTCGATGGCGGAAACCATCGCGAGCGACGCGCCGCATGTGAGCGTCTACATGCTTGAAGTCGATGAAGATTCGCGGCTGGGGCGTGAGCTAATGGCGGGCGGCACGCGTTATCACGCACACTTTGTGCCGGACGATGATGCGACTGCGGATTTTTACGTCGCAGCCTGCGAAAAACTACAATCCGCACGAGTTGAGCAATATGAGATCTCCAACTTTGCCTGCGAAGGTTCGGAAGCGCGGCACAATCTGAAGTACTGGACCCGGCAACCTTACTTCGGCTTTGGTGTGGACGCGCATTCGATGTTGGGTTCCCCTGCGGCGGAGGCAGACGCGGTCCGATTCGCAGCCCACGATGCGCTGGAAAAATATTTGAATGGCGCTCCCTTGCAGCGCTTGATCGTTTCCCGCCAGGACGCTCTGGAGGAAACCTTCTTCCTCGGCTTGCGGTTGAACCGAGGAGTCGATCTGCGCGAAGTTGCCGGGAAGTTCGGTGAGGCAACGATCGAGCAGGTTGAACCCGAAATCACCAAGTTGATCCTGGAAGGTCTGATGCAGCGGCAGGGAGATTTCGTCACGCTCACATCGCGGGGACGATTGCTATCCAACGAGGCATTTGAGCGATTCCTAGGGAGGAGGACCGTCGCGTCCTAATTCTGCGAGCGTCGTCATAATTCGATCGAATCGCGTTACCATGCAAACCATACGGTCGGTTGGGGCGTAGGCTTCAATGCTCGCAACAGCCAATGTTGCCACACCTTTTAGCCTGCTGCGCAGCTTTTCTCTGAGGTAACTTTCCCCCCTCCCGCGAGCATGTTCTAATCAGAATTTACCGCATCCGGTGGAGGATTCTTGGACTTTCAGTTAAACGACGAGCAACAGCACCTAAAGAAGAGCGTTCGCGAGTTTGCCGAGCGCGAAATCAGGCCTAACGTCATGAAGTGGGACGAGGCCTGCGAGTTTCCGCTGGCTACGATCAAGGAACTCGGTAAGCTGGGCCTGTTGGGAACAGTTTTCCCCGCCGAATACGGCGGCGCCGGCATGGGTTACGTGGAGTATGTGATCGCGATCGAAGAGTTATCGCGCGTCGACGGTTCGGTGGGCATCATTGTGGCCGCGCATACGTCGCTTTGCTCCAACCACATTTTTCTGGCGGGCAACCAGGAGCAGAAGAAGAAATACGTCAGTAAGCTGGCCACAGGCGAATTCATCGGGGCCTGGGGATTGACTGAGCCGTCGTCGGGATCGGACGCGGGCAGCGCGCGCATGACCGCAAAGCGCCGCGGAAACAGTTGGGTGTTGAACGGGACCAAGACTTTTTGTACGAATGGCCACTATGCCGACGCGGTCGTGGTAATCGCCGTGACCGATCGAGCGGCCAACACGCATGGGCTTTCCGCGTTCATCGTTGAGAAAGATACGAAGGGATTTCGTCCCGGCAAGAAAGAGAATAAACTCGGCTTGCGCGCCAGCGACACGGCGGAGTTGATTTTCGAAGACTGCGTGATTCCGGCGGAGAATCTGCTGGGCAAGGAAGGGGACGGCTTCATTGACGCGATGCGGGTCCTCGATGGCGGCCGCATCTCGATTGCCGCATTGTCGCTGGGTATGGCGCAGGGCGCGTACGAGGCGGCGCTGAACTACTCGAAAGAGCGCAAACAGTTTGGCAAGGCGATCGGCGAGTTTCAGGCGATCCAGTGGAAGCTAGCCGACATGGCTACCGAGATTGACGCGGCACGATTGCTGACGATGCGTGCGGCCTCGATGAAAGACGCAGGGATGAAGACTACGCTTGAATCTTCAATGGCCAAGCTTTACGCCAGCGAAGTCGCCGTGAAGTGCGCCAATGAAGGCGTGCAGATTCACGGCGGGTACGGGTTCATCAAGGATTATCCGGCGGAAAAGTTTTATCGCGATGTGAAGCTGTGCACGATTGGCGAGGGGACGAGCGAGATTCAGCGGCTGGTGATTGCGCGCCAGTTGCTAAAGGAGTGAGGAAGTAGAGTGCTTCTTTGACTTCGAACTATTCAGATGGTATGAATAATGTATGGCAAATGGTCATACCTCTCGTAAGGCGAAGGCCGGGAGCCCTGCCCACAGGAAACTAAAGCGCACTTTCTCGCTGTCGGCAGAGGCGTTGGCATACCTTGATGGCCTTGCCAAAGACTACAGATCGACCTCGGAAGCTTTAGACCGACTGATTCGCGAGAAGAAGGAGCTAGCCGAGAAGGCCAGAATCTCAGCCGGCATTCGGGGCTATTACGACTCGATTAGTGACCGGGAGCGCGCCGAGAACCTTGCTTGGGGAGAATTGGCAGGCTCCCATTTCCTGAAAGGGTGATGCCTTCGCCTACCGTTCAAAAACCTTCCGCCGCGGGGAGATCTGGTTTGCCAGTCTCCCAACGGATCCGGCAGGAAAGGGTGCCAGACCCGTAGTCATCGTCTCGACCGACGACCGCAATCTGCATCCGCGAGCTGACACGGTGCTGGTGGTGCCCCTTACCACTTCGATTACGAAAAACGTGCCCACACACGTTTATTTGTCTCCGGGCGAGACGGGCCTTGAAGAGAGCGCCTTGAAAGCGGAAGACGTTACAGTGCTTCCCAAAAGCTGGCTTCAGGAGCCAAGACACCGCTTACGGAGTCTCAGTAATCATCGTATATGTGAACTGATCGAGAAGATCCGGTATGCGATGGATTGCTGAGCGGCCCTGACGGCGGAGAAGTTTTATCGCGATGTGAAGCTGGGCACGATCGGCGAAGGATTTCCGATCTCTGGCAAGCTGAGACATCCCCTCACCGGACTTACCGATTTCCTTCTTCGCCTCGCCGCCGAGGAATGAAAGGACAGTGAAACGCGTGGGCAGCATTCGGTAGGTTGCGGTACACTTATCGGCGTTTTCAGGAGAGCTACCGATGCCGCGGACATTCTACTGCAGTCGCTTTCTGGTTGCCGTGGCCTTCGTCCTGTGTGTCCCGTTCTTACCTAACGCAAGCTACGCCCAAAATGACATGCGCCTTGAGATCGTTTCTGGCAACGGCCAGCGAGTTGAGTCCGACCCGAACGGTTTCACCGCGACCTTTGGCGAGGTGGTGGTTCGACTGTGGAGCAAGAGTGCTCTGACGACGAAAGTGGACGTCAAGTGTTCCGCGCCCACCTTGGTGTCGTGTACGCTGGATGGCTCTCACGACCATGTATCGGTACAGGTCGACAAACAAGGTTATGCCCGCGTTGCGCGTCCGTCGTTCCGTATTCGCGATCCCTACGGTACGGATGGACGCGTCGATTTCCCGGTTCCCAATTCCAATGCAAGGATCGCCTTTGCACTGCACATCTTAGCCGCGCCAGTGGTGAGTCTTGATGTCATCAAGACTTACGCTCCGCTGATTTACCTTCACCCCGACGAGCAATACCTGCCGTCGTCCATCGACGAATTCTTCCATTACGTGCACATGGAATGTGACGGTCACTCCTTTGGCTTGAAGTCCGTGTGGGATTTGACCGCCGCCGATATGCCGGATCAGTACATGGGCGGCGATTCGGAAAATTATCGCGACGCCCGATGCCGCTTCACCACCAACGTGCCAATGAAGGATCCTTACGACAAGCAGCCTTTCTTCGGAGGGCGTGCTCCCGCTTCGAACCGGCCGGTGCCCGTATATGTGGAACGTATGACATCAAGAGTACGAATACATTCACCGCACAGTACATGACTTTTTACCCGTGGAACGAGGGGAAGTCGGCGTGCCCAGGCCTGGCCCCAAATGACGAATGCCTCGGAAAGCGTTACATCGTTGACGATCATGTGGGCGATTGGGAAATGGCCACGATTCAATTCATCGATGGCAAGCCGGTGGTGGTACACGTCGGAGCGCACGGAAACGAACCGCCCGACACGGCATCGACGCACTACGCGCCAAACTGGACGGGTCTGGAATGGCAGGGAACCCATCCGGTCGCGTATTCGGCTGCTGGTTCGCACGGCTTGTGGGCGACGCAAGGCCAGCATAACTACATGACCTTGGCCACGGGCGATCGATTATCTGACTAAGCAGAAAAAGGGGACGCCGGCCGCCAGAAACCGTGGGAGACATGGCGCGCGATCGTGCTGATCGGTCCGTATGCGGACCCCAAGTACAAGTTCCTGCTCAATCAGTTCAAAGGCGACTGGGGCAATTTCCATCAGGGAATGGATCCGTGCGACGCCGTCGGCATAGGAGATGCCGCCTGCCGGGTGCTCAAGATACCTGTGGGCAGCGAGTATCAGTTGAATTCCGGGCCGTCGCTATCGCACGAACGGGACCGGGATTTCATGGTCGGCGGCGCCCAGTGGAATGCGGCGAGCCGGTTTACCGGTTGGCGTGTAGATCAGTCGCCGGGTTGGTTTTTTGGCGGGATCGGAGGCATTACCGCCGGTCCTGACAAGGCTATGTGGTTCGCGGAAATGTCCTCAGGGAAAGTGGGGCGAATCACGATGAACGGCGAGATTACCGAGTACCCCCACAACCTCATGCGAGAAAAAGGCGTAATTGACGTGGCTTTCTGCAGCTGCTATCCGATTCCGAGCTTCCCAGGCCCGGGTTTGTTCTTCACGCTATGGGGCGCCGACAGGATGGGATATATGGAGATAACTCGTCCCGAGCAGAGAGTCGTGCAACCCCTCGGTCTGCCGCCGGATAGACCTGAATTGGCGGATGAAGCACCTTCGGGACTGGCGGTTGGGCCGGATGGCTATTTGTGGATCAGCTTAACCCGCAGAAAGAAGATCTATGTGTATCCGTATGGGGGATTGTATGTAACCCCCGATCAGCCTGGCGCGATCACGAAGGGAGCTGACAATGCCATGTGGTTTCTTGATGGCTTAACCAAGATCGGACGCATGGCAGCGCCGCAATCGACCTGGAGCGATTGTTGCCACGGAGAGACGGGGACGGTCGTCGAATTTCCCGTGCCAACCCCCAACCCTGGCTTGACTGATATCGCCGCCGGAGCCGACGGCGCCCTGTGGTTTACCGAGCAACGGGCAAGCAAGATTGGCCGCATCACGACGGACGGGAAGTTGAGTGAGTTTAACCTGGGCAAAGATACTTGTCCGGCTGGCATAACGGGTGGTCCAGACGGAGCGCTATGGTTCGCTGAGTCGTGCGCGAATAAGATTGGAAGGATCATGACCGAAGGCAGCATCTCCGAAATTCCGATTCCTAATGCTCCGGGGGGACATCCCTGGAAAATCGCCGTGGGCCCCGATGGGAACCTGTGGTTCACGGAAAGCGGTCAGACGGGACCAAACGACCCTAAAATTGATCCGAAAGTAGAGCGTTTACAGATCACTTTGCCGAAAGCAGCAAATTAGTCACCTCAGTTTTAGCCGAAATCGCGGTTTTGCGGGATTCCAGTGCGGCGATCCTTCGGTTTATCGAAGGCCTGCTTTACACTGGCTGCTTGGCCTTGGATCAACAACTCTCGATTGGCCAGCTACGCTCCGGCGACGTGCGCGCGCTGGCTCGCGCTATTTCGACCGTGGAGAACCGCGCGCCGGGATGGTCTGAGCTGCTGAAGGCGTTGTTTGCGCACAGCGGGAAAGCGCGCGTGCTTGGGCTGACGGGGTCGCCGGGCGCGGGCAAGAGTACCTTGGTGGATCAGCTTGCCCGCTTCTATCGTAAGAACAATCGTACAGTCGGCATTATCGCCGTGGACCCGACCAGTCCCTACACCGGCGGAGCGATTCTGGGCGACCGCATCCGCATGCAGGAGCATTTCTCCGATCCGGGAATTTATATTCGCAGCATGGCGACGCGCGGGTCGCTGGGCGGGCTGGCGCGCACGACGGCCGATGTTACGACGCTGCTTGATGCTTCTGGCCGCGACTTGATTATGATTGAGACGGTCGGCGTGGGACAGGATGAAGTGGATATTGTGCGGCTGGCCGATATCACGATTGTGATTCTTGTCCCGGGCATGGGTGATGACGTGCAGACGATCAAAGCGGGCATCATGGAGATAGCCGATATTTTTGTGATCAACAAAAGCGACCGCAACGGGGCTGAGCATGTGGAGAAAGAAATCAAGGCCTTGCAATCGCTGGCGACGCGGCGCGATGGTTGGACACCGCCCGTGATTAAAACTGTCGCGAGCGAGGGAACCGGAGTCGAGGAACTGGCGGGAGCCGTTGCTTCGTACGAGGATTATTTGCGCGAGAATAATCTGGCGCAGAAAAGGAGCGTAGAGAATTGGCAGGAGCGGATTGTAGAGATGCTGCGCGACGGGATGCTCGAGAAAGCGCGGGCACAGCTTGGCGACGGCAATCTGGCGCGGCTGGCCGCGGAAGTTGCCGAACACAAGCGCGACCCGTATACGCTGGTGGAGGAGATTTTGCGGAGGAATGGCGGGTGAATTAACGTTGGCTGGAGATATGTGCAGGTTCCGTCTCGCACGCGCTCGCTGGGGCCCTTCGGCTCCGCCTCAGAGCCGGCTCTCGAAGGCGTCCGTCTCCAAATGAGTTGTGGGAGCGCAGTCAGGCAGGGGAAGCAAACATGGAATGGAGCATTGATCACATCGGGATTGCCGTGAAATCGCTGGCCGCGGCGAAGTCGATTTACGAGAGATTAGGCTTGAGCATCTCTTCGGAAGAAACGGTGGAGCAGGAGCAGGTGCGGGTGGTGATGGTTCCGGTGGGCGAGAGCCGCCTGGAATTGCTGGAGGCAACGTCCGAAAGCTCGACCATTGCGAAGTTCATCGTCAAGCGCGGCGAAGGGCTGCATCACGTTTGCCTGCGGGTTCCGGATTTGCCGGCTGCCGTCGAGCGGCTGAAAAAAGACGGCGTGCGCTTGGTGTCGGAGGTGATCAAGACTGGCGCGGGCGGACATCGATATATTTTCGTACATCCAGCAAGCGCCGGCGGCGTGCTGCTGGAACTGGTGGAGGCGTGAACACTTCCTCACCGCGGAGTTGCGCGGAATTTCACTGATAAATCGCGAAACCTTTCATGCTTCTTCTCGCCATCGATACTTCCGGCAAAAACGGTAGCATCGCCCTGGCTCGGACTGACGACAGCGGCCATATCGAGATCGTGGACATAGACCCGCTGGTTGGAGGTGCGTTTTCCGCCCAGCTGATTCCGCAAATTTCTGAGATGCTTTCCCGTCACGTAGTGAACAAGTTCAATATCGACGCTCTTGCCGTCACCTCCGGGCCGGGATCTTTCACCGGTTTGCGGGTTGGCCTGGCGGCGGTGAAGGCTCTGGCCGAGGTTCTGCACAAGCCGATTGCTGCAGTATCTCTGCTGGAGCTTTGCGCGTTTGTGAGCGGCGCTCAAGGCAAAGTGATGGCCGCGCTCGATGCCGGGCGCGGAGATGTATACGTGGGGGAACACGAGCTTCCGGCAACGCCCCGCAGCGTTGCGCGAGAATATCTGTTAACCGCCAGCGAATTTTTGTCTCATGCGAAGGGATGGACGGTGGTAACGCATGACGGAGGCCTCGCGTCGAGCGCGTCGGCTGACGGGCTATCGGTTACAGTGATCCCGCCTCTCACCGCGGCGGGTGTCGCCCACCTGGGCTGGCTGAAAATCCAGCAAGGCGCCACCGTGACGCCCGATGAATTGGAAGCGAACTACATCCGGCGCACCGATGCCGAAATGCTTGAGAAGATCCGATCTTAACGTGCGCCTGCGGCGAGCAAACTCAACGGATATTCCAGCCACGATCGAACTCGAGCTTCAGAGTTCGAGCGCGGCGCACTGGACGCGCGAGCAGTATGAGAGCCGGATCGCGGCGACTAACTCAGAGCGGTCTGAATCCTTGGTGCTCGTCGTCGAAGGCGAGGACGCTCCGCCGAGCGGGATAGCCATCTCCGCCAGAGCCGGGTTTTTGGCATTTCTGGTTGCGCGTGGGGTCGACAAGGAATGGGAGTTGGAAAATATTGTTGTCGCTGAAAACGCCCGGCGGCGGGGTATCGGTTTTCAGCTGTTGAGAGAATTGATCGAGCACGCGAAGAGAGTCGGCGGCACCGCCGTATTTCTCGAGGTCCGCGAGTCGAATCAAGCCGCCCGGGGCCTTTATCACAAAATGGGTTTTGTGGAAGTTGGCAAGCGCAATCGTTACTATTCGAATCCCTCAGAGGATGCAATTTTCTGCCGGATCACCTTGTAAACATTGGCTTTCCTATTAGAAATCTCATGACGAGATTGCACCAAGAATTTGGCATTGAACCGCGTTTGGCGGTGTGGTACGTTGAGCTTATAAATTCCCGGTTGGAGGTCCGCCTGGATGCTGACTCCGAATGAGGTTCTCCTGAACGACCACGATGAATTTCGCAAGCTGGCTCAGGAGCACCTACAATATTCCACCCGTCTTGATTCACTCACCCAAAAACGATATCTCAGCGAAGACGAAAAGCTGGAGGAAGTCCGGCTTAAAAAGCTGAAACTGCGGCTCAAAGACCAGATGCAATCCATTGAGCGGCAGTATCGGCAGCAGTTCGGTGCGCACGTAGCTTAATTTTATTTTCTGGCGACGGAGAGGGCGGCTGTTGCCGTCGCGGGAGTTTTGTATCTGCACGAGGGCGCTTACGGGCGCCTTTCTTCATTTCACTTTGGCCCGGCCCGAAACCTTACCCGCCCTGCTCTATAATTAATTCTCCAAACTCTCATGGTTCGTGACGGCTACTTTTACGCGCTGGGCTTCATCGTGGCAGCCATTCTGGTCGGCTGGCTCGCCCAACCGGTGTGGGCTTTCATCCCCGTGTTGCTGGCCTTGTTCCTCCTGTGGTTTTTCCGCGATCCCGAGCGCGCGATTCCTGATTCGCCCGGCGCCGTAGTTTCTCCTGCTGACGGAAAAGTGACCGATGTCTCACTCATCACGACGGATGGAATCAAACAGAAGCGCGTCAGCATCTTCTTAAGTGTTCTTGACGTGCACGTGAACCGCTCGCCGATTGCCGGCGTGGTGCGGGAGGTGCGTTATCAGCGGGGAAAATTTCTTAACGCGATGAATGAGGCGTCGGCACGGGAGAACGAGCAGAATACGGTGCGCGTGGAAGGCGACGGCCACGTAGTCGTTTTCAAGCAGATCGCCGGATTGCTGGCGCGGAGAATTGTTTTTAACCACAAAGTTGGCGACCGGGTTAAGCGCGGCCAGCGCGTGGGACTGATCAAATTCGGTTCGCGAACGGATATTCTTTTTGATCCTTCGGCGCACTTGCAGGTGAAGATTGGCGACCGGGTGCGCGGAGGCGCGAGCGTTCTAGCGTACTTGCAGCCGGCCGAACTGGCCGGTGCGTCTCATACTGCCATAACCACTTCGCTAACCAATTCGGTAGCTGAAGAGGCTCGTTGATGGATCTTGCCCCTCCAGGACGCAGGCGGGACGAACGGCGTCCCCGCCGCATGAGCAAGGGGATGTACATCCTGCCCTCGCTCTTCACCACCGGCAATATGGCCGCGGGCTTTTACGCGATCGTGCAGGTTTTATATTACGCGATCACCAACGCATATTGGCATCTGGACCACGCCGCGATTGCAATCGGATTTGCGGTGCTGTTCGATGGTCTCGATGGCCGCATTGCTCGCATGACGGGAACCAGCAGCGATTTTGGCAAGGAACTCGACTCGCTGGCCGACGTCATTACCTTCGGTGTTGGGCCCGCAATGCTCGCCTGGGCTTGGGGTTTTCATGGAGTGCCGCCGACTACACTGACGCAGTGGCACATCAAGCTGACGCAACTCGGGGGCATAGCCTGCTTTTTGTTTCTGATGGCCGGGGCCAGTCGTTTGGCGCGTTTCAACATTACGACAAATGCTCAACCGTCGAATCCCGGCCGCCCCGGGAAAAAATATTTTGTCGGCATGCCGATTCCCGCTGGAGCCGGAGTCATCGCTGCAGTTGTGCATTTTCAGGAGGGTGAACCGATCGCTTCGTGGTATACCGCGCTGACCTGGATCGCGATGGTGTCGGCGGTCGGTTATCTAATGGTCAGCACCTGGCGCTTCTATAGTTTCAAGGACATCGACTTCGGGTCGCGCCATCCCTTCCGCTTGATCATTCTCATCGCAGCGCTAGTTGCCGCCGTGGCGGCTTTCTCCGGGCCTGTGCTGTTTGCTGTCGCCATACTTTATATGTTTTCCGGCGTATTCTGGCGGCTGCAGTGGATCTTCCGCCGCCGCCCACAACCCCCACCGCCCACTTACAAGGAGGCATCGCAGACCTCGTGAACAGTCCCTCTAAACTCGCGCCGCCGCCTTCTTCTGCGCGCGGACGACTCTATCGCGCGGCCATCGTCGGCGCGGCCACGCTCAAAGGCAAAGAAGTTGCCGAGATGCTCAACGAGCGCAATTTTCCCGCCGTCGATGTGCGCCTGCTCGACGACGACGAATCCATTGGCCAGCTTGAGGCCACCGGCGACGAGATCAATTTCATCCAGAGTGTGCGCACCGAGCAGTTTACCGGCGTGGACTTCACCTTCTTCGCCTCCGACGCCGAATGCACGCGCAAGAACTGGAAGCGCGCCCGTGACAGCGGAAGTGCGATCATCGATCTTTCCGGAGCGTTGGAAGAAGAACCTGGCGCGATCGTTCGCTCGGTTTGGATTGAGCGCGAGCGCGGGGAAATGTGGCAGCCAGAGTTGCAGCCCGCTCCCTGCGTGGTAGCTCATCCCGCAGCCGTGACGCTCGCTCTTTTGCTGCTTCGCGCGAGCAAGCTCACTGCGATTCGCCAGGCCGTCGCCACCGTGTTCGAGCCCGCCTCCGAGCAGGGCCAAAAGGGTATGGACGAGTTGCACCAGCAGACGGTCAACCTGCTCTCATTCCAGCCCCTGCCGAAAGATGTGTTCGACACCCAGGTGGCCTTCAACATGGTCGCCCGTTACGGCCAGAACTCGCGGCTTTCGCTAGATTCGCTCGAATCCCGTGTGCGCCGCCATTATCGCAAGGTCGCGGGGGCAGCTGCGCCAGAGCCTGCGCTCATCGTGCTTCAACCTCCCGTATTTCACGGCAGCGCGGTGGAAGTGTTTCTGGAAATGAGCGAGACGCTCGATGCTGAGCGGTTGATGGAGACTCTCGGCGGCGATCATGTGACCATCGCCGGCGTCGGCGAGGATTCCCAGCCCAGCAATGTGAACTCAGCTGGCCAGGGCAACATTCTCGTATCGCTGAAAGCGGAATCGTCGCGCCCCAACGGAATTTGGCTCTGGGCGGCCGCGGACAACTTGCGCGTCGCTGCCATCGCGGCTGTGGAATGCGCGGAAACCATGATCGCCACCAGGCCCGTGGGAAAAATTCAATGAAGCATTGGATGGCTGCGTGTCTGGTGGCACTGATCGCGGCTACGGGCTGCGGATATCACACGGCAGACCATGCGACGCAGATTCCAGAGAATGTCAAGACCATCGCTATCCCCGCCTTTGTCAACGACACCAAAACCTATCGCATCGAACAGATGCTGACAGGATCGGTGGTGCGCGAGTTCACGACTCGCACGCACTACCACATTCTTAATACACCCGGCGAAGCTGCAGATGCTACGCTGCAAGGAACGGTGCTCTCGACGTCTGCTTCGCCGCTCACTTACAACTCGACTACCGGACAGGCGGCCAGCGTGTTAGTGGTGGTGAGCATGAAGGTTTCGCTTACCGACCGGCAAGGGAAGGTGCTCTACCAAAATCCGTCGTACTTGTTCCGTGAACAATATGAGGTTTCGCAGGACCTGGCCAGCTTCTTCGAGGAAGACTCGCCAGCTTATCGCAGGTTGTCACAAGATTTTGCGCGAACCCTGGTGTCTAATATCCTGGAAGGGTTCTGATGGTAGAGTTCCAGAAGGTCGTGGGTCGTTGGTTCGTCGTGGGCCAAAGGCGAACGACGAACGGCCACCGACGCCGTTTCTAAATGCGCGCCTTCGCCCAAGCCGATCGATTCGTCACTGAACTTGCCTCTCGCCAGCTGCGCGCGGCCTACGTGTTCGTGGGTGACGAAGCTTTCTTCCGCAAGCGTTTTCGAGATGCCATTCTCGAGCACCTGGTCCCACACGATCTGCGCGATTTCAGTTTCTTCGAATTCGATCTCGCAGAAACCGATCTCGCCGAAGTCCTCGACCGCGCCCGCACACCTTCGCTCATGGCGCCGTTTCAAGTCTTCTTCGTGCGAGGCGTCAAGAATCTTTTCGGCCGTGGCTCGAATGAAGAAAAACTCGCGGCCATCGAAGAATATTGCAAGAATCCGAATCCCGACGCAATGATCGTTTTCGTCGCCGACCACATCAGCATCCCCGCCGACGTTCGCCGCATGGAGATGCAGGATAAAGACCGCTACCAGCGCATCCGCGACACCATGGGGCAGTATTGTGGCATCGTCGAACTGGCGCGCGTGGAGGAAGGCGAAGCGGTGCGCTGGGTTTCCGACTATTGCGCCAGCCGCGACGTAAAGATCGAAGCCGACGGCGCGCGTGAACTGGTGGACGCGCTCGGCGGCGACATGATGATGATCTCCAACGAACTGGAGAAGCTGATGCTCTACGTCGGTGCTCGCAACCGTATCACGCTGGGCGATGTGGAGACCATGGTACTGGCCGCCAAGCAGCGGTCATTATACGAACTGACCGACGCCATCTCGGCCAAAGATCGTGTGCGCGCTCTGGAAGTTCTCGATGCGATCTTGTCGTCCGGCGAGGGCGAAGAGGCTGCCATCGGCCACATCTACATGCTGGCGAAAACGTTTCGCCAGATGCTGGTGATTCTCGAACGAAACGTGCGCGACCAGCGCATGTTGTGGGCCGCGCTGTGGCAGGGTTTCCGCGTTCCACCCTTTGCCGCGGACGACATTATCAAGCAGGCCCGCCGCTACAAGTCCCGCCGCGACGTTACGCGAGCCATCCGCCTGGTAGCCAAGGCTGATCTCGCGCTGCGTTCCAATCCGGTTAGCAAGCGCATGGTGCTGGAACGGCTGGTAGTGGATTTGACTACTGAGTCTAAGCAGGAAATCCCAGGCTGGATGCAGGAGCAGTTGCCGGTGTGAACCCGGAGCCCTCGACCTTACCTGTTGATGAACTTACATATCGTTTCGAGCCGCGTCGTCCTTTTTCTTGTCCTCCCGCTTTTCGACTTCTTCAGAGGGACTGTCAAGCGTGAAGGTGAGCGCGGGAACGTCATTCGGCGCTCCAAGAGCATACACAAGTTCCACGGAGGATAAGCCGTTCGTCCATCTCCACATACTTCTGTCCAATGCTGCTCCGTCGGTATTTTGCAGCGACGTGACCTCGTGCGCTGCGGGCGTGCCGAACTTGTCCCTCAACGCCGTCATGATTCGTGGCAAATACATGTCATTCCACAAGTTCATTTCAACTTTGTACAGGATGAGCTTGTGGCCGCGCGCCACAAAGAAGACAGACTCCGAAGCGAGAAGCACTTCAGCGTACGTGCCCTTGTCGAACGCCCACCCCAGGGTGGTGCAGTCCGCCGTCTTGCCGTCCGCAAGGTGCAAAGCCTCACCGCAGGCCCAATTCTTGTGCGCTGGATCGCTGGCCAGCCATTCGGCCGCTGTTTCCCCGAGCTTGTCGCCCTTCACGCTGTAAGGCTCCAGGTCGTTTGCCCGTTGAGCATGGGCTCCAAGCGCAAGAATTGCAATGAAGATGAGGATCGCGATTGTCCGTCTCATGGTTCCCAGTCCCCCTACGAAAACGTCGGGTATGTAGAGAGGATGGCAATCTCAGAGCAACACAGTCAACGGAATTGTCGATTTCGGAAAGAGGGGAGTCCTTTTCCGGGAGACGAGAGCAAAATGGTCGCCCCGCAGTACGATCCGCGGCCCGCCAAAACACGACCGTCAGGGCACCGTTGACAAGCCAAGAGCCAGGAGGCTGCTTCATCGCATTAGCACAGCGCCCAGCCGCGACTTATACCGCGCGGCAGTATTCCCACACAGCGTGCCCTTCTGAAGTAGACTTAGCACTGCGTTCCAATCCTGTCAGCAAACGCATGGTACTCGAACGTCTGGGTATTGACCTAGCGACGGAACCGAGGATCGAGGCCGTGGGATGGGATGCAGGAGCATTGTCGGTGTAGCGCTCTCAGCCTTAAAATTGGGCGTTCCCCAGTTCTTGCCGCGAGTGGTTAAATGATCTGGCGCAGCCTCATCGACATCCCCTGGATGGTGTTCGTCGCCTATTGGGCGATCAGCGCTCTGAACACCAATCGAACCGAAAAACGGGAAGCATTCGCAGCCCGCTACGGCATCATGTTTCTCGCAGTGGTCGGCTTCGTCTTGCTCTTCCGGCATACGGCTGACATCGGTTTCCTCGGTCGAAGAGTAATCCCGCGGAGCCTTGCCGTTGGCGTTACCGCCGTTGCGCTCACCTGGTTGGGCATCGCGCTAGCCATTTGGGCACGCTGGCACCTTGGCCGGTACTGGAGCGGGCGAGTCACCATTAAAGAAGATCACAAGCTCATCCGCACCGGTCCCTACGCGCGCCTGCGGCACCCAATCTATTCCGGGCTGGACCTCGCCGCGATCGGCTCCGCTCTCGCCATCGGCCGCTTGCGCTGCGTGGTGGGAGTCGGCATCATCATCGTAGGCTTTTGGATCAAGGCCAAAAGGGAAGAAGCAATGCTGGCCAATCATTTCGGTGCGGACTTCGAAGAACATCGCCGCCGCACGGGCTTTCTAATTCCTAGACTCCGCTGATCGCTGCCATTTTCCTTCATTACCTTTGTGCGCCCCTCCCGCACATTTCCATGCATGTCCAATGCTGCGTTATAGGACACTAAATCGAAACCCTCAAACGCATGCCATCGTCTACAAATCCAGATCCCCTGGCTCGGTTGAAAGTGCTGCTTGAGTCCTCAACTCCGATCGTTGCGATCGAGACGATCGAGGAAGTGCGCGCGGTTCGGCTGGTGCGTGCCGCTTGCGTAACGCTCAATATCGCAGCGTTCGAATGGACGATTGCCAGCGGCCTGGTCCGCTCTGGAAGCGATGTGGGAGAGTTGATAACCGAAAGCGTAAGTTCGAGCTCCGCATATGGCGCGGCAGCTCAACAGGCGCTAGCGAATTCGAAAGCCATCTATAACAGCCAGGAGCCCGCCCAGATGCTTGCCAACCTGCAAAGCATTTCCATCGGTGCGGCGTTCATCCTGAAAGATCTGCATCGCCACATGGACGAACCAGTTGTGGTTCGCCGCTTGCGCGATGTGGGACAAAAGTTCTCCGAGAATCGTCGGACCATCATTCTCACCTCGCCAAAGATTGAGATTCCTCCCGAACTGCGCGGGCTGGTGGAGTTTCTCGATCTTCCTTTGCCCGACCGGAATCGCCTTCGCCAGATTATCGACGAAGTTGTGGTGAGAATCTCCCGCGATCACACTCTGCAACGCCGGCTGGATCCGAAAGGTTACGACTTGATCGTGGAAAGCTTGCGCGGCTTGACCGAAGAGGAAGCGGAGCGCGCCCTCTCTCAGGCGCTGGTTGGGCGCTACGCCTTGTGCCCGGAAATTGCAGGCGACGTTCTGGAAAGCAAGAAGTCTTTGTTGCGGCGTTCGGAGATGCTGGAGTTCATCGCTGCAACGGATTCTTTCTCCAACTTGGGCGGAATGGAGAATTTGAAGCGCTGGCTGGCTCTTCGCCGCGGCGCATGGGAAGACTCAGCGCGCGCCTTTGGACTCGACCCGCCGCATGGCGTAATCATCCTGGGAGTGCAGGGATGCGGAAAATCCCTGTGTGCGCGAGCCGTTGCGGGAGAGTGGAATCTGCCGCTAGTCAAGTTTGATACGGCGGCGGTCTACGACAAGTTCATTGGCGAAACGGAAAAGAGAATTCGTAAAGTGTTCGAAGTCGCAGAAGGTCTCGCGCCCTGCGTTCTCTGGATCGACGAATTGGAAAAAATATTTGCGGGCAGTGGGCCCGATTCCGCCTCCGCCGACGCGGGAGTCTCGTCCCGGCTCCTGGCCTCGTTCCTTTCCTGGATGCAGGACCGCAAGGCTCCGGTCTTTGTGGCCGCCACATGCAATAACGTCACGGCATTGCCTCCGGAGTTGATCCGCAAAGGACGCTTCGACGAACTGTTTTTCGTGGATCTCCCCAATCAGGCGGAGCGCGAACAAGTTTTCACAATCCAACTGGCAAAGAGAAAACGCAATGCCGCAGACTTTGATTTGAATCGGATAGCGGAAGCGGCCAAAGGATACTCCGGCGCAGAAATTGACGCGGCAGTTCAGACCGGTTTGTACAGCGCTTACTCCGAAAAAAAGCAACTGACAACGCAATTACTGTTAAGTGCCCTCGCACAAACCGTACCCCTCTCCACCACCAGGGCCGAAGAAATCAACGGCCTGCGCGAATGGGCAAAAAGCCGGGCCGTACCGGCGTCGCTTGTTAGTGAATTCGCATAGGCAACGTCGAACCCTATTCTTTTCGTTCGCTCATTTACTATGCGGCATGTACGACCTACTGCACCCCGCACCTATACCCTAAGCGATCCACAAAATAGAAGAAAATAGGTGCCCCTCCATGGTAGGATGTCGCGACTTAAAAATGGAGGGAACTCATGGTCGCAACACCTATAAGTCGAGCCTTCGGGGACCCGGATCTAACTCCAGACAATTTCAGCAAGTTCAGCAAGCAAGAAATCTCTGCCGATTCCGCGGCTAAGGGAATCGAGCAATTGGAGCCTGTGCCCCCGGCCAGGAGCACCGCTCCAATGGATTTGAGCGCGGTAATCGGCTCGGCCGCCACGCAGGCAATAACGAAGGGCGGACTTATTACCTTTCATACGGTCGGCGATACGGGTGGAATTCATAATCCGCAATTCCAATTTGCGGTCGCCGACGCGATGGCCAACGACACTTCGAGCGGAGCCGCGTTCTGGTATCACCTGGGTGACGTGGTGTATTACTTCGGCCAGGAGCAATACTACTTCGAACAGTTTTATGACCCTTATCGCGACTACAACGCCCCGATCTTCGCGATTCCGGGCAATCACGATGGAGCCGTTTACACGGGCGAAACAGCGAAGTCGTTGGCCGCTTTTGTGGCTAACTTCTGTACCAGCCAACCTACCCATACCCTGGATAGTCAGGGAGCCGTCCGGACTACCATGGATCAACCGGGCGTCTACTTTACCCTGAATGCTCCGTTTGTAAAATTCATCGGCCTTTATTCCAACACTTCAGAAGGTGGCACGGAAGGAGTAATTGCCAATGCCAAGATCGGCAATGCCCAATTGACTTTCCTGCAGCAACAATTGGCGGCAGCAAAAGCTGAACGGAACAACGGGCAAGGCCGCGCATTGGTAATTGCCACGCATCATCCGCCATTCACGGGCAGTCCGAATCACGTGCCAAGCCCGAGCATGCTCCAGATGATCGATCAAGCCTGCACTGCTGCCGGCATGTAGCCGGACTTATACCTCTCCGGCCACGCCCACCTTTACGAGCGATACACTCGCACAGTCGGCGGAAAGCAAATTCCCTATCTCGTGGCGGGCATGGGCGGATATTACAATCTGCCCGGGTTGAAGCCCAAGCCCACACCACCTCCCAAGACTCCCGCCTCGGGCACAGACGCCAGCGGCAATCCACTTCGGTTGGAGACGTACAACGACAATACGTTCGGATTCATGCGCATGACGGTTTCAGCGAGTCAGATTACCGGCAAATTTATCACCGTTGATCCGACTTCTGGAAAAACAGGTGTAGGCGATAGTTTTACAGTCGATCTTAAGGCCGGAAAAGTTTCGAACGGAGCGACAACGGGAACCAGCAGCAGCCCGGCTGTGAAATCTAAATTGCTGAAGAGCGCCGCAAAGCCGTCGGAATCCAGGAGTAAATCGAAGCAGAGGCGCGCGAGATAGCGGATCCGTGTGATTCCACTTTCTTCCGACGGCGAGTCTCGCTGCGCATCCCGAAGCCCCGCGTTCTCATCAGCGCGGCGAGGGGTCTCCCCTCCGCGACTGCTGCTTGCAAATCACTGACTAACTACCAGATGCGATTCCTTTTGCTTGGAAATGAAGAAGGCGTATCCTTGTCAATCGTGGGCTGACCCAGCTGAAACGTATCTGCTCCGGCCCAGTCTCGCTGTAGTTCTATGATCCAAAATCCTTTCACCCGTGACCATAATCACCCCGGCAAGTGCCCTCAGTCCTTGCGGACCCCTGTTGAAGGCGCACAATCAAAGCGGATATATATTCCACCTACGGAGGTAGGACTATGACTTCTGGCATTCTGACGTCGCCCGGAATCAAGGCTCCCGGCGACTACATTGAAGATGTAATGATCAGCGTCAAAGCGAAAAACCCCGCCGAGCCTGAGTTCCACCAGGCCGTCCGCGAGGTCTTCGATTCTCTCCGGTTAGTGTTGGCGAAGCATCCTGAGTATCAATCGAATCGCATTCTCGACCGCATCGTCGAACCAGAGCGCGTGTTGATGTTCCGCGTGCCGTGGATTGACGATCAGGGGAATGTGCAGGTGAACCGCGGCTTCCGCATCGAGATGAATAGCGCGATCGGTCCTTATAAAGGCGGGTTGCGATTCCATCCTTCGGTGAATCTCGGAATTTTAAAGTTCCTGGCTTTCGAACAAGTGTTCAAGAATTCGCTCACCACGCTGCCCATGGGCGGCGGCAAGGGCGGATCGGATTTCGATCCGAAGGGGAAGAGCGACAACGAAGTGATGCGTTTCTGCCAGAGCTTCATGACCGAGCTCTCGCGGCACATCGGCCCCGACACGGACGTTCCCGCCGGCGACATCGGCGTGGGCGGACGCGAGATCGGTTACCTATTCGGCCAGTACAAGCGCCTGCGCAATGAATTCACCGGCGTGCTAACGGGCAAGGGCCTGAACTGGGGTGGGTCGCTGATTCGTCCAGAGGCGACCGGCTACGGCTGCGTGTATTTCGCCAGCGAAATGCTCAAGAGTAAGAAAGACTCGCTGGAAGGCAAGCTCTGCCTGGTTTCCGGCAGCGGCAACGTTTCGCAATACACCATCGAGAAGCTGCTCGACCTCGGCGCGAAGCCGTTGACCGTGTCGGATTCGAATGGCGTGATCTACGATCCCGACGGCATCGATCGCGAGAAGCTGGCGTACATTCTCGAACTGAAGAACGTGAAGCGCGGCCGCATTCGTGACTATGCGGACAAGTACAAGAAAGCGATCTTCATGCCGACCGACGTGAAGCTCGAACACAGCCCGCTGTGGAATATCAAAGCGGATTGTGCCTTCCCAAGCGCCACACAAAACGAAATCACCGCGCGGGATGCGGCGAACCTGATCAAGAACGGCATCAAGGTGGTGGCCGAAGGCGCGAATATGCCAAGCACGCTGGAGGCTACTAAGCTGTTCCTGGATGCCGGGATTCTGTATGGTCCGGCGAAGGCGGCGAACGCGGGCGGTGTGGCCACGAGCGGCCTCGAAATGTCGCAAAACAGCGCGCGCATCTCCTGGACCCGCGAAGAAGTGGATGACAAGCTGCACAAAATCATGATCGCCATCCACCGCAACTGCTTCGAAACCGCCGAGAAATACGGCACGCCGGGGAACCTGGTGAACGGCGCCAACATCGCCGGGTTTTTGAAAGTGGCCGATGCGATGCTGGATCAGGGATTGGTGTAGAGAGGAACCATGTAGGGAAGCCGCCTCGGCTGTCCAGCCGGGGCGGCGTATTACACAAGAAAAGCGGGTGCCCCACCCTCGTCCCTGCGCACTTTGCAGGGACAGGGTGGGGATTTTGACTTTCGAGCCAAAGTCCTCAAGCTGTACCATCTATGGTACAATACTCAAGTGGCGACCCTCGTACGAGTCGAGTCTCCAATTCCGTGGAGAAAGAGGGCAAGCGAGTTCCTGCGATTTTCTTTCGCACCGAAGCGGGCGGGGAACCGGTTCGCGAATGGTTGAGATCGCTCTCTCCGGATGACCGAAAGCGAATCGGGGAGGACATCAAGAGCGTGGAGTTCGGTTGGCCGATCGGCATGCCGGTCTGCAGGCCTATGGGCGACGGGATCTACGAGGTGCGAACAAAGTTATCTCGGAACCGGACTGCAAGAGTGCTTTTCTACATCGACGAAAGAAGCCGGATGGTTCTGCTGCACGGTTTCGTCAAGAAAACTCAGAAGACGCCGGACAACGACCTGGCACTGGCGAGGAGCAACAGGAGCAAGCACCAACGGGGACTGGAATGAGCGTCAAGAGGAATCCCAAGCGATTTGATCATAGCGGATCGAGCTTCGACAGCTTTCTGGAAGAAGAAGGCATCCGCGAAGAAGTTGAGGCCGTTGCCATCAAACGGGTATTGGCTTGGCAGCTGGAACAAGCGATGAAGCGGCAGCAAAAAACAAAACAGGCCATGGCCAGAGAACTTCGCACCAGCCGCTCGCAATTGGATCGCCTGCTCGATCCTCAGAACGCGTCGGTGACGCTCGATACTCTGAGTCGTGCGGCAAGGGCGCTCGGCAAGCGGCTGATCGTTCGAGTCGCAGACGTGAAGCCGAAAACGGCCTAGGCAGGCATGAACCAATTGTCTCTGCGCGTTTTGCAGGGACACGGCGGGGATTTTGACTTTACGAACTCGAGTGTTCTTGTATGTGACGTGATCTCAAACGATCTGAGGTCGAAACGGCGATGTCTAGCCCATACCTGCTCCGAACGCTACCAACCAATTTTGCGACACACGGCTGCTCTCGTGTGAGTCGACGCTCGACCCCAACCCCCGAACCCCGGAAAGGAAATTCTTCATGACGAAGTTCACCGGATTCCTGACAACAACATTCGGCACGCTGGCTCTAATCCTCTCTCAAACCGCCCACGCGCAGACTCTGCCCAAATTCGGGCACGTCGTAATTGTTGTCGGCGAAAACACCGCTTACGGCACGAGTTACAACTCGAAGAACATGCCGTATCTCACTTCGCTGGCGAATGCCTATGGACTGGGCACCAACTATTACTCGGATACGCATCCTTCCATTGGCAATTACCTGAACCTGGCCACGGGCTACCTCATCACCGACGATGACAACCAGACTCCGAAGACGCTGCCGGTTTCCGACAATAATATCGCTCTCGAAGTGCAGAATGCCGGCTTGACCTGGAAGGATTACGTTGAGAGCCTTCCCTCCGTCAAAGGCTGTGGCGGGTTGAAGAGCGGTACCTACTACGTACGCCACGATCCGCTCGAGTACATGACGACAATCAATACAGAGACGGAGAATTTTGTGTGCTTCAGCCAGTTCGCCACCGATCTGGCGAATCACAACCTCCCGAATTTTTCATGGCTGGTGCCGAACGGTTGCGACGATGCGCACGACTGCACCTTGAAAACGTTCGACAACTGGCTGAGCACGGAAATCGCGCCGCTCGTGGCGAGTTCGTACTTCCAGGCC
>Ga0116105_1000079_pt1 | contig 33739 bp, 27 predicted proteins | sample June2015DPH_6_20_FD_89716 | JGI IMG/M metagenome (GOLD analysis project Ga0116105, IMG submission 89716) | Peatland microbial communities from SPRUCE experiment site at the Marcell Experimental Forest, Minnesota, USA - June2015DPH_6_10 | ecosystem: Environmental > Terrestrial > Soil > Wetlands >... | reverse complement strand
TGACCGAGGCAAAGATGATCGAGCGCCCCGGACGATCTTTCGCGATGCTGAAAGCGCGAGCTAGTTCGAGCAGAATGCCGCAGCCCGTAGCATTGTCGGCAGCTCCGTTGTAGATGTTGTCGCCCGGCATATCGGGACGAATGCCGAGATGATCGTAATGCGCCGTATACATGACTGCTTCGTCTCGGAGCCTTTTATCCGATCCGGGCAAAATCGCCAGCACATTGTTCGATTCGAAGTTCCGAACCTTGCTCACCATGTGCGCCTGCAGCTTCGCGCCCAGGTTGACGGGATGGAACTCGCGCGTGCGCGCATCCGCCATCAACTTGTCGAGATCCATTCCCGAAGCCGCAGCCAGCTTCTTCGCGACATCAAACTGCACCCAGGACGCGACTTTCAGCGCCGGACCTTCAAGCTTCAAATACGACTTCTCCCCGGAATTCGAGTTCCGCACCACCTCCCACGGATAGCTCGCCATTTCCGTCTGATGAACGAGAATCACGCCAACCGCGCCTTTGCGCGCCGCTTCTTCGTACTTGTAGGTCCAGCGCCCGTAGTAGGTGAGCGCCTTGCCCTTAAAGAAGTTGGGATCGTCCGATGGCGGCTCGTTTACCAGCATGAGCAAAACCTTGCCACGCACATCAACGCCCTTGTAGTCGTCCCAGTTGTACTCCGGAGCCTCGATCCCGTAACCGACGTAGACAATATCGGCATCCACATCCGACAGCGCCTGTTGTGTCTGGTCGTAGGCAACAAACTCATCGAGCGGCTTCAGGTTCACAGCCCCGCCCTGCTTCGGCTCCAGCGTGAACTGCGTCTCCGGCAGCGTCGTAATTCCCACCAGCGGCACCTTCTGCAGGTAAGAGCCGTTATCTCCCGCAGGTTTTAATCCAGACTCGGCGAACTGCGTAGCGATGTATTCAGCCGCAATGTCGCCGCCGCGCTGGCCCGTGCCGCGCCCCTCCAGCAGATCGTGCGAGAGAAAACGCACGTGCCAGCGAATGTGCTCAGGATTGATAGTTTCCATAGCCGCAAATGCGGCGGACGGCAGGCGGACTGAGATCGCTTCGCGCTTCGATCCCGCGGGAACTGGGGCCGGTGCGCCTCCTTCGGCCCACGCGAGAAGGCTCAACACCACAATCACGGCAAATACGAAACTCCGTCCACCCATTACTTGCATAGGTCAGTTCTCTCCCTTGGCGCCGTGGCACGTTGGCACGCCGAACATATTCTCGAATGCTGGTTGTTGAGACTAAGGGAATTGTAACGGAGACGAAGACGTTCGCAGTAAGAAGGTGGATGCGTCACCTGCACGTGGGGCCAGGCGACTTTGGCCTATCGAAAAAGCGAAAAAGGACCTTCCGATTGCGAAAAGGTACATTGCACCAGCCGATTATTGCGGACTCTCATTCTCCTGGTGCTCTTTCTTCTTGCGCTCACGGCATCGTTCCTTTGCTATCTGGGAGAGCAATTCTTCACAACCGCGATCGACGTGGAGTTCATGTTCCTCAGGCAACTCAATGTCGGCAGAGCCGGCAGAGTGAGATTCGCGGGCCCGGCGGTTATCGGAGCCCCCTTTGTCATTAGCTTTTGTCGACCCTAACTGGGCTGCCGAAACCCCAACCGACAGCCTTGTGCCAGAGCCTGCTGTGGTCGGCCGGATCGGTTGCAAAATTTCCGGGTTGATCGGAGGGTTGGATGTCGGAGGCCGCGTCAGGTCCATCTTCCCGACCGCGCTACTCTTGTAGGAGTGACTAGATGGGTCGGTTGGTTTAATCGGAGGCGGGAAAAAGGTATCGTGGACGTGCTGGCTTTCTTGGGCTGCCTTCGGGTCCGATGCTTCTCTGCGTTCCCTTTTCTCATTCTTTTCCTCCACGGCCCGTCGCATCGGGTCGCTAGGCGGTCCCGCACACGACTGTAGTCCCAAACCGCACAGCAGCAACAGGGTGACCATAGCGCCGTGGAGGGAACCTGACATAAAGCAGCTCGTCCCTATAAAATCTAGCCCGAGGGTCGATCAAATGCGCGGCCGAGGAGGATCTACGCCGAGTCGCTTTCGCGCTCGAAATAATAGCGCCGCGAAAGACGCACCTTCAAGGGGAAAATGAAGCCTGTTTCTGTCCCCGCGACCGCGGGGCTAGTTTTTTGACCCTCAACCGGCGCGGAAGTCGCGAACCTCTTCGCCGGGCTTGAACACTGCAGCTGGCGCGATGTTTTCCGCTTCCGCCATTCTGCGGCTTATCTCGATGAAATCGGCTTTCACCCAGCCAACGCTGGAAACTTCGATCTTGCCATCTTGCCCGATCCAAAAAATGGTCGGGACATTCGTCAGCCCGTAGGCATTCGAGACGGGGTACTTCTCGGTATCGTCGAGCAGCACGGGAAAGGTAACGCCGAATTCTTTGATAAACGCAGCGGTGTCGCGGGGATTGTTTTGCGAAACACCGATGACCCGGACAACTTTGTGTCCATAAGCTCGCTCCAGCCGCTCTAGAAACGGAAACGCATACTGACATGTGGGACACGAAACCTTGAAGAACGCCAACACCACCGGCCCGCTCGCCAATTCGTCGCGCAGTACAAAGCGCCTGCCATCTAATGCTCTAAGTTCAAAGTCTGGGGCGCTAGCGCCCGGAGTCAATGCCGCCATTCGTGGTTCTCCCTGACTAGCCCTATTTTAGACGACCGAAACCTGACGCAAAAATTGCGCCATTTTCAGAGGATCGTGGCTTTGCGCAAAATCTTTCGTGCCAGCCCCGTGAGTGCCACTCGTCTTAGTCTGGACACCGGAATCCATTTTCCGCTCGTGTGCGACGACACTGCGTTCCGCCAAACGCGCACCGTGTAATCCGTAACAGTGACCGAGTGCCGCAGCGTCAACGCCTGGCCGGCAGCGCCATTCGGCGGGGCCAGTTCCGGCAATTCCCACATGCCCGGCATAAGCGACTCATCGTGCGGCCGCTGTACTAGAAATACGGCGCTATCGCGAAAATTGCCTTCGCGACAATCGCCGCTTCGACAATGCAGCGCGTAGTGAACCTCTCGCCTTTTCTGTGGCATTGGCTTCGCTCTGCCATCCAGCTCGCCGCGTGTCGCGCACAAACCGAATATCGGACAAGCCAAGCACTTCGGCGCACGCGGGGTGCACACAACAGCCCCCAACTCCATCATCGCCTGATTAAAATCGCCGGGACGCCTAGTGTCGAGCAAATGACTCGCAGCTGACCATAGCGCTTTTCCATCCATCCACTCCCCGTGCACTCGCCGTAACACGCGTTCCACATTTCCATCTACTACAGCAACCGGTTCGCCGAACGCGATGCTGGCAATCGCAGCCGCCGTGTAACGGCCGATTCCAGGTAGTTCCTGTAATCGCTCTGAACTCACCGGAAATTTTCCAGCATGCTCGGCGACGATTACCTTGGCCGCGGCGTGCAACATGCGCGCCCGCCGGTAGTATCCCAAACCGCTCCACGCCGCCAGCACACTCGCCTCGCGCGCGGCCGCCAATTTGTGAACGGTGGGAAAGCGCCGCAGAAATTCTTGATAGTGCTCGGTTACCGCGGCCACACGCGTCTGCTGCAGCATGATTTCGGAAAGCCAAACGCGGTACGGGTCGCAGTCTGCGCGCCAGGGTAAATCGCGCCGACTTTTGTCGTACCAGCCAAGGAGGCTTTTGCGAAACTGGCTCAACTGAGAAACGGAAAGCAAGCCGACAATGGATGGCCGCGTCTTCACGTTTTTCCAGACTACCCCAGACCCGCCATTAAAAATGGATTTCTCACGCGCACGGAGCCGTACCTGCGGCCATGTTCAAAATCTTCGGAGAGAAGTTCAGGCAATCCGTAATGCTCAGCGTATGCCCACATGTGCGCGTCATACCAGGAGAACTTATATGCCGCCATTCCGAGCATGGCAATTCGAAACACTTTCTCAGTCGGATAGAGCACCGGGAATTCATTGAGAAGGTCTTCCGCCTGCCGCCAGGTCTCTTCCGGGCTGAGTAACGAGCGCCCACCTGCCCGAGGTTTGGTCACAGCATTAACGAATTCGATCAACGCCTGGTGGGGAAGGTAGAGTTCCTTTGCTACGAGGCCTTCGCGCAACAGATGACTAGCCTGGGCGCTCTTTGCCGGATCGATAGGATCGCACCGGTATACGAGAATATTGGTATCAACGAGGGAAGCCACGAGGCAGGCCTCGCTCGTCGCTATAGAGATCCTCACGTGTCCAGCCCCGTGTTTCGCGAGTGACCCTGTTGCCTTGGTTTTTTTTCAATTCCTTCGCCTGCAGTTCGTTGAGCCGTTTTGTCCCCGCATCAAATAGCGCCAGCTTCTCGTCGGTCGTCAACTCGTGCCCCGCCTTTGCTTTACGTGTTACGAGTTCGACGCGAATGCTCTCCCCCGCGGGAATCCATTCCAACTCGTCTCCAGGACGAATGCCGTACTGATCGGCGATCACCTTGGGCACGGTCAACTGAAGCTTGGAGGTCACCTTTGACATACCCTTACTTTACCAAGGATTATGTCCTTACTCAACCCTTACTCCAAGTTGAATGACGCGTGGCATGGTGCCGGACCCGCCATTGACCCATGGACTAGCCGCACGAAATAATAATCCAGCCTGGCATCCGCGACAGCAGCGTGATCCTATTCACGCCCAGAAGCGAGGAATATCATGAACGACTTCAACCGCAAGGTGGAAGAGGCATCGGCGCGTGTCAGTAAGACGGTCGCCGAGGCCGCCGAACGGATCGAGAAGGAGATTCCCGAGTTCATCAACTACCTGAACAACGAGGTCGTCCCCGCGGTTCGCCAGCACTCGACAAAAGCGCTACGTACGGCGAGTCAGAAGCTCACCGAGCTTGCCGACTACATGGAACAGCAGAAGACGCGAAAGTGAGGCGGTGAAGTCTGCCATTCGCCCACAAAACCGGTCTGCTGGTTGCGTTAATCTTGCTGCTGGTAAGTTGCGGCCATCCCAAGCAGGCGCGGGTGACCGTGCCAGCCCCGCCCACGCCTTCCGAACCATCCTCCACCGAATCAATCCCTCGTCCAGCGGGATCGACGAAAAATAATCACGCCGTAGAGAACGAAGTCGATCTCGCCGAGCCCACAATTCCATCCGGCGCCACTCCACTCGAAACGGAAACCGGTTTGGCGAGTTGGTACGGGCCACCGTATCACAATCGAAAAGGATCGAATGGCGAAGTGTACAACATGCACGCCATGACTGCGGCGCATCGCACCCTGCCGCTTGGCTCGATCGTGCGTGTCACGAATCTGAAGACTGGCCACGCCGCACTTGTACGTATCACCGACCGCGGGCCTTTCATTCCGGGACGAATTCTTGACTTATCGTTGGCTGCCGCGCACCGACTTGACGTCTACCTGCCCGGCACCGCCGAGGTGAAAGTAGAAGTGATGGAGGCGCCCGCGCCACTTGAAACCGGCGGCAAGTGGGCAGTGCAGATTGGCGGTTTCACTCACGAACGAGGAGCCCGCAAAGTCGCCGATCATCTTACCCACCGGTATCAAACTGCAAAAGTGCTGTGTTTTTCCAGTCCTGCAGGCGATTGGTGGGTGCGGGTCCGCGTTCTGGAAGACGATCGCCATCGAGCCCAACAACTTACCGCCGAAACGGCAACGCCGGAAGGCGCGGTTTTCCTCGTCAGATTGGATTAGCAGTCATCTCTTGGAGGAGCATGAAGCCAGTCGAAGTCGTCCCGGGCAACGTGCGGCTCAACGGCACGAAGATGATCATCTGCACCGCGCCTCTACATCCTTCTGCGCCTGGTCGGATTTCACAAGTTCTTTGAGAACGATGCGGAAGGGATCGGTGTTTTGCTCCAGATAATCGTGACGCTCTACAGCGTGGTCTAGGCATTCGCTATCTACGTAATCTGGGGGCAGTTTACCTCCGTGGAAAATGAAATTCTAAAGGAGTCTGGTGCGCTAAAGGACCTGCTGGTTTTCAGTCAGCGTTGGAATGAAAAAAACCGTGAAGCGACCGTGCGGGCCGTCAAGATCTACGCCCGAGGCGTGGCCGAGACGGAATGGAAGTCGCTGGCAGCAAGTGAGCAAAACAACCAGACCGATAAACTGTTTTTCGCGATCGTCTCCAGCGTCGCAGAATTGAAACCGGAGGACGATACTCAGCGCATTCTTTATCAGCGACGGCTCGACATTGCCAACCAGGCAAGCTCCCACCGCGACGAGCGTCTCTCAATCAGCACCAAGCGCATGCCGCGCACTCTTATGCTATTTGTCACTCTTACGGCGTCCATGATTGTCTTCCTGCTTTTCTTCTTCCCGTTCCGCAACGTGGTCCTAGGCGCACTGTCCCTGGCAACGGCAACCGCCCTGCCTTACTTCGCACATTTTGTCCTGACTGACGTGGACAATCCCTTCGAAGGAACCTGGAACGTGAGTTCGGACCCGTTCGCGAGTCTGATAACCAAGCTTCGCTAAGTCTGTGACAATGGTGATGGCCCGATGTTATCGTTGGGCCGAGGAACAACTGTGACGACCGATTCCACCAGCGCTTGTCTTTTTTGCCGCATTCTCAGCGGCGAGATTCCCGCCAAAAAAGTCTATGAAGATGACCATGTCTTTGCCTTTGAAGACATCAACCCGCAAGCGCCGACCCACGTGCTTATTATTCCTAAGAGACACTTCGCGGGGTTAAAGGAAGCTCAGGGGGAGGATGCTGAAGCGATTGGGCTCTGCCATCTGGCCGCCGCCGAGATCGCACGCCAGCGAAACATCGAGCAGGGTTATCGGACCGTATTGAACGTCGGCCCGGGCGCGGGACAGTCGGTGTTTCACCTTCACGTGCACTTGCTGGGAGGCCGATCGCTGAGTTGGCCGCCGGGATAATGCTTCGCCGATCGATAGCCGGCCTGGGACTTGCACCAAAATGGCCATGTAATTACAATGTACTCACAGAGAAATTTCTAATGCGTTCTGAAATTATCCGCATCGGCAACTCACGTGGCATCCGGATTCCAAAACCGCTTTTGGCGGAGTGTGGCCTTGATGAAGTTGTAGAACTCCGGGTGTCCGCTGAAGGCCTTCTCATTGCGCCCTACCGCGCGCCACGGCACGGATGGAAGCAAGCGTTTGCGGCCACCGATCCGGCAGCAGAACCCATTTTGCTTGATCGCGTGCCTCCCAACGCGTTCGATAACGAGGGCTGGGAATGGTGAGTTATCCAAGGCGGGACGAGGTGTGGCTCATCGCTCTCGATCCGTCAAAGGGATCGGAAATCAAAAAGACTCGGCCTTGCCTGGTCATCTCCCCCGACGAAATGAACGAACCGCTGCAGACGGTAGTGGTGGCTCCCATGACGACCACATTGCGCTCATATCCCTCGCGAGTCGACGTCACCTTTCGGAGCAAAGCGGGGCAGATCGCGCTCGATCAATTGCGCACCGTCGATCGCCGGCGTCTCATCAACAGGCTCAGCGTGATCTCCTCTAAAGCAGCGCAACAGGTCTCCGGCGTGTTAGTGGAGATGTTTACCCGCTAACCACGCTGGCGCTCCGAAGTGGAGGCGTTCATTGTACCGTAGGATTCTCATCCTCAGGCGCCCCGTGGCGGCGCAGCAGCTGCGGCAAATTCTGCGAGAAGGCCGAGCGCGGCAGAACCATATCGCAGCCCACCTCATGCGCCTTCTGCTTCAGATCACCCTGCACATGAGAAAGAAAACCGATGATGGATGTTCCCTTCTTCAGCTTGCTCTTCAGCTTCGGGATGAGGGTAAGGGGCTTAGCGTTGACATTGTTCAGGTCGAATATGATCAGGGACGGCTTTTCTTCCCCGTTCTGCGACATGCGCTCCGCCAGGTCTTTATCGTTCTTGGCGAATTCGACCTTCACGTTGAGCTTGCGCGCGGTTTCCTGAATCTTGGTCGCAAAGAAGAGGTCATCGACAAAGGCAAAGATGCGCGAGTTCGAGTCTTCGCGCGCTGGCAGCGGCTCCGGTTCAACCGGAGCAAATGACGCGGCGAATCCGGGACGCTGGCGGCGCGCACCCTGACCGTTGTTGCCGTTGCCGGCCAATGCCGCACGGTAACTATGGTCCATGGGCGCGGTATAAATTCCGTCCTGATTGTGGCGCGATTGTGCTGGTCCGCTTTGGCGAGGCCCGCGTGGGTTGTTGGATCGGCGTCCGCGACGCCGTCTCCTCCCTCCGCCTCCACCGCCGGAGGGCCTTCCTGGTGCTGCGTTCATAGTCCTCTCAAAGCTGCTCGCGCGCACTTCATTTCCGGAGCAGATTACGTAATTCAATTTTCCAAGATTCCCCAAACTCGGGTTCTGCAAATTTCAGGTTGCATTGAGTTGCGGCGGACGTAACTAACGTTGCGTGCTGCAACTCTTCCGACCAGAGCAACCGCTCCAGTCAGCAACATTTTTCACTCACCACGTTCCTCGAGGAACCGCAGGGCTGGCGGCAATACAAATCTTCGACACACGCGTTATCTACTATTCGAATGAAGCAAAGTCGTGTTGGTGAAAAAATATAAATGTCTTGCGTATCGGTTGTCCGTTGCCGGACCCGTCGCGCCGCCGGGAACGCCTGGGGCGCGGAAGGCCTACGCGGGAACGAGGCCAATGAGAACACTTTAATCGTACTCGTCCAGCCGCAACTGTGCAAGTGCCAAAGCGGGCTGGTTTTGCACAGGAGGTCATGACTGCCTGGGTATCAGAACCCCAGACCAAGCCCTCCACCTGTCGAAGCGACCGACAAACACGTTTGCCACAGGAACAATTCCCACCGGAGAGCGCCGATTTCACGCTCCGCTGGAGACCTCACGCGCCCACTCCTGAGCCTGAAAATACCAGGCAGCGACGGTGTCCGGCTCAAGATGCAACGTCTCACAGAGAGCGCGGGCCGCTTCCCACTCTCCGCTTTCGTGCGCCAGAATCAGTTGGTAAATGGGGCGCAACAAACCGGCTTCGCCGCGCAGCACCATTTTGGTTTCAGCATCCAGCGGAATCTTCTCCAATATCTCCGCCATGGGCATTTCCAGCATGACATCAAGCATGGAGAGCAAACCCAGCAGGAACAGGTCGGAGTCGCCATGCCGGGTGGACGGGGAGAGCAGTTCGCCAAAACGAGCTCGCACCAGGGCGCACAACACAAGATCGCTGCTTTTGTCCTGGCCGGCGCCCACGGTCGCAATCAATCGTACCCAGCGCCGCACCTCCGAGTCGCCCAGTATCGCCAAAGCGTGGCGCACCGAATGAATTTCATTGCGGAACCCGAAGCGGGCAGAGTTCATATAGCGCAACAGACGATAGCAGATGGAAGCTTCGCTCTTGATCAGCTTTTCCACTTCCGTCACATCAATTTCCGCCCCGGAAACAGCCTGCAGCATGCGCAGATAGTTGATTCGGTTGGCCGGAACATCGTGCGTGGCCATCATCTCCGGCCGGCGGAAAAAATAGCCCTGGAAATAAATAAATCCTTGTTCTTTGGCAGCAATAAACTCCTCGTGACTCTCCACCTTTTCCGCCAGCATGCGGCAGCGCCACGGACCATGCTTTTTCATCAGAGCCCCGCGCTGCTCCAATGTGGTAAGCCGGATGTCGACTTTCAGGATGTCTGCCATCTCGGCCAATGGCTCGCGCGGATCATTAGCCACAAAGTCATCCAGCGCAATCAGATATCCCGCTTCCTTCAGATTCTGGCAAGCCTTAATGACTTCTTTATCCACCGGGACGGTTTCAAGTACTTCTACAACGGTCGAATGGGACGGCAGCAGTGTAACCAGGCCGCTAATCAAGGTATCGCGCGTACAGTTGAGGAATGCACGGCGTCCGTCACAGAGCACATCCAGGCCAACCAGCAAGGAACTGTCGAAGGTGGAGCGAGAAGCGGCATCGGGATCGACCCCGTGAAACATGTTTTCCATATCGTCGCGAAACAGAAGCTCATAGCCGAACACCTTTTGCTCACGATCGAAGATGGGCTGCCGCGCAACGTAGCGCATCTTAAGGCCCTTGGGGCTATCGGGAGCGGGCGCAGCAGCGGCTGGAGAGCGGGGCACAATACAGCTATCGGCAGGGCGAGTCGAAACTCAAGCAATAAGACAAAATGCATTTTTACGAAAAATGTGAGAATTCCAACCTGCCGGGTATTTTTCTCAAAAAAACATTTTTCCGAAAAAGATAGCGCCACGCAAGCGTGGCGCTATCAGCCAACTGCCAATGCTTAGTTTGTGACGATCAGCTGGATCATATAGGGTGCGTTGGAATTGGTTAAAGGAGCAGCACCACCGGTGGTGGCGCCAATCGTGATGTTGTAGGTCCCAGCCGGAGTTCCTGGGTTGCTGGTGCTACTCCCCCCGCTGCTTCCGCCGCAGGAACCCAGCCACATCGTGGAAAGTCCAAGCACAACAATCAGGCCCAGCAAGCGTGCGCCACGGCCTCCCGAACCCGCCGCCAGAACGACTCCGAACAACCCCGGCAACAGCAGTGCGTAGAACATGCGGCGACTGCGCCCGAAGGGCATTCGCAATTCTGTCGTGGGAGCGGTAGTCGAAATAGTAAGCGTAAGAGTGGTCGCACTGATTCCGCCCGCGCCGCTACAGTTATTCGTCCCCGTGCCGGGACTGAACGCCCCGCTCGCCTCCGACGGGAGCCCGGAGCAGGTGAAGGTGAGAGGCACTTGGGTAGTGTTGCTGCTGGTCTGGATGAATCCGTTTGTGCCGGCGACCGTGAGATTGATCGTGGCAGCCGATCCTGCATTGACTGAGTAGCTGGCATTTTGCGCGGTAACGGCGAAGGTCTCAGTAGTCTTCGTGACTGTCAGGCTGACGGTTGTAGTCTGGCTCGCGCTGTTCGGCCCGCTGCTCGTACCTGTGATCGTCACAGTCTGGGCCCCCGAAGGTGCCATGTTCGGCAAGGTAGCGATGGTCACGCTGATCGTCGACGGGCTCGAAGGATTACCGCTCAGGGTCACACTCCCTGTGCTTCCAAAGCTGCAGGTAGCCCCAGTGGGAAGGCCGCTGCAACTAGCCGGGGTGAAATTCACGGTTCCTGTAAACCCACTCGCCGGGGTAATTGTCAGATTGGTGATGAACGAGTTGCCCGCCGAGATGCTGCCACTGCCTTGGACGGGTGCCATCGTAAAGGGAACAGTTACGGTAACCGAGGCGGAATTGGAAGACGCGGAGCTACTATTTTTGCCGTCCCCGCCATAGGAGGCGGTTACAACATCAGCACCAGCCGGCAACGCCGTGGTCGTGAAAGTTGCCGTACCTCCAGACGCTGGCGCCACGCCGAGCAGCGTGGACGTATTGTTGTAAAAATCCACATTTCCTGTTACGGATGCGGGCGTCACCGTGGAGGTAAACGTCACGCTCGCGCCTTGGTAGGCGGTAGTCGTTGTGGTTGAAATGGTGGTGGTGGTTGAACTCCGGGTAGATCCCCACGCCGTGAAAAAATTATCGGCGTCGATCGAGCCGAGCCCGTTGACCAAGTTATATTTGGTCGCGGAATCGAAGTTCGCGGCACTGTAGCCCATCACGCTCACGCCCGTGCCGGGGCACTGTACATTAATCGGCTGAGTGGAAGGTTGTCCCCCTTGGCAGGAGACGTTATCGTCCCCCGATGTCACCGAATTAAACGCGTGGTTGGTACTGTTTGCTGCCGCAAATGTGTACAGTTGCGTATTTATATTCCCTAGCCCCGACGCCGAAGGGCCCTCCAAATATTGATTAAGCAGCACCACAATTCCTGCGAAAATCGGAGAAGCGACCGAGGTGCCACCGACGACAGAAACGTAGGTTCCGTTATTCAGCGCATTCGCAATGCCGCCGTCGCAGGTACTAGTTGTGTCGCTGCTACTCTCCAACTGCCCGATCGGGGTGCAATAAATATATCCGGGGAAATCTGGCGACGAGAGGAGGGACACATCCGGAACGTAACGCACGCCGGCGGGTGCGCCTGAAACATGCAAGCCCTGCTGATACGTGGGCTGCGCTAAGCCGCCTCCAGTCGTCGGCCCTGCTCCGGCGCCGAGGCAGATGTCGCTCGCGTTCTCATAAAAACAATTGCTGGCGCCACCACCTCCGCCTGAAATCCAGATATCGGCCTGCACTTGGGCAGCGGTGGCAGACGTCGAGAGCGCTACCCAATCTTTCGTCCCATTTCCTGTACTGCAAAATTCGTCTCCGCTTGCGGGAGCGCGGCAGTAATCGGCGAATTCCTCATCGTCATTCCAAGGCTGCTCGGGGATGTAGCTAAGCGCCGTACCTAGATTCGTACCCTCGGTAGTGCTCCAGTATGATGACTGCGTTGGATAGGAGTCATTGGCCAGCGAAATCGACGTTCCCCCTACCCCGGTTACGTACTGGCTGCTCGCCGGGTAATTCACCGCCAGACCGTTGACTGCGGGACTGAAAGGCGGGTTGACTTCATTAGCAGGAGGATTGCCATCGCAAGCCGCTGAAGATTGATCGCCCGCGGAGTTCACGATGGTAATTCCTTCAGAATTGCCTTGCTCAAGCAAACTCTCCAAACTGGAGGCCTCAGCCTCGCAAAGACCGTAGCTCATGCTGAGAACGTGCGCGAGAACCGGGCCGCTGGAAGGATCGATGGCGGCCGTCAGCGCCGTGTTGACGCCACCCCCATTCGTGTACGTCGTGCATTCTGCGTCGAAAGTCGCCGGAGCGTTGAAGAACACGATTTGGGCGCTCCTTGCCACCGCTCCCGACCATTCGATATCCAAATCGGCCTCGGGCAGGTCGCCGCATGTGCTGGGCGCACCGGTTTCCGTGCCCACTAACACATATTGAAAGTAGGTTGAGTTGCAGGCCGTGATGAGGCCAGTAGCACCCGTAGTGCAACCGCTGATCGGGTTCAGATTGAAGTTCGTCCGGAAATCGTTGATGTCGGCGAGGTAGACGTCGGTTTGCCCGATAATGCCGAGCGTTTCTCCGGACCCATTAATGGAGGAGCTGTATAGCGGAGTAATGTCGTAGATGGTCGAAACGTCGTCGGGGGCAAGGAAATTTGGGAAGGCAAAATCTGCATCATAGTAGGCAGGGTGAGGGCTTTGAAACGACGCGCCTCCCCGGGATTGACTGGCAGGCTTCGGAAGAAAGCTGTTGAGACCCAATACGGTGCCGACAATGCCGTTGAGAGAGGCCGGAATCATCAATGGCGTGGCATTAGCAAAATGAGTTTTCCCGTCGACCTTGTAATAGTGAAATTCCGTCTGGAAAGCATTCTGAGCCTGCGCTGCGGTTCCGCTAAAGACAACGGTGTTCCGGCCGCCCCCCACCTTAATAGTCTTAAATCCCTCAGATGTGAGCCAGGCGAGAATTTTATTCACATCGTTCTGGCTAAGCCCAAATCTCGCTGCGTATTGCTGGGGTGTGAGCCACTTGTGATAGTTCGGGGACTTGGGATCCTGCTGTTCCGCCACGAGTTCGTCCAACGCTGCCCGCTGCTCCGGCGAGGGCGTCATCAACATGGTGATGGAGCCCAACTTGAAGGACGGATCTACCGGACCCTGGTCATACTGGGCAACGGCTTTGGGATGGTGGCTCTTCGGCAGTGTAACCATGGGGCCGCCGCCGATCACTTCCGCGATCCGGTCCGGCTGCGCAGCGAAACATAAAGATGTGGCTAGGAGAGGCAGGATAAACTTCCAGGGTCGCATTAGAGACACTCCGTCTGCATTTTGGGGTTGGATTAATGAACCTAGCTTACACGCCTTTTCTACACTCTGATCGGGTCTCAGAGGCGTCAGGTTGTATCCTTACAAGGAATTTACAAACCCGCCACAGTCGTAATAGTCGCGGTATCACGAAAGTAATCACATTCCCAGCAGGTTTGGCTGCAGCTTGGCATATCCGCGCTCCTGCGCCCAGAGGTCGAGCGGCACGGAAGCAAGTTCGTCGACCAGTGGCTCGGCCAGGCCGTTTTTGCTGAGGTCGATGGATTTAAGGTAGGTATGGCAGGTGTCGCAGCACTCGACGCGAATGTAGGGAAACTCCTCGGCGGTGTAGACCGGCAGCTTGGCATGATCTTTCTCGTCGCAGTTGGGGCACACGATGCGGCGAAATTCCCATTCACACAAGCAAAATCCACACAGTAGGTTTCGCTTCGCACCTTCCCCAAGCGGGCGCAGCACAGCTAACCCTGGCTTCCGGCTGCAGAACGGACAGAGCACGTGAGTGTACCCCTCAAGTTGCAGCGGAACCCGCGAGCGCTCAAACTCAGCGTAAGGCTGAAGAAAAGCCAAAACGAGGAATTCCCGCGGATCGGATGGCCGTTCCGAAGGCGGCTGCTCGGGGGCGAACCACGCCTCGTTCAGCAGATCCTTCCACAGATCCGCAGGCGATTGGGCAAGATCACGCGCCACTTCGGCCAGACGGGTGGGCGCTCTTTTATCCATAAGAGCGAGAAACTGCGGGAAGCTTGCTAAAAGCTCCGGCAGTTCTTGCGGTTCCGATGCGCCGACAGACGCTATGCGGGCCGAAGCTCGATCCAGCCGCACATAAAGGTCTCGCTGGAAACTTGCCAGTTGGAGGTAAAAGCCGAGAATCTCTTTTGCGAAAGGATGTTCGGCGGCCAGGTTTTCGGCGCGCCGAATGCGCTGTTGCCAGCGAGTGTCGGTCACCCGGCGATTATCGGCCTTCGGGCGGGGACGATCAACTGCCCGGAGCAAACCCCGCTGGCGCACGCATATTTCTGTGAAACGCAAACCTTGCATTGCAGAATCTCTCTGTCGCCAACCAATATTTTCCGGCATCTACTATTTTTCGGCATCTGCCGTTTGACGGGAGAGAAACCGCAGGACTATATTCCAAGGAAGCTTGGGGTGCAGTCCATCCGGATCTGATCGGTGAAATCGGAGGATATGCAAAATGGAGTTTTCCCGCAGGACCTTCCTGAAAGGCACGCTCGCCGGCGGCGCCGGCATTTCTCTCCTCGGATTCGATCTGAAGCCCGCGTTAGCGCAAGTTAAGGAACTCAAGATCGCCCGCGCCACTGAGACGCGCTCGACGTGTCCTTATTGTGCGGTGGGATGCGGCGTCCTTATCTACACGATTGGCGACCGGGCGAAAAACGTTACGCCGCAAGTAATTCACGTCGAAGGCGATCCCGATTGTCCAACCAATCGCGGGACGCTGTGCCCGAAGGGATCTTCGCTCGAGCAGGACATGCTCAACCCGCGGCGGCTCACCAAGCCGCAAGTCCGGCGTCCCGGCGCGACGGAGTGGGAGGACATCGCTTGGGATGACGCCCTGAATGAGATTGCGCGGTGGACCAAGAAGACGCGCGACGACACTTTCGTGGAGAAGGACGCGAACGGCCATACTGTCAATCGGTGCGAAGGCATTGCGTTCATCGGCGGCTGCACGGATACCAATGAGTTCAATTATCTGGTCGTCAAGGCCATGAGGGGGTTGGGCTTGGTTTATTTAGAAAACCAAGCCCGTGTTTGACACGGCCCCACGGTCTCAAGTTTGGGACCAACATTCGGACGCGGGGCCATGACCAATGGCTGGATCGACATCAAGAACACGGACATGATGTTGATCATGGGCGGGAATCCCGCCGAAAACCATCCCTGCGGCTTCAAGTGGGCGATGGAGGCCAAGCGCAATCGCAACGCCAAGCTGATTTCCGTCGACCCGCGCTTCACGCGCACGTCCTCGACCGCCGACCTCTTCTGCCAGATCCGCGCCGGCACCGACATTGCATTTCTCGGCGGGCTGATCCGCTACGCAATCGAGAATAATCGAATTGCCAAGGACTATCTCGTCAACTACACCAACGCGGCTTTCATCGTTAAGGAAGGTTTCAAGCTTCCTGAGGATGGACTTTATTCCGGATTTGACGCCGCGGCGGGTAAGTACGATCTATCCACCTGGAATTATGAAGGAACAGGAGGTTCTGGTGGGCAGGCGGGGACGACGGGCCACGCGCCTGAACCGATGCCAGGCAAGGTCGGAGGAGCGACACCGCCTCCCGCTCTGCCTGCAAACGTCAGCTACGATCTCACGCTGCAACATCCGCGCTGCGTCTTCCAATTGATGAAACAGCAGTATTCGCGCTACACACCGGAAGTCGTCGAGCGAATTACAGGCATCCCGAAAGATCAATACCTCAGAGCCGTCGACATGTTCACGTCTGTGCGCAAAGACGGCGACATGAAAAAGGTCGCGACTATCATCTACGCGGTGGGTTGGACGCAGCATACTTTCGGAACCCAAATCATCCGCACCGCCGCCATGATTCAACTTCTGCTGGGAAATGTTGGGAGGGCGGGCGGTGGTGTGAATGCATTACGCGGCCATTCGAATATTCAGGGCGCCACCGATATGGCTGGGCTGTACGACTCACTGCCGGGATATCTCAAAGCTCCTGTTCCCACCGACACAGATTTGGCCGCGTATCTGAAGCGGACCACGCCGACGGCGTCAAAACCCACGCCTTGGGCTTCATTCAACTATTACTCGAACACGCCAAAATTCTTCGTTTCGCTCCTGAAGGGCCTGTATGGCGACGCGGCTACCAAGGAAAATGGATTTGCCTTCGATTATTTGCCCAAGCCGGGTCAGGATTGCTCGTGGACCCACATCTGGGACGACATGTACAACGGCAAGATCAAGGGCATGCTGGCGTTCGGCATGAACGGCGTGATGATCGGCCCGGATACAAACAAGAACATCAACGCGCTCAAGAAGGCAGAGTGGCTTGTGGTGGGCGAAATATATCAGGACGAAACCAGCGAGTTCTGGAAGGCTCCGGGCATTACGACCGACGAACAGAAAACCATCAACACTACGGTCTACCGTTTGCCGTGCGCGGGCTTTGCGGAAAAAGACGGAAGCATGACCAACTCGGCACGCTGGGCAATCTGGAAAAATGCCGCCGTACCGCCTCCGGGCCAGGCGCGTCTTGATCAGGATATTGTTGCCCAGATTTTCCTCCGGGTTCGCGATCTCTATAAGAAGGAGGGCGGAAAATTTCCCGACCCCATTCTGAATCTGAGCTGGGCCTATGCCGACGCTGCTCATCCTCCTCTGTCGCAGGTAGCCATGGAGGTCAACGGCAAGGCGCTGGCGGATCTGACGGATCCGGCGACCGGGCAAGTGATCAAGGCCGGCCAGCAGCTGCCCGGCTTTGCCTGGTTGAAGGATGACGGAACCACCACTTGCGGCAACTGGATTTACTCCGGAAGCTGGACGGAGGCCGGAAACCAGATGGCGCGTCGCGGCACCGACGATCCGTCAGGCATGGGCGTCTACCAGAACTGGGCGTGGTCGTGGCCGGCGAATCGCCGCGTGCTTTACAACCGCGCATCCTGCGATCCCTCAGGAAAACCCTGGGATCCAGAGCGCAAGCAGATTTGGTGGAACGAAGCGGCGGGCAAGTGGGTGGGCAACGACGTGCCCGATTTTAAACCTGACTCCCATCCCCAAGATCACATGGGGCCGTTCATCATGAATCCGGAGGGCATTGGCCGATTGTTCGCTCCGATCGGTGTGTTGGCGGATGGACCCTTCCCGGAACACTACGAGCCGATCGAGAGTCCCATCAAGAACCCGCTACACCCTGATCAGTCGAATAATCCACTCGTGAAAAAATTCAAGACGCCCTTCGATAAGTTTGGCTCGCCGGATGAATACAGCATCGTCTGCACCACCTATCGGCTCACCGAGCAATATCACTACTGGACAAAGAATAATCCGATGAATGTTCAATTGATCCCAGAGCCGTTCGTGGAGATTCCAGTGGAGTTGGCGGACGAAAAGGGCATTCGCGGAGCGGAAATGATCAAAGTCATCAGCGCGCGCGGGACATACATGGCCAAAGCCTTCGTCACGCGCCGGCTGAAACCCATGACGATCGACGGCAAGAAGGTCTATCAGATTGGCTTGCCGATTCACCAGGGCTTTCGCGGAATCGCCGAAGATGCGGGAAGAGATGCGCGGACGCCAGCAAATTTGCTGACGCCCGCCGTCACCGATCCGAACGCCCATACCCCTGAATCCAAGGGTTTCCTAGTGAAAGTCGAGAAGGCGTAGGGAGCAAGCATGAGCCAGGCCTCAACAGAAATCATCCGAATTTCGGGACACGCGGGGACCGTTCCCGGCGCGGGGCTGGACCGGGAATTCCGGGTCTGCAAGCTGGTGGACACGACCACGTGTATTGGCTGCAAAGCCTGCGAGGTGGCCTGCCTGGAGTGGAACGGATACCCCTTCACGCAGACGACGTTCGACAACAGCTATCAAACAATGCCGGAGACGGCCTGGAATTACTGGAACCTGATTAAGTTCAACGAACACGAGCGCGAAGACGGCAGCATGATGCTGCTGATGCGCAAAGATCAGTGTATGCACTGCGCAGATCCGGGCTGCCTCGCGGCGTGTCCTGCAGATGCGGCGATCGTGCAGTATGCCAACGGCATTGTCGATTTCCAGGAGGCGAACTGCATCGGCTGCGGCTACTGTATGTCGGGATGCCCATTCAACATTCCGAAATTCAGTCCGGGCGCGCGCAAAGTTTTCAAATGCACGTTGTGCAATGACCGCGTGTCGGTGGGGCTTGAACCGGCCTGCATCAAAGCGTGCCCTACTGGCTGCCTGCACTTCGGCACAAAGTCAGAAATGAAAGAACTGGCCGAGACCAGGGCGGCGCAGCTTCGTAACAACTCTGGGCATCGCGATGCGGGAGTTTACGATCCGCCGGGGGTTGGCGGTACTCACGTCATCTATGTCCTGCACGACGCGAAGCATCCCGAACTCTATGGCGGACTGCCCAGCGACCCGAGGGTTCCAATCTGGGTCCAGCTCTGGAAGAAGCCGCTGAGATGGCTGGGGAACTTTGGCATGCTGGTCGGAGTGTTTGGCGTGTTCATCCATTATCTGCGTTTCGGTCCTAAGGTCGTAAAAGATGATGATGAGCATACAACTGACGGAGAGAGCAAATGAACAGCGACCCTTATCTCCTCCCTAACGGACGCGTGCTACGCTATACCTTCCACGAGCGCCTTATTCATTGGATGGCGGGCATTTCTTACGTCTATCTGCTGCTGACCGGCCTGGCTTTTTGGACTCCGTGGCTCTTCTGGATCGCTGTCGTGCTGGGCGGCGGAACGGTTGCGCGCGAACTGCACCCCTGGTTCGGCATCGTTTTCATGATCGCCGTCGTGCTGATGTATGGCATGTGGAGTCGTCAGATGCGAGAGACTCCCTCCGACAAAGCATGGTGGGCCGCGATTGGGCACTACATTCGCAATGAAGACGACAAGATGCCTTCTGCGGACCGTTTCAACCCCGGCCAGAAGCTGCTCTTTTGGGGATTCATCGTGAACGGCGTCCTGCTATTTCTCTCGGGACTCGTTCTCTGGTTTCCGCAGTACATTCCGTGGAATCTGCATCTCGTGCGTCAGATCGCTCTGTTTTTCCATGGCATGTGTTTCCTGTTCACGGTGGCGCTCTTCATCATCCATGTATACATGGGCACGGCGATGGAGCGCGGAGCCTTTGGCTCGGTGATTCGCGGCGACGTCTCGCGCGCCTGGGCCAATCATCACCACCACAGCTGGTACCAACAGCTCCTTCGTAACTCAAGCGCGCAAAAATAAAAGAAGAATGAAGAATGAGGAGCAGCGAGTGGCATGCGCGAATCCACAGCGCGAATGATTTGATCTCCGCGAGACGAACTGGATGTTTCCCCGCTTACTAAAATTCATCAAAACATTTTGAGAGGATCGATGCGCTCACTTGCTCGTTTACTCATCACTGCCGCATTCGTTCTGCTTGCCGCTTTTCTATTTGCCGACAATGTCGACGCCAACTTTCACAATGCGCCTGCATCGGCGAAGGCGATGAAAAATCCGTATGAAGGCCAGGCCGCGGCGATCGCCGCCGGCAGGCAACTTTACGCACGCAATTGCCTCTCCTGTCACGGTAAGACGGGCGGGGGCACAGGCAATGTGCCGTCGCTCATCGACGGCAAACTGGAGACGACCGCGCCCGGCGAAGTCTTCTGGTTCATTACGAAGGGCGATAAAGACAATGGCATGCCCTCCTGGGCGCAATTGCCGGAGAATCAGCGCTGGCAGATCGTAAGCTACGTGAAATCTTTGGGACTGCCACAGACCGGTCGCGTGGCCAGCACGCTTCCGCCGGATCCCGGTGGTTCCACGGTGAAAGGCGCGCCGCCTACCCCGCCCTTCACCGATTTCCGTTACGAGAAACCGGGAACCGTTCGCAAAATCACGGCGAACGATTTGCCAAAGCCATACACGACGGGGTCGGCAGAGAACGGGCCGCAAGTTGTGGCGCGCCCGGAAAATGTCTGGCCCATTGCGCCCACCGGATTTAAAGTTGAGCTTTATGCCACCGGCCTCGATAATCCGCGCACGCTGCGCACAGCGCCGAATGGCGACATATTTCTCACCGAAAGCGATCCCGGGCGTATTCGTGTTTTTCGAGGACTGACGGCCGACCACAAACCCGAGTTGTCCGCGGTTTTCGCCACCGGCCTGAAGCATCCCTACGGTTTAGCGTTTTATCCGCCGGGCCCCGATCCGCAGTGGCTCTATGTTGGCAGCACCGCCGAGATCGTTCGCTTCGCGTATCACAATGGAGACTTGAAGGCGACCGGCTCGCCTGAGCACATTGCCGACCTTCCCGATACCGGCGGCCATTGGACGCGAGCTTTAGCCTTCTCTCAGGACGGCAAGAAACTATTCGTCGCTGTTGGATCGGGCTCGAATGTGGACGATCCAGACACGCATCCCGGCGAAAAAAATCGTGCGGATATTCTTTGGTGCGATCCTGCCAACTGCGTGTTGAGCGTGTATGCCTTCGGAATTCGCAATGCTGGCGGCGGAATCGCGGTCAGCCCGAAGACGGGAGAGTTGTGGTGCTCGGTGAATGAGCGCGACGCATTGGGCGACAATCTTGTTCCGGATTACATCACGCATGTGCAGGAGGGTGGATTCTACGGCTGGCCCTGGTGGTATATGGGTGGACATCAGGACCCGCGGCATAAAGGCAAGCATCCGGAGTTGAAAGATAAAGTGATCGTGCCCGATGTGCTGCTGCAGCCACACAATGCTTCTTTGGAATTCACTTTCTATCAGGGCGATCAGTTCCCTGCTGAATATAAAGAAGACATTTTCGCCTCCCAACACGGCTCGTGGAATAAATCTGTACGCGTGGGCTATGAAGTGATTCGCGTTCCCTTGCATCAGACCGGCGACGCCAGTGGCGAGTATGAAGATTTTCTCACCGGATTTGTGCTGCCCGATGGCAATGTTTGGGGGCGGCCAGTAGGCATAACCGTGGCGCCGGATGGGGCGCTGCTGGTAAGCGACGATGGCTCAAACTCAATCTGGAGAGTAAGTTACGCAAAATAGCCGTATAGGGAAGCCAGCCCTCGGTGTCCCGTCAAGCGGATCTCGATTAATTTCCAGGTAAAGCCTTGACAATTTCCAGCGCCAGACCGACAATATTTATAGGCGAATAAAAAGCGAATATGCCTCCGGATTTCCTTCCGGCGTTCCCTGATATCTTCCGAGGAATTTATGTCTTCCGCAGTGTTTTCCACTTCGGCGGCCCAGGGCCGCCCTTTTATTTTTGATGGGCAAGATCTTGTTGGACAAGACTTTGATGGACAAGATGTTGCAGAAGTTTGTCCGCAACCAACCGGGGCAGAGCTTTTTTCTGAGGCGCGCCGTCCACAGCGATCTGTCTCCGTTGCTCGCGCCGCTTTCAGCGATGCAAGACTGGCTGCAGTCACCCCTGCTTCGCGATTGGAAGTGCGTCCCGCGCCGGAAATGGTATCGAGCGGCATCGCCGTCATGGATGCGCTCACCGGAGGCCTGCCTCGCGGCTGCCTGACGGAAATTTGCGGGCCAGCCTCTTCTGGCCGAACGACCGTGCTGCTGGCCGCGCTAGCAGCCGCAACCCAACGCGGAGAATTCTGTGCAGTGGTGGACGCCAGCGATGCTCTCGATCCACAGTCGATTGCCGCTGCTGGAATTGAGTTGGACCGGTTGCTCTGGGTGCGGTGCGAAGAACGATGCGAAGAAAATTTGCGGGCCGCCGATCGCGCGTTGGAGCAGTTCCTGCGAGCCACCGATCTGCTGCTCGATGGCGGCGGCTTCGGGATGGTCGCCCTCGATATGGGCGAACTGCCTCCACAAAAGGCCCGTCGCATCCCGCTCACTACATGGTTCCGCTTTCGCCGTGCCGTCGAGCATACGCCGACCGTGTTGCTTGCGATTGAGCGGCAGTCGATCGCGGGCAGTTGCTCATCTTTATTGATCAAGCTGAAGTCGATGAAACTGCCGTCGGAAAATTTGGCGCGATGCGCGAATCCGGAATTTCCCAGCCATGCGCAATTAATGATGAAACTGGAAATCACCGCAGAATTAGTTCGCTCGCGCATGGAGCGTAAACCAGTTCGCTCCGCGGAAATTACCTTCGCGAGCAAAACAGCCTGGGCTGGATAAGGAAGTTCCGAAATGACGGAATGACTCAATCGCTCGATGACTCAATGTTGCCATGCCTTTCGCCTGCATCTTCGTGCCGAATTTTCCCGTCGGCGCAGTATTACGCGCTGACCCGGAACTGCGCGCACAGGCGGTGGCAGTTTTCGAAGGCAAGCCTCCGCTGGAAAAAGTATTTGGCGTGAATGAACTCGCCTGCCGTCTGGGAATTACCTCCGGCATGACAAAAGCGCAAGCCGAACTCTGTTCGGAGGTAATATTGCGCCCGCGCTCGCCACTACGAGAATCCAGTGCTCACGCCGCTCTTCTCGATTGCGCACAGTCTTTCTCGCCCTGCGTGGAAGACGCTGCAGCCGATACTGCGGTTTTGGATCTCGAAGGCATGAAATCGCTTTTCGGATCGCTGCCAGAAATTGCCCGAAGCGTTTTCCGGCGCGCGACAGACCTGGGGCTTGATGTAAACGTTGCCGTGGCCTCAAACCCTGATGCGGCCGTGCACGCGGCCCGCGGCTTTTCCGGTGTGACCGTGATTCCTTACGAGAAAGAAGCCGAGCAACTGGGGCCTTTGTCAGTTGAAGTTTTGTTCGCCGATCGCCTTGAAGACAAAGATAAGGAGGAACAAAAAAGCAAAGAAACCCTCCTTGAAACTTTCGCGCGCTGGGGAATCCGTAGCCTGCAGGCTTTGGCCGCGCTGCCGGAAATTGCGCTCAGCGAGCGTTTAGGCCAGAACGGCCTGCGCTTGCAGCAATTGGCGCGGGGAACTGCTTCACGCACTCTGGTTCCCGTGGAACAACCGGCGGTTTTTGAAGAGGCAATCGAACTCGAACATCCCATTGTGCTGTTGGAGCCACTGGCTTTTTTGCTCAATCGCCTGCTCGAACAAATTTGTGCTCGTTTGGCCTCGCGCGCTCTGAATACGCAACAGTTGCGTTTGACGCTGGACCTCGAGAATTTCTCAGCGCGAAATTATTCATCCGAAAACGGCTCTACGCGCAAGCAGCAATTTCATCGCGTTCTGAATCTGCCTCTTCCCATGCTGGACGCGAAACTTTTCCTCAAATTGCTGCAACTGGATTTGAATGCCCATCCGCCGGGAGCGCCGATTCTGAAGATTCATCTTGCGGCAGAACCGGCGCGGCCACGATCAGCGCAAGGCGGCTTATTTCTTCCCCCGTCGCCGGAACCGGAGAAATTGGAACTTACGCTAGCGCGCATCGCTGGACTAATCGGAGAAGCACGCATCGGCGCCGTCGAGTTGCTGGATTCACATCGCGCCGAAAGTTTCCGCATGCGGCGCTTCTTGCCGGAATCGGCGAGAAAAAACGATAAGCGAAAAACGACGACTCTCACGGAAGAAACCGCGGTCGCCGCTCTCCGCATGTTTCGTCCTCCGTTGAAAGCCGCTGTGACATTGACGAACGGTGAACTGGTCCGCGTGATCTGCTCCAGGAAGAAAGAAGTGCAGGGCAATGTGCTCTGGAAAGCCGGCCCATGGCGCAGTTCCGGCGACTGGTGGGAGAAAGAATCCTGGGCACGCGACGAGTGGGATATCGCTTTGCAAAATTCGGATGCTATCGCCCTTTACCGGCTAGTGCACGATCTGCTCGGCGGAGGTTGGTTCGTAGAGGGAACGTACGACTGAAGAAATTGAGTAATTGAGAAATTGCCGTCGGAATGAAAATAACTTTCTCAATTACCAATTTCTCAATTACTCAATGTACATCGAGCTTCACGCCCGCTCCGCTTTCAGCTTCCTCGAAGGCTCTTCGCTGCCCGAGGATCTTGCGAGGATTTGCGCCCGGCTCAACATGCCGGCCATGGCGCTGCTTGACACAGACGGAGTTTATGGTGCGCCGCGCTTTCACCTCACCGCAGAGAAGAGCGGAATCAAGGCGCACATCGGCGCTGAAGTTACGTGTACACCACTTGACTCTGTCATCCTGAGCGGAGCATGCGCTTCACAAAGTGAAGCGCATGCGGAGTCGAAGGATCCCTATGCCCAACGAGCAGTGAAGGGTACAGGGATTCCTCGCTCCGCTCGGAATGACAAGGTTATTAGGAATGACAAACTTATTCGGAATGTCAGCGTTATTCGGAATGATAAAGTGGTTCGGAGCAGCAAGGTTTCTCGTCTTCCACTTCTCGTTTCCTCCCCTGTTGGCTATCAAAATCTCTGCCGCCTCATCACCAAAATGAAGTTGCGGGCGAAAAAGGGGGAAGGCGCTGTTCAGAAGGAAGAACTGGAAGAGCACGCTCAGGGCCTGATTTGCTTAACTGGCGGCGCCGATGGCCCGTTGGCTGCCTCGCTGCAACATGGCGGCATCGAGGAAGCACGCCATCAAGTCGCGAATCTGATTGGATTATTTGGCCGCGAAAATGTTTATGTCGAACTGCAGCGCCACTTCCATCGCGAAGAAGAAAATCGCAACCGTGCTGCGGTTGCAATCGCCAATTCGCTCAATCTTCCTCTGCTAGCAACGAATGGGGTCTGCTACGCTACCGCGAAAGATCGCGAACTCTGCGATGCCTTCACCGCGATTCGCCATCACCGAACGTTATCCACCGCGGGCCGGCTGCTGGCGCGCAATTCCGAATGCCATTTGAAATCGCCGCAGGAGATGCAGCGACTTTTCGCCGACCTCCCCGAAGCGATCGGCAATACACTCGAACTTTCGTCGCGCCTTGAATTCACGCTCAACGATTTGGGATATGAGTTCCCCCGCTATCCCTTGCCGGAAGGCGAAAGCATGGATTCGTTTCTTCGCGACCGCGCGTGGGAAGGCTTTCGCGAGCGTTATGGCCGCGCGAACCAAGTCACGCAAACCAATGCTCGCCGCCAGATTGAAAAAGAACTGGCGCTCATCGCCAAACTTAAGCTTGCGGGATATTTTCTTATCGTTTGGGATCTCATCCGCTTCTGCCGCGAAGAAAAGATTCTGGTGCAGGGCCGCGGATCGGCCGCCAACAGCGCCGTCTGCTACTCGCTGGGCATTACGGCCGTCGATCCCATCAGCATGGAACTTCTCTTCGAACGCTTTCTCTCCGAAGAGCGCGGCGAATGGCCGGATATCGATCTCGACTTGCCCAGCGGCGACGAGCGCGAAAAAGTAATTCAGTATGTTTACAAGCGCTACGGCGAACGCGGCGCAGCGATGACAGCGAACGTTATCACCTACCGCAATCGCATGGCGGCGCGGGAAATGGGCAAGGCTCTGGGATTCGATCCAGAGACTCTTGGCAAGATTTCCGCTGCCGTTGCTACCTGGGAATTCCGCGACGAAAATGACGCTCTCGACCGCCGCTTCCGCGATGCTGGCCTCGATCTTAACCATCCCCGCCTGCGCAAATATTACGAACTATGCCTTGCTGTGCAGGATATGCCGCGCCATCTCGGCCAACACTCGGGAGGGATGGTTATTTGTCAGGGGCAACTCGATTCGGTCGTTCCGCTCGAACCGGCCTCAATGCCCGGCCGCGTCGTTGTGCAATGGGATAAAGAAGATTGCGCTGACATGGGCATCATCAAAGTCGATCTGCTCGGCCTTGGCATGATGGCCGTGCTCAAAGATTCGCTCGAACTTGTGCGCAAACATTACCCTGCGGAAGTCGATCTGGCGCACCTTCCGCAGGATGATCCGGCGGTTTATTCGACCTTGCAGAAGGCTGACACGATTGGCCTGTTCCAAGTCGAAAGCCGCGCACAGATGGCGTGCCTGCCGCGTCTGCAGCCGAAACGCTTCTACGACATCGTGGTACAGGTCGCGATCATTCGTCCGGGGCCGATTGTCGGGCAAATGGTCAATCCATTTTTGCAGCGGCGCCAGGGACGAGAAGAAGTCACTTACTCGCACCCTTCGCTCGAGCCTATTCTGGCGCGCACATTAGGTGTGCCGCTGTTTCAGGAGCAACTGCTGCGCATCGCGATGATCGCCGCGAACTTCTCCGGCGGCGAAGCCGAAGATTTGCGCCGCGCCATGGGTTTTAAGCGCTCGCAAGCGCGAATGCGCGAGATCGAAGCCAAGCTGCGCGCGGGCATGACTCAAAACGGAATCTCTCCGAAAGCGCAGGAGGAAATTATTCTCTCCATTACTTCATTTGCGCTCTACGGATTTCCCGAGTCGCACGCCGCCAGTTTTGCGCTGATCGCCTACGCCAGCGCTTTTTTGAAATGCCATTACCTGGCTGCATTTACCGCCGCTCTGCTAAACAATCAGCCGATGGGTTTCTATTCTCCGGCGACTATCACCAAAGACGCGCAACGCCACGGATTGAAAATTCTGCCTGTGGATGTGATGCGCTCGGAGTGGCTCTGCAGTTTAGAAGCAGTTGCCAGTAGCCAATTGACCGATAATGCTCTTGTCATTCCGACCCCCGAGCGCCAGCGAGGGGCGGAGGAATCTCTACCCTCGCAATCCCCTCCGGCCATGCGACTCGGCCTGCGCTATGTTCGCGGATTGAGGGAAGAAGCAGCCCAAGCCTTAATTCGCGAACGCACCCGCGCTCCGTTCAATTCGATTCACGATCTCACCCGCCGCGTTCCCGAACTGCGCAAGGATGAACTTACCACCCTCGCCGAGATTGGCGCCTTGAACGCAGTTGCCAACGAGACACAGAGATTCCTGCGCCCCTTGCTTGCGCTCCGGGCTCAGAATGACAAGGGTCCTACTGGCAACCGACAACCGGCAACTGGCAACCGCTTTACCCGCCGCGATGCTCTCTGGCAAGTCGAGCGTGCAGTGCGCCAATCCGGGCCGCTGCTGGAAAATTTGCCGGAACCCGATTCACCTTCACCGCTTCACCCCATGAATCATGAAGAGCGCCTCGTCGCCGACTTCCGGGGCATGGGCCTCACCGTGGGCCCGCACCCCATGTCTTATCGCCGCGAGTGGCTGAATGCCATGGGCATTCGCCGCGCTATTGAACTGCGGGATATTCCAAATGGCAAGCGGCTTCGCATTGGCGGTTGCGTCATCACTCGCCAGCGTCCCGGCACGGCAAAAGGCTTTGTTTTTCTCAGTCTGGAAGATGAAACCGGAGTGGCCAATGCGATTGTTACGCCCGACCTATTTCACAGCAATCGCCTGCTGATAACGTCGGAAAGGTTTCTAGCGGTCGAGGGAATTCTTCAGAATCTAGACAACGTGATCTCAGTCAAAGCGGAGCGAGTGCTACCGCTGTTCGTTACGAAAGTGGAAACCATCTCGCACGATTTTCACTGACACTGCCATCTAAGTATGAAGCCGACCAATCTTGCAGCCTCGTGACACGGCTTAAACTATTGTTCAGGCGAAGACTCTTCTCTGCCGTTCTCCGGCGGCGCCAGCGGCAGCCGCGCCGCTCTGCGCATCATGTCGCGCTCTTCGGGCGAGAACATCCCTCGAAAGCGGTTGGAATCTATAATCTGCTCACGTTGCCCCGGGGGCATCGCACTCAAATCGCGCACCGCAGTCGTCACCATGCGCCGTCGATCTGGCGGGAGTTGCTGCATTCGTCCGAACAAATCCCGCGCCTCTTGCTTTTGCCCAGGAGTCAGGTGCTCCCAGGTTTCCATCCGGTTCAGCACGCGCTGCTGCTGTTGCGGCGGAAGACTGTAAAAGTGCTGCAGGCGCTGCCGCAACAACTGTTGCTTTTCCGGAGGCAAACGGCGAAAACCGGCATCATTCTGCAAAGCGCGCTCACGCTCACCGGGAGACATTCCCTGATAATGCCGCAGCCAATCTCCAGCATGGCCCTGACCCCGCGGCCGATTCTGATTCTGCGCACCCGGATGCCCCTGCGCCCACTGGAAATTACCTCGTTGCGCCAGACAGGGAGAGGTCATGATGGTCGCCACAGCCAGCGTCGCTGTCGCGATGTACCCCCTCATGTTTTTCAACCGCATTCTCCCCGACCTCAGGTTTATAACTCCAACAACTCAACCGGCTCACTCCAGATTGTTACCCGTTACGGATTCGCTACCACATCATGCTGCACCTGCAAATCATCCAGAAGATCGAAATCCGCATACAGGTCGTGATTATTTTCCAGCGACTGCAGATCGCTCACTGCCGAGCCCGGCTCAGCCGACGCGGGAGTTTCCACCACCGCCACTACGTCCCGGCCCGGCTTGTACATTCCACCATCGTTGGTCAAGAACAAACCGATGCCAACCCCGATCAGCACCGTAAGCGCTGCGGCCAGCACCGGACGCCGAAGCCATGCCATCCAGCCAGCTTGAGGCTTGGCCATCTCCTCCCGCAGCCGCGCCTGCAAGCGCACATCAAAATATGGCGACGGCTCCGGCACCTTCCACTCGTCCAGCAGCGCCATGGTTTGCCGGAACTCTTCCAGCTTTCCGGTGCACACGCCGCATTCCGCCAGGTGACTACCTATCTCAGGCGTCACGTCCATTAGTCCCGATGCCAGATCCGGCATCACATCATGAATTTCTTCGCACTTCATAACCATTCCCCTATTTCTTCGCCACTACCGCCTCACCCAAATCAAAGCTTGCTAAATAAATTCTTTTAACTGTTCCCGCAAAGTCTCATACGCGCGAAACAACAACGATTTCGTCGCCGACTCGCTCAACTTCAACACCTCGGAAATCTGCTTGTAATCCATTTGCTGATACTTGTGCATGATCACAGCCTGCTTTTGCCGCTCCGGCAACGCTTCCACCTTGCTGCGAATCGCCAACATGCGTTCGCGCCGCAGCAAGGCTTGTTCCGCCGTGATTCTGCTGTCCGCCACATCCAGTGTGGTACCCGATTCCTCGTCCGGCTCGTCCAGGCTGACTTGAACCTCGGGACGCTCGTGCCGCGTATCGCGCGCGTGATTTACCGCCAGATTGGTCGCGATCCGATACAGCCAGGTCGTAAACTTGGCACTGGCTTCATAACTTTCGCGCGAGCGGTACACACGCAGAAAAACCTCCTGCGCCAAGTCCTCGGCTGCCGCCGTGTTGCGCGCCATTCTGTACATGAAGCTCACCAGCGGCCTGCGGTACTTCTGCACCAGGTAATCGAACGCAGACTGATCCCCCGCCTTAACCCGCAGCATAACCTCGGCGTCGGTGTACCCCTCGGCCCCGGCAAGAGCTGCGTGCATACCTGTTGGGCGCGGTCCCAGCGCGGCCATCAGGACGCCCCCTTCCATGGCGGCAGTACTCACACTGTTTCGAACCCCGTTGCGAGGAGAAAGTTGCTCCTTTTCCGATTCGGTGGAAAAGCCGGAAACCTCAGCCGATGAGGAACTTACAGTGGATCGCTGTGGTTTGAACTCTTCCGGCATGGGGTGTTACTTCAGCACGACGTCGCTATAATTGTGAAAGGTCCTTGAGCCGCATTCGCAGATAGGCTACCACGGCGCATCGCATCATCCAAGGCTCGCCGCCTTGTGGCCCCCTAGATCGTTCCGCGAAGCCTCATCGGCATAATCGAAATGCTACCCTGCCGACTCGGGCTGGGAACGTGATCTAAAGGCGAGAAGCGCCTTTCACCTTGTTAGCCCAACCTCATATTTTGCCGAGAATGCTAAAGCTGGCACTTACAAAATCGACGATCCCATCGGCCCGAACTGCACCGGAGATGGGACGTGCCGTATTCTCGGCGACGCTCTCTTGCAGAGAGTAGCGGTTGTTTCCAATAAGTTGCCTGGAAGAGACGATGAGAACAATCGCATCAGCTGAAGTGGATCCGAACCCCGGCAATGAGCCGGAATTTCATCTGCCGCTGGACGACCCATTCCAGCCATCTGGAAGTCCCTTTTCCGCGGCTTTTCTACCGCCAAATCACGCGCCCAACAAAGGATTTGACGCTTCCCTAAACTAGACAGATAATCGTTCGCGTCGTTCGTTAAGGAGCGCCGCCTGAAGTGCCTTTTCCACTGCCGCGGAACACCGCATTTTTTGGCCCGGGTTGCATCTAAGGGTCTTTGCGGGATTCTGCGCGTGCGTTGCGCTGTAGTGTTTCTGTTCGCGGTTTCATCCGGCGCCCAAACATTCACCATTTCTCCGCCCTCTCTCGGCTTCGGATCTCAAACCGTTGGGACCTTCACACAAAATACGGTCACCTTGCTCAACACCGGCAACACCGCTTTCACCCTCAACGGCTTCACGCTCAGCCCTTCCGAGTTTCAGCTCGTAAATGGATACGCTCCCGCGGTATTGCAGCCCAACCGCGCCATGTATTTCACCATCAAGTTTGCTCCCGATAAGGCGCAACTCTTCGGCGGTCAGTTGACCCTTAACATCCAGGGCGTCAGCCCGCAGATTGTTCCGCTTGCCGGTACGGGAACTAGCACCAGCGCGATCGCATCGCTTAGCGCTTCCGCGATGAATTTCGGCAGCGTCGCCCAGGGAAGCATGAGCGCCTCGCAAACGCTAACCGTCACGAACACCGGCAGTGCATCTTTCAAAATACTCACCGCGAACGCCGATCCTCCCTTTCTAATAAGCGGCTTCAGCTCTTCCATCACAGTGAAGCCCGGCACCGCCACAAATCTGCAGATCTCCCTGTGGGGATCATCCGTGGGTGCATTTCCCGGAGAAGTCACGCTTTCATTCGACGTCTTGCCCGTGCAAGCGGTAAGCCTGAATGGCACCGTGGGCTCATCGAGCGGTTTCTCCGTCACGAGTTTCCCCACGTTACCGTCGGCCAGCACCGGCGCTCCGTATCTGGCCAATCTGCTGGCCACGAGCGGAATTCCACCCTACTCGTGGAATCTGTCAGGCTCCTCTTTGCCTCCCGGCCTTACGCTTACAAGCGCGGGCGGCGTTACGGGAAACATTTCTCCTTCGCAGGCGGTCGGCAACTACGCTTTTTCGGTGCAGGTGAGCGACTCCAGTTCCCCAGTGAAAACCGCCACGGCGTCACTCGTTCTTCCTGTAGCAACGGTTCCGCCTTTGCCAGATTGCAACAACATCGTTTATCCAAACCAGTCCACTCCGCTGATTCCGCTAAACGACCTTGGAACTGGCAACTATCTTGGCGAAGAGGGAGGGCTCTATCCGAACGGAAGCAATATGCGCCCGGCCGCTCAAGATGCCTCAGGAGTGCAGATTGCCAAGGCGATCGCACCGCTGGATGCAAACGGCGATCCGGACCCGAACGGCGAGTATGTTTTGATCTCGATCGGCAATTCGGAGGCTCAGCAGGAGTTTCTGCAGTTCTTCGTCGATGCCTCCGCCGATCCGGCAACCAACCCACACTTGGTGATCGTCAATGGCGCGCAGGATGCACTCGTAGCCTCCGATTGGGCAAATGTGACAACGGGCGCATGGTCCACGCTGATCAACACAATTCTCCCGCAGGCAGGCGTCACTGCGCACCAGGTCGTCGCCGCATGGATCAAGGATTTTGATACGCCCAGCGGCTCGTTTCCGGCCAATGAAGCGGCCACGCAGGCGGATCTTGAAAGCATCGCTCAGAATTTGCATACGCTATTTCCCAATATCAAGCTCGCGTATTATGCGTCACGCATTTACGGCGGCTACGACAACGATTCGAGCGGCAGCACGCAGGAAGGCGAGCCCAACTCTTATGAGACCGGATTTCCCATCAAATGGGCCGTTCAAGACCAGATCGATGGCCTCCCTTCGCTGAACTTCAATTCCTCGGAAGGCCCTGTGATGTCGCCGTGGCTTTCCTGGGAAGCGTACGACTGGGCCAATGGAATGTTGCCGCGCAGCGATGGGCTAGTGTGGACCTGTCAGGATTTTATTGACGGCGGTCATCCCAGCGCGCCCTTCGGAAGAGAAAAAGACGCGAACCTGTTTCTCGGCTTTCTGAAGACCGATGATTCGACGCGCCCATGGTTCCTTGATCCAGCGAAAGTCGTTCTACTTTCCAGCAACAATCTTAATTTCGGCAATCAGGCAGTCGGTACAACCAGTCCGGCGCAAACCGTTACCCTAACGAACAATCAGGCAGTCCCGCTGAACTTATCGAGCGTTGTCCCTTCGGGCGACTTCGCGGAAACAAACAGCTGCGGCCCAGCGGTAGTGGCAGGTGGATCCTGCGTGATCTCAATCACCTTCGCTCCTTCTCTTAGCGGGTCTGTTAGTGGAGTCGTCACGGTAGCAGACGATGCGGCAAATTCTCCGCAGCTCATTCAGCTATCGGGCAGCGGCTCGTATCCACTCACCGTCAGCCCGAGTACAGTTTCGTTTGGAACAGTCGCGGTGGGAAAGTCGAGCAATCCGAAAACGTTGACCCTCGCCAACCACTTGGTTCAATCCCTCACGCTCAACTTCGCCGCCAGTGGTGAGTTCTCGGCGGTAGGAAGCGGGAGCAATCCCTGCAGCAGCACGTTGCACGCCAACTCAAAGTGCACGTTGAGCGCAACCTTTACTCCAACTACCAACGGCGCCATTCAGGGCGCAGTCACACTTGGCTACAATGGAGCATTCAGCCCGCAACTGGTAGCCCTTTCGGGCACCGGATCCGGGGGGTCTTCGCCGCCGTTAACTTTCTCTCCTTCCAGCGGAGCCTTTGGCAACGTCGTCGTAGGAACCGCGAGCAGCAAAGTAAAAGTGAAAGTCACCAACGCCAGCACTGCTGCGATAAGCATATCGACCTACGCAGCCAGCGGCGACTTTAGCGCAACCGCAGGTTCACCTGCGTGCAGCGGCAATCTGAATGCCGGATCAAGCTGCAACATTCTTCTTACATTCAGCCCCTCTGCGCCGGGAACGACAACCGGCGCATTAACAATCAATGACAACTCCGCCGTCACTCCGCAAGCAATGAAGCTGAGCGGAACGGCAATCTTGCCAGTCACCATCTCGCCCGCCAGCCTGACGTTTTCCCCCCAGTCGGCTGGAACTACTAGTCCGGCGCAAGTGGTGACGATTACGAACAATCAAAGCGCAGCCGTCACGCTGAGCACGCCACAAATCAGTGGAGACTACCTGACGGTGACTGCGGGCACGAATCCCTGTGGAACCAGCCTGCCCGCGATAACCAGTTGCACGATCGGCGTCGAGTTCAGCCCCACTATAACGGGCGCCATCAACGGCGACCTCACAATCGGCTACAACGCGAGTTTCAGTCCCCAGGAAGTCGCACTCAGCGGAAATGCGCAATAATCTGCAAATTACTGATTCAGTAAAAAGCTCTATCGGGTCGATGCGTTACTTCTTGGCTAACAAACCTTTTTCTCTAGGGATGAGTCGATTCTCTCCTTGACTTCGAAGTGCTTTTCACTTAACGTCACCCAACGTTTTTTCCTCCCCCAAACTGTTCATCTGCGGTTAAGGAGCACAG
>Ga0116105_1000075_pt1 | contig 34615 bp, 26 predicted proteins | sample June2015DPH_6_20_FD_89716 | JGI IMG/M metagenome (GOLD analysis project Ga0116105, IMG submission 89716) | Peatland microbial communities from SPRUCE experiment site at the Marcell Experimental Forest, Minnesota, USA - June2015DPH_6_10 | ecosystem: Environmental > Terrestrial > Soil > Wetlands >... | reverse complement strand
TGGCGTCCCGAGCTCCCGGAACGGAAGGCCAGAACGAACCTGCTCAACCAGGTGGGCTGGACGGCAAGAAAAACTCCGGCCAGAGGAGAAGTGTTTTTTTCTTGACTCCTTTTATGGAACTTATCAGGACTTAATCGATTTCTGAGCAGTGGAGGATGTAGGCGTCGGCCCCATAATCCGAAGTTGAGTCAACCTCTCGGTACCGAACTTGTGTTTTATCACGGTAAAAGGAACGAGGGGCATCCGGCAGCGAGACGTACGGAGTTAGATCAGCCGAAATTCTTTTTACACGCCACTTATGCGTCAGCGAAGTCAGGATTTCTGCAGGCGCCATTTCTGTAGATAAAGGGAGTCCGATTTTAACGTTCCCCGTTACGTAGTCTCCCTGCCTACATTCAGGCGACAGGAGGTCTGGAGTGCGAATAGCCCGCAAGCCAAAATCGATGACGCATGCTTTTTCAGAAAGATAGGCGACCTCTGCCAGCACTTGGTAATTATAGTCAGCGATGGGAACGGCTGACCTGCGTCGTTCATGAGTTCTTTCCAGCCCTTCTTCCGACCAGAACTCAACTGAGAACCACTCAAAAAGTTCTCCTACTTTGCGGTGTGGCTCTCCGTCCGCAATCATCCAACTTGGGTAGTACAGATTCCACTCGCTCGGCATCGCACGTGTATTGTACCGGAGTTATCCGGTAACGCGACTAATCGGGACTTAGCGGGGCCAGAGACAGAAGCAAATGTAGTTGATATCATTCCGGACGGTTAAGCGAATATGAAACAAGAGTATAAAGTGACCCGACCGTTCACGGCCCTATCACCAATCTCCGGCGCTCAACGCCAGTTTGATGCGGGCGAGATAGTGGTTTGCGACGCCGCACAAAACGGTTCAACGCTTACGCTCGAAGTAGGAGGCGGCTTCACCCTCTATTTCCTGGTGGAGCGTTCGGTGTTCGAGGCGTGTTGTAAGTGGATTTCGCGTGGTGGGCCATAAGTCTCAGTGTCCGGTTACGCGACTAACCAGGAGTTAGCCTGCCGCTGCTGGGGCTGATTGCTGGTGATAGGGCGATTTCACGACAATGACGGGTGCCGCTGGGCGAGTCGGCGTCGGCTGGCCTTGCGTTCGCGGTATGCGAGGAAGGCGAGTATAACAACTCCCCAAGCAAAGGTGCCCGTAACGACTGGGTCTATCTTGTCTCGGGAAAGCGCGGTGCCGGGGTACAGTATGACTACCCCGACATTGGCAACCGCGTGACGAAAGGAACTGGCGTGGTACTCCAATCCGTACAACAGCATGAGGAACGCAACGAGATTTAACAGGTAGGCCGCAGCCAGCGCCCCCACTGCGTATCCAATCCACCTCATACGAGCACTCCAGCCGTTATGGTGTCACATAACCGGCGCGAACAGGCAACAACGTGAATTGCGCAAAAGCGGGAACGTCAGACAGGCTTAGGGCACCTTCGAAGCCTTCATGCTACGTCCCGATTAACGCTCTTACCCGACATTCGTCGTTCGAAACATTTTTCTCTTTCTGCGCCGAGCTAGTGCTGTTCCGACCATCGCATAGAGTGCCGCATTCAGAAGCCCGACCATTATTAGATTTACCTCAATACCGGCAGGCGTTCCGTATTCACAGTCAATGCACCACACGAAAAGAAGTATGGGAGGACAGAGAATCACGTTTGCCACATCCAACACAAGGTCCAGAGGCCCGGCGGAGTGTGGAAAGACGCGGTAGGTGTTGAACACATAAAAGCAGGCGGTGATTACGAATCCAAGTACCGCAAAACCGCCGATGGTTTTCCACCATTCGCGCATCGCATTAGTGTCCACTTTACGGCGTGTAAATGCACGATTCAGTTCCAGAACGGGCAGCCGAAGGGTAAGTCCTGATTAACGCCCTTACCGGAAACTTGCCCTCATTGTCCGGTAACGCGACTATACGTCCACTGAGAGCCTGTCGCGCCTTGACTTAGGAGCTTCCTCCTGAATCTCAACGATATGCAAGCGCGTACTGCGATAAAATTCGTTAGGCAAGTCCGATTCGTGTTGCGTGCTTTCGACGCACAGATTTCAGGGCGGCGACATTCAATGGTGCTTCGAAAGCTCATTCAGATGCGTTCAAGGGACCGCCGATGGGTTTATATCCTGTGCGGCACGATTGTGGTTTTATTTGCCTTTGTATCGGTCGGAATGGAAGGCAGTCTTGGGGCTGGGGTCGTATTTCTACCCTTTCTTCTCATCTGCATTGCGCAATTCCAGCGACCTACCCTCCTTCTCTGGGCTGTTCTCACGCTCGCATTTGTGGTTTACACAGTAGCGATTGTCGCCCACTTCAGAAGTCTCACAACGCTTGACCTCGTAGTGTCTTTTTCAATCACTTTTATTCCGAGCATTTTGTTGTTGTGGGCTCGGCCCCGGGCTGACCTTCGTGCATAACTCCTGATTAACGCATTTACCGGACAATGAGATTTCGCGCCTCGTGCCGCCCGCACAAAACGAATTTCACCAATTACGCCGATATCTGCGCGCGCCATCCGAAATCGCAAGGTCGTGAAATAGCGCGCAAGAATATGAAGACGTATTTAATGATTATTATTTTCTGCGCAACTCACTGTAAACAGGGAGGATAGGAACGCAATATCACAGGAGAATTAGCTTCCGACTTCAATATCCCCCGATCTTATGAAGTATCCCAGCTCATCAGTAAATAATCCCGCCGAATATTTAACAAAATCGAAACCCCCGCCGTCGTTGAAATCGTCCCGGCAACAAGAACGAAATTCCCACGTAACTAAATCCCATCGCAATCCCCATCGCCAACCGCCACCGCCAACGCACGCGCGGATCATCAAAGTATTCTCGCGGCTGTTTTGCGGCATCGCCGAAACCGAGCTAACAATTCAACGCGACTGCGACGAACCGATGTTCCGGTAAACGGGGGCTCGGATTCGGTTACTGTGTGGTCTTTTCGCGCAAGGTAGAGAACCCCGCAGCGGCTTTGACTCCGGCGCTGCCAGCCTTTAGACTTGTGAGCTGTGAGATCTATATCGCGCGGCGGCGGATACATGTTCGACATCGGGAGTTACTTCCCGCCGGCGATTAAGACGATTTGCATCGCCTGCGTCACTGTTTTCCTCCTGCAAGAATTGTCGGCTTTGCTTTTCCACGAGGCCGGCGTGCGATTCTGGACGTTTGGTCTGGGATTGGTTCCCTACGCTGCGGTGTTCGGATTCCGAATTTGGCAGCCGTTCACCTATATTTTCCTACACGGTGGGATCCTGCACATTCTGTTCAATCTTTTATACCTGGCGATGTTCGGCGCGGATTTGGAGCGGGCTTGGGGCAGCCGCAAGTTCTATACGTACTTCTTCGTTTGCGGAGTTGGCGCGGGCGTTGTGGACATCATTGTGAAACTGCTGCTGGACCCGCACGGCCGCGGGACCGCGCTCGTGCCCACAATTGGAGCTTCCGGGGCGATTTATGGAGTGTTGCTGGCTGTGGCGGTAATTATGCCGCACCGGCAGGTTTGGGTGTTTCCGCTGCCGGTGACGGTATCCATGCGCGTCTTTGTGATCGTGATGGGCGCGATTGAATTTTTTAGCACGATTGGAGTCTCGGGCGACAATGTGAGCCATGTGTGTCACTTGGGCGGAATGTTGGTGGGATACATTTATTTACGGCGCGGGTCTTATGGCTATAGCGTGCGGAATTATTTTTCGGATTGGAAGCGGCGGCGTTTGAAGAGGAAGTTTGAAGTGTATGTGCGGGATCATCGGGATAAACCGCCTTCGAATCCGGATAACTGGGTGAATTAGAATTTTCGCTGTGACCGCGTCCGTTCGGGCGCGGGAAAATCATAGAGACACTTTGATTGAGTGTGGTGGTGTGTTTGGGGAAGTTCAAACGATTTTGCACAGAGAGAGTTCGGAGGAAAGCCGGAGAAAAATCTGAGAAGGATGGAAGCGTTCACCGCAGAGACGCAGAGGGCGCAGAGAAAAGCCAAATCAAAAACACCCGCCTGAAAAGCAACAGCAGGCGGCCGCTACAAATTCAAAAACGACTTCAACGGCAACGCCGACAAAGCCGGCGGGACGCTGGCGCTACTAACACCGCAACGGCTAGCCGCCGATGCGGAGTAGGCGCATCAGATTTGTCGAGCCTGTGGTGCCGATGGGAGTGCCAGCTACCACGCCGATGAGGTCGCCGCGTTTTACTAATTTTTCTTCGAGCAGGCGTTTTTCCGCAGTGGCGGCTAGCTTGTCAACATCGTGGACGCTGCCCATGCTGCGCGGGAGAACGCCCCAAAAAAGCGAGAGGCGGCGGCGTGTTTGCTGCAGTGGCGAGAAGGCCACGATCGGGGCGCGCGGGCGATACTTGGAAACGAGCAGGGCGGACGAACCCCTTTCGGTGAACACTGCCACTACTTTCAGGCGCAGTTCTTCCGCGGCGTGGCAGATGGATTCGGCGATGACTTCATTGATTTGCAGATTGCCGGAGCGCGCGGGACGCGGCAGTTGCGTGACGCTGGCTTCGGCTTCGCGGATGATGCGGTCCATCATCATGACGGATTCCAGCGGATAGAGGCCCGCGGCGCTTTCGCCCGAAAGCATCAGCGCGTCGCTGCCGTCGAAGATGGCGTTGGCGACGTCCGATGCTTCGGCGCGTGTTGGGCGCGGATTTTTTTGCATGGAATCGAGCATTTGGGTGGCGGTGATCACCGGAATCAGCGCGTTGCGGGCTTTCAGGATGATCTGCTTTTGCACCACCGGAACTTTTTCGGGGTTCATTTCGACACCAAGATCGCCGCGCGCAACCATCACTCCATCGGAGACAGCGAGAATTTCGTCGAGATTGTCTATGGCCTCCGGTTTTTCGAGCTTGGAGATCACCGGCGTGTCTTTTCCAGTGCGGGCGATGGCTTGCTTGGCGGCGCGCACGTCCGCGGCGGTGCGCACGAAGCTGATGGCCAAATAATCGGCGCCGATGGCCATGGCCGAAACCAGATCCTTGCGGTCTTTCGGAGTCATCGAGGGAATTTTAAGTTTGACGCCTGGGAGATTGATGCCTTTGTGTTCGCCGATGTCTCCGCCGTTTTCAACTTGAGTGATTACGTCCTGCCCATGCACTGAAACGACACGCAGCGCGACTTCACCGTCGTTGAGCAGAATGCGGTCGCCCTTCTGCACGGCTTCGGGCAGCGCGCGGAAAGTGGTGCTGACGCCCTCTTCGGTCCCGAGAATTTTCCGCGTCGTGATGGTGAAGCGCTGGCCGAAGCGCAGGCGCACGGGTTTGCCGCCCACGAGTTTGCCGGTGCGGATTTTTGGCCCCTGCAAGTCGGCGAGAATGCCGATGGGCTTCTCATGCAGGGCGGAAGCACGGCGCACGGCCGCGACCATGCGGGTGCGATCGTCATGCGTGCCGTGAGAAAAATTCAAGCGGGCGACGTCCATTCCGGCATGCACCAGCTTCTCGATCATGTGGTACGTCGACGTGGCGGGGCCGAGGGTACAGACTATTTTTGCTCTACGGGGATTTATCATGATTATTTGGTCACGGAGAAATCATTGACGATTGCGAAGAGAAATTCAATGCCCTTGTGAAAAGAATCGAGGGGGATGCGTTCGTTGTCGGCGTGAAAACGGGACATGTCATCGTCGTTGAGCGGAAAGGGAATCAGGCCGTAGGCCTGCACGTTGCGCAGGCGCAGCGGAGTGGAATCGGTGAAATATGTGGACATGAGCGGAACGACAGGCGCGCCGGGGTAGTTTTTGGCGGTGACGCTCGTGATCGTGTTGTAAAAATCGGATGTGAGTGATGAGGACGGGGCCGTTTCGGACAGGGGCAGCTGCGGCTCGAGCTGGATTGCGGAATCGTTTATCAGTTGCTGGAGTTTTGCGAGCAGCGGGGCGAGCTGATTGCCGGGGAGCAGACGGACGTTGATCGTGCCTCGCGCCTCCGAAGGAATCACGTTGGCGCGAATCCCGGCGCGCAGCACGGTGGGCGTGGCCGTATCGTGCAGCATCGCATTCCACGCGGGACTCTGATTGGAAATCACGCGGGCAGCATGTTCACCGCGGTCCGCGGTGTCAAGCTCACGCATCCATTTGGAGGTTTCTTCGTCCTGGAGCGGGGCGAGCGCCTGGAAATACGCGCGGGTGACGGAGTTGAATTGCACGGGAGCTTCGTAGTTGCCGATTTTTTCGATGGCCGCGGAGAGATGGACGACGGGATTGTCCTTGCGTGGCATGGAGGCGTGTCCGGAAGTGCCCTTAGCGATGACGTCCACGTTCGCGGGAACCTTTTCGCTGACTTGCACGCCGATGTATTGCGGCTTGCCGTCTTTCAGGAAAACGCCGCCGCCTTCGTTGATGGCGAAGCCCGCGGCGATTTTGTCCCAGTGCTTGTCCACGGCGAAGAGCATGCCGGTTGTACCGTAGGCTTCTTCGTCGCCTTCGGCGAGAAAGATTACGTCGCGATTCAGGCGCGCGCCGGAGCGCTTCAGTTGGATGAAGACGGCGAGATTCGCGGCGAGCATTCCTTTGTCGTCGATGGCGCCGCGGCCGTAGAGGTAGCCGTCTTTTATGGTTGCGGCGAAAGGATCTTCGGTCCATTTCGATTTATCCACGCCGACGACATCCAGGTGCGCCATCAGGAGCAGGGCGCGCGAAGGATCCGCCATGGCGCTGGACGAGAGGCGGGCGACGATGAATCCGCGGCCGGGCGTGCTTTCAAAAATTTCAGAGGGGATGCCCTCTTTGGTTAGGATTGTAGCGATATATTTGGCGGCTACGAGCTCGTTACCTGGTGGGTTGGTGGTGTCTATGCGCAGCAGGCCTTGCAGCCAGCCGAGTGCGTCAATTTGAATCTGGGAAAGCGACGGACTAGCCGCGGTCGGGTATTGCGGCGATGTGGGAACGGACTGGGCTTGACCAGCTGTGACAGTAAAAAGTAATGCTATTAAGACAAGAATCGGAAGCGGAATGCGCGCGCGCGCCATCCTGGATTTCCCCCCAGAAAGTGAAATTCATTCGCAGAGCAGATGACCAATTCATACTATCATGCTGGCGGACGCGGCCCTGGCGACGAGACGCGGACCGTTTTCTGAACAGCAATCTCGGTTGAACGGGCGGAAATGGCGGTCCATCCCGAGAGGCGCGTGGACGCATCTTAGTGTCGAAACGGTGTCCAAACGGACGTGGCAGTACGCGTTGTAAAACGAGGGGAGCACGAAATTGAAGACATGGATGCGAGCGGTGCTGCTGGGAGTTTTAATTGTGGCGCTGGGTGTGCCGGCGGGGACGTTGACGGGTTACGCGCGCGCGCGGCAACAGGAAGGGCCGGTGACGCCTGCGCCAGCGCAACAGCCGGGCGCGGCTCCCAAGCAGCCCACAGGACAGCAGCAGCCGTCGAATGCGGGGAAACCGCAGTCACAAGCGCCGCAGGTGGCCATCGCGGTGCAATCGAACGTGGTGAATATTGACGCGGTAGTGACCGATTTCGAGGGGAACATCATCACCGGATTGCAGAAACAGAATTTTCGCGTGTTGGATGATGGCCAGCCGCAGCAGATCAGCAACTTCGGAGCGAGCGAAGCGCCGATCACGATTGTGGTGTTGATGGAATTCAGCCGGCGCATGGGAAGTTATTTCGGATACCGTGGAAAGATGTGGGCTTATAACTTTCTGGATCACTTGAACCAGAAGGATTGGGTGGCGTTCAAGACTTTTGATTTGAAGACGAACATGGTGTCGGACTTCACCCAGGATAAGCGGGCGGTGGCGCAGGAAGTGGCGCAACTTTATTTTCCGGATTTCAGCGAGGCGAATTTATTCGATGCAACGCTGGAAACTTTGGACCAGTTGCGCGATGTGAAGGGGAAGCGATCTATTCTAATAATCGCCTCCGGCTACGACACTTTCAGCAAACATACGTTGGATCAGACTTTCAAGCCGCTGAAGGAAACGGACGTGACGATTTTCTGCATCGGCATGGGCGCGGCGCTGGATGCGATGGGAATTCACGAACGCAGCATGACTGGACCGGAATTCGCCAGCGTGAATTATTTGCAAGCGGAGAACCAGTTGAAGACTTTTGCGGAGATGACCGGCGGGTGGGCTTGGTTTCCGCGGTTTGAAGGAGAGATGAACGACATCTTCAATTCCGTTGCGGTTTTTCTGCGCAATCAGTACACGATTGGGTTTACGCCTTCGACGCCGCCGGACGGTAAGGTGCACAAGCTGAAGGTGGAAATATTGGATAACGACGGCAACCCATTTATGACGTTGGACAAGAAGGGGCACAAGAAGAAGATTACGGTGAATGCGCGGGAATGGTACACGTCGCCGAAGCCGACGACGGGGAACTGAGCTGTACGGATTTTGCGCGGATTATTTTTGTGGGATACGGAGATCACGGCCGGACATTTCTGGGGGCTCGGGGACTTCGAGGACGCCTAGCAGCGTGGGTGCGATGTCGCGGAGCGAGCCGCCTGGGGTTAATTGGGTGCGGCCATTTTCCGTGAGCAGTATGAAGGGAACGGGATTGGTGGTGTGGTAGGTGTGCGGGCCGCCGGTAATGGGGTCAATCATGGTTTCGGCGTTGCCGTGGTCGGCAGTGATGATCCAGGCGCCGCCGCGCGGTTTGAGAGATTGAAAAATTCTGCCGAGGCATTCGTCCACGGTTTCGACGGCTTTGATAGTGGCTTCGAGCTTGCCGGAATGGCCGACCATATCCGCGTTCGCGAAATTCATGATGATGGCGTCGAAATTTCCTTTTTCGATGGCGTGGATGACGGTGTCGGCGACGCCTGCGGCGGACATTGCGGGCTTTAGATCGTAGGTCGGCACTTTCTGCGACGGCACGACGATGCGTTCTTCCCCTGGGAACGGTTTTTCCACTCCGCCGTTGAAGAAATAGGTGACGTGCGCGTATTTTTCGGTTTCGGCTACGCGCAGGTTCTTGTAGTCCTGCTCGGCAAATACATTGGCCAGGATATGTTCCAGCTTTTCGGGCGCGATCAGGTAGCGCAGCCAGGGCCAAGCCTTGTCAAATTGCGTGGTAGCCACGAAGAAAAGATTCTTCGGGCGCGCGGGATCGGTGAATTCCTTGAAACCCGGTTCAACGAGCGCGCGCGTGGTTTCGCGGGCACGGTCGGCGCGGAAATTGAAGAACACCACCGCGTCGTCATCGCGGATTACCCCGCGCGGGACTGCGGGTTTTCCGGCTGCGGGCTCGGTGGTGATGACGGTGGGGACGACGAATTCGTCGGTGACGCCTTTTTCGTAGCTGGCGCGGATGGCGGCGATGGGGTCGGTGAATTTTGTGTCGGCTTCGCCGTGACTCATGGCGCGATAGGATTTTTCGATGCGCTCCCAGCGATTGTCGCGGTCCATGGCGTAGTAGCGGCCGATTACCGTGGCGATCTGGCCGACGCCGTACTCGCGCATTGTCTTTTCCAGGGCCTGGATGAAATCGATGCCGCTGTTGGGCGGGGTGTCGCGGCCGTCCATGAAGCAGTGGACGAAAACCCGCGTGACCTTATTTTCGCGGGCCATGCGCAGCAGGGCGTAGAGATGTTCGATGTGGGAGTGCACGCCGCCGTCGCTGAGCAGGCCGAGCAGATGCAGCTGATGCGCGCGGCCGCGCTCCATGGCTTCGCGCAGCAGCGGCTGGCGCTGGAATTCGCCGCTGGCGATGAGCTGATCGATGCGCGTGATGTCCATGTGCACGATGCGGCCTGCGCCCATATTCAAGTGACCGACTTCGCTATTGCCCATTTGTCCTTCGGGCAGGCCGACGGCGGGGCCGGAGGTATGGATGAGGGTATTGGGGAATTCGCGCAGCAGGCGATCGTAATTGGGCTTGCGCGCGAGTGCGATGGCGTTGCCTTTGGTTTCGGCGCGATAACCCCAGCCGTCGAGGACGGTGAGGACGATGGGTTTTGGGCGTTTATTTTGTCGGGTCATGTTGCGTTCCGTTACGGCCGCAGCGCCTTGCGGCCGGGGAAGTGGGCTGCGTTGCCCAGCGCTTCCTCGATGCGGAGGAGCTGGTTGTACTTGGCTATGCGGTCGGTGCGGGAGGCTGAGCCGGTTTTGATTTGGCCGGTGCCCATGGCGACGACAAAATCGGCGAGGAAGGTGTCTTCGGTTTCGCCGCTGCGATGGGAGACGATGGCGGCATAATTGGCTTTGCGCGCCATCTCGACGGCTTCGACGGTCTCGCTTACGGTACCGATCTGATTGAGCTTGATTAGGATGGCGTTACCGATGCCCTCCGAAATCCCGCGCGCGAAAATTTTCGGGTTGGTGACGAAAATATCGTCGCCTACCAGTTGGATGTTTTTGCCGAGGTCGCGCGTGATGATTTTCCAGCCGTCCCAATCGTTTTCCGAGAGGCCATCTTCGATGGAGACGATCGGGTATTTGGCGGCCCAGGCTTCCCAGAACTTGACCATTTCCGCGGGAGTGCGCGCGGATTTGTCGGACTTCTTGAAGATATATTTTTTTGCGGCGCGATCGTAGAACTCGCTGGCGGCGGGGTCAATGGCGATGGCGATTTGCTCGCCGGGCTTGTACCCTGCGGCGGTGATGGCTTCGAGCACCCGTTCCAAAGCTTCTTCATTGGATTTCAGGTTAGGCGCAAAGCCGCCTTCATCGCCGACGGCGGTGGAGTAGCCGTTCTTTTTCAACACGGACTTCAAGTGATGGAAGACCTCGACGCCCCAGCGCAGCGCTTCACGGAAATTCGGCGCGCCTACGGGCATCACCATGAATTCTTGCACGTCCACGGAATTATCGGCGTGAGCTCCTCCGTTGACGATATTCATCATGGGGACGGGGAGCGTGTTCGCAGATTTATCTGACGAATAGCGCGCTAGATATTGATAGAGCGGAAGGGCGAGTTGCGCGGCGGCAGCGCGCGCGGCTGCCATGGAGACGGCGAGGATGGCGTTCGCGCCGAAATTCGATTTGTTGGGGGTGCCGTCGGCGTCAATCATTTTGCGATCGAGTGCGTGTTGTTCAGCAGCATCCAGTCCGGTGACGGCTTTTGCAATTTCCGCATTCACGTGGCCGACGGCTTTGAGCACGCCTTTGCCGAGGTAGCGCGATTTATCGCCGTCGCGGAGTTCGTTGGCTTCCAGTTCACCGGTAGACGCGCCGGAAGGAACGGCGGCGCGGCCGACGGCGCCGCCTTCGAGCTGGACGTCGGCTTCGACGGTAGGATTGCCGCGGGAATCGATAATTTCGCGGCCGTGGACTTTGGTGATTTTTGTGGACATGTAGCTCCTGTGAATTTGGTCGTTGATTCGTGTGACGAACATCGTAAACGGTTTGGGGTGGGGGGTACAAGGCGGGGTTGTCGGCAATCTGAGGCGCGGAAAGGGACGCCGCGAAAAGATGGGCGACGTGACCTAACACCGGGCAGGGGAAATCGATAAGCGAAGCCTGCCTGCGGCAGGCTTCGCTACAATCAGGATGACGGCCGCTGCGTTCAGTGTGGCAACGCTATTCGGGTTCTTCGATCATGGATTCGGGGCGAACCACCACTACTACGCCGTGCTCCGTTACGGAGTAGCGTGCGCGGTCGGCTTCTGAGTCGTAGCCGATCACCGTGCCTTCGGGCAAGCTTACGTGGCGGTCAATGATGGCGCGGCGAATGCGGCAACTGCGGCCGACGATCACATGGTTGAAAATGATGCATTGATCCACTTCGCTGTAGCTGTTAACGCGCACGTCGAGGCCGAGAACGGATTTGGTGACGCGTCCTCCAGAGACGATGGAGCCTGAGCCGACGATGGAGTCGAGCGCGACGCCCATGCGTGAGGGATCGGCGAAAACGAACTTGGCGGGCGGGTACTGCTGCTGCCAGGTGTGCAGCGGCCAGCTTTTATCGTAGAGGTTGAAAACCGGCGAAACTGAAACCAGGTCCATGTTGGCTTCATGGTAGGCCTCGACGGTGCCGACATCGCGCCAGTAGGCTTCTTCTTTTTTATTTTCGTCGCGAAAATTGTAGGCGAAGACGCGGTGCTTTTCGATGATGCGCGGGATGATGTCCTTGCCGAAATCGTGCTTGGAAGTAGGATCTTCGGCGTCGGCGATGAGAATGGGCACCAGCAGCTGCGTATTGAAAAGATAGACGCCCATGGAGGCGTTCACTTTGTCGGGATGGATGCGCGAGCGCTTGGGTTCACTGGGCTTTTCCTCGAAGCCGACGATGCGCCAGTCCTTGTCGGTTTCGAGCACGCCAAAACTGCCGGCGGCTTCCTCGGGCAAGACCTCGAAGGTGGCGACGGTGACGTCGGCGCCGGCTTCGACGTGCTGCTCGAGCATCTTCTGATAATTCATTTTGTAGATGTGGTCGCCGGAAAGAATGAAGACGAAGTTGGATTGCTCGGAGCCGATGGAATAAATGTTCTGGTACACGGCGTCGGCGGTGCCCTGATACCAGTGCTGCGAGACGCGCATCTGCGGAGTAAGAACTTCGATGAAATCGCCGTGACCCATGAGCAGAGACCAGCCGCGGCGCACGTGGCGATTGAGGCTGAGGGCTTTGTACTGGGTGAGGACGAAGACGCGGCGCAGGTCGCTATTCAGGCAATTGGAAAGCGTGACGTCGATGATGCGATAGATGCCGCCGAAGGGGACGGCGGGTTTCGCTCGATCGCGAGTAAGGGGCCAAAGCCGTTCGCCCTGGCCGCCGGCCAGCAGGACCGCAAGTGCGTTGCGCATTAGAGGCATGGAAACGCTCCTCCCGAACGTCCCGGGCTGGCGGGGAACATTCTAACAGCAAGTGCGAGCGGGCTGAAAGGGCGCGCGAAAGAGCGACCCGCGCAAATTCCTATGTTGATCACGGACTCGGTGCAAAGTGTATATGAGCATTGATGATAACTAGAGAGTTACAGAGGGCGATTTTTGGCGCTTTACCAATTTACCCCTTGACTTACGGGTGGGCGGGCGATAGAAGAACTTGGCAATTGCCGGTTCGGGTGTGAACCGGCTACACTGGTGGTAACCCACACAGTGCAACTCAACAATTCAACGGGGAACGGGGGTGAATACGCGTGGCAGAAGTTGTCATTCAAGAGGGTGAATCTCTGGAGAATGCACTCCGACGCTTCAAGAGAAAGGTGCAGTCGGAAGACATCATCAAAGAGATTAAAAAGCACAGCTACTACATGAAACCTGGTGAAAGGCGCCGTGCCAAAGAGGCCCTCTCGCGTAAGCGTCTCCGAAAAAAGCAACGGCGTGAGCAAGACTAGGCGACCATTAACCGGGGTCCATTCAAACGGTTCGGCCGGTGGGGGTGAGGGAAGCGTGAATTTTCCGGGCACGCTCCCGCATTCATCCGGCAAGAACTGTTCCGCTGCTACTCCTGTTCCAGCACGGCTTTGGAGCAGCGTATGGAATACCATGACAGGGTTTTGAAGTGCGCTGAATGTTCGGCTGAGTTCGTCTTCACCGCCGGCGAGCAGATGTTTTTCGCCGACAAAGGCTTTAAGAACGAGCCCAAGCGGTGCAAGGCGTGCAAAGCCAATCGCTCGGCGGGCACCACGGCTGGTTCCGGCAGCGTACAACGTGTCGAAACCAAAACGGTGTGCTCTCAATGCGGAAAAGAAACAACCGTTCCTTTCAAGCCGACACAAGGACGCCCGGTCTATTGCCGCGAATGCTTCCAGCAGCGGCGATCAGTCGGGCCACAGAGTATCGCGGCGCCGTAAGAAGCGCGTCTTGGTGATGGCTTGAGAAAGACCGAGCGAAGTTCCCGGCAGTTCGAGTTCCGGTAGGATTGCACCACCGGAGAGCGGGACGGGGACGAGTCCGGAAAAAAGGGAAAACCATCTTCAAAGGCTCTTCTTGGCGCGAAAACGCCGGGGAGAGCCTTTTTATTTTATAGGGCTGTGATATACCGCGACACTTCCGCAGCGGGCACGGCATGCCGTGCCCCTACGGTCGAATCGGATCTGCTGCAGGTGGGCCGCGTTACGTCGATCGCTGCTTGTCACGCGGCGGCGCGTTTAGAACCAACCGGAGCGATTTCGCGGAGTGCGGCCAGGAAGGCTTCCGTTTCCGGTTGCGTGCCGATGGTGACGCGCAGGAAAGTGGGCATGGCGGCGAAGCGGCGACCGACGATGACGTTGCGCACGCGGAACTGCTCGACGATGGGTTTCACGTCGCTGCCCATATCCAGCATTACAAAATTGGCTTGCGAAGGGATGAACGGGCGAGAGTCCTTCGTTAGCTCGGCGCAGAGCCATTGGCGGGTGGCGTTGAGTTGCGCTCGGCACGAGGCGACGTGATCGTGGTCCGCGAGGCTGGCGAGCGCGGCTTGCAGCACGGCGGCGTTGCCATTGTCCTGGAGTAGCTGTTCGCGGAGGCGGGCGCTAGGTTCTTTCGCGCCGATGCCGTAGCCCAGGCGCATTCCGGCCATGCCGTAAATTTTTGAAAACGTGCGGGCGACTATGACGTTGGGATGCGCTGGGATGAATTCCACTGCGCTCGAGTAGCGCGGGTCGTCGGTGAAATCGTAGTACGCTTCATCTACCACGATCAGTGTGGTGGGCGGCACGGCTTGCACGAACGTGGAGAGTTCATCGCGGGTGACGATCGTGCCGGTGGGATTGTTGGGATTGCAGACGTAGACGACGCCCGTCTTGGACGTGCAGGCTGCCGCCATTTTCGGGAGGTCGTGGCGATGGTCGGAAGTCAGCGGGATCAGCACGGCGTTGGAATGCAGTACGCGAGCGTAATCGAGTACCGCTTCGAAAGTGGGCGCGGCGGCGACGACGTTGCGGGTGGAATCGAGGAAGGCGTCGTCGGCGGCGCGCAGAATTTCCGTGGAACCGCAGCCGAGGATAATATTTTCGAGCTTGAAGCTGTATTTTTGCGCGAGCGCGGCGGTCACTTCGCGGTAAGCTTCGTCGGGGTAGCGGTTGGAGATTGCCGCGCAATCGGCGAGAGCGGCGCGAGCTTTGGGCGCCGGGCCGTAGGGGTTTTCGTTGAAATTCAGGCGGATTGGGCCTGGCGGCATCGGTTTGGATCGCGGCGCATCCAATAAATCTAGCTTCGGCAGGCTCGGCGTGGCTAGGGCTGCGGCTACGGACTGCGCGAAAATGCGCGAGAACTCGCGGCGGGAATGGGTCGGGGCGGTCATGGAATGCTCCTCTCGGAAAAATGCTGCGGGATAATAGCGCTGGCGGGGTGGAGATACAACCTGTTAGCGGTGACGCAGGACTTTTAGAGGCGGAGGCCCTTCGATCCCGCATTGCGGAATCTCAGGATGAATCGCGCTGCAGCGCGATTCACAAGCTCCCGCACTCCATATAAGCAGGCATCGAACTTTACATATATACGGGGAGGAATACATGGCGAAGCGGAAGAGCAAGGCGACGAACAGCAAGTCGGCGACGAAGAGCAAGTCTGTAAAGAAGGCGGCCGCGAAGAAGGTCGCCGTGAAAACAGGCGACGCCGTGAACGATAAGGCTTTGCGCGAGCAATTGGCGAAAGTTCTGGACTGGCACGAGGCCCATGCGGATTGGAAGCAGGCGCTGGCGGGCTTGGACCCGGCGCATCGAGGAGTGCGGCCGGCGGGATCGCCGCATTCGGTTTGGGATTTGCTGGAGCACGTGCGGCTGGCGCAGCGGGACATTTTGGAGTTCACCGTGAATCCGAAACATGTGTCCCCGGATTGGCCGTCGGGATATTGGCCGAAGAGCCTCGCGCCGAAGGATGACGCAGAGTGGGAGAAGAGCGTTGGTGAGTTCTTTCACGATCTGCAGGAGATGACGAAACTGGTGAGCAATCCGCGCACGGATCTTTTCGCCAAGATTCCGCACGGCACGGGTCAGACCGTTTTGCGCCAGGTCTTGATGCTTGTCGATCACAATTCGAATCATTTGGGACAGCTGGTGCTGGTGCGGCGGTTATTGGGCGCGTGGTAGAAAATCCGGCGAAGGTTTTCTCGCGCCTTCGCGGGCCTTGTTATAATGGTGTCGTTAGAATAGGAAGTACGAAGTAGCCATCAAGATTTGGGGAGATTCATGAGCCGTCAGCAAACGATAGTGGACTCCGCGGCGACGCAGGAAGCGCAGGAGCGCGTTTGGGACGCGTTCCGCCGCTGGGGATATCTTCAGGCGAATCTGGATCCGTTGGGCGATATGGCTCCTGTGGCCATGCCGGAGCTGGAAGTGAGCGGCGCGGAAGCAGAAGCCGCGCGGCGAGTTTATTGCGGAACGATCGGCGCGGAATTCATGCACATTCCCGAACGCGATAAACGGGAATGGATTCAGGCGCGCATGGAAGCAGAAGCGCCGGAAGTGGATCGCCCGCGAATTCTGGAGTGGCTGGTGCGCGCGGAGATTTTCGAACAGGTGCTGCAGACGCGCTATCTGGGAACGAAGCGTTATTCCTTGGAAGGCGAAGCGGCGCTGCTGCCATTGCTCGACGCAATTCTGGATGCGTCATCGGAGCAGGGCGCGGTGCAGGCAGTGCTGGCCATGAGCCATCGCGGGCGTTTGAACGTGATGGTGCACGTGGTGGGGCGCGGAGCGGCGGAAGTTTTTGCGCGATTTGAGGATGTGGACCCGCGCAGCGTGCTGGGCGGCGGCGATGTGAAGTATCACATGGGTGCGACCGGCGAATTTGCGACGGCGGGCGGGAAAAAAGTGGGGATTCACCTGACGTCGAATCCCAGCCACCTGGAAGCGGTGGATCCGGTGGCGATCGGGCGCACGCGCGCGAAGCAGATGCGACGCGGCGACGCGGGCTTGCGGCAAATTGTGCCGGTAATCATGCACGGAGACGCGGCGTTTGCGGGGCAGGGAGTTTGGGCTGAGACGCTGAACATGGCGGGCGTCGAGGGATTCACGGTGGGCGGGTCCGTGCACATCATCGTGAATAATCTGATCGGGTTCACGACGATTCCGCGCGATTCGCAATCTTCGCGATTTTCTTCTGATTTGGCCAAGCGGCTGCCGATTCCGATTTTTCATGTGAATGGGGAAGATCCCGACGCGGTAGCGCGCGTCGGTCGGCTGGCGGCGGATTATCGCTACGCGTTTGGAACTCCGGTGCTGGTGGATTTGATCGGGTACCGGCGCCACGGCCACAGCGAAGTGGACGATCCGACGATTACGCAGCCGCTGCGTTACCGGAAGATTGATGCGCACCCGCCGCTATGGGAAATCTATTCCGAAAAAATCGGCGTGGATGCGGCGCCGATCGTGCAGCGCGTGCGCACCGAATTGGATGCGGCGCAGAAGTACGCGCTGGAGTTGGAAAAGACTCCGCCGCTACGTAAACTCCCGCCTTACTGGGATGCTTATTGCGGTGGGCGCTACAACGCCGCGCTGGAAGTTGATACCGGGGTCGGGCGCGAAGAGCTGGCGGCGATCGGTGAGGTGTTGACGCGTTATCCCGAAGGGTTTCACATTCACCCGAAAGTGAAAAAGCTGCTGGAGCAGCGGCTGGAAATGGCGCAGGGGAAGCGTCCGCTGGATTACGGAATGGCGGAAGCGCTGGCGTTTGGTTCGCTGCTGAAACAGCGCGTGCCGGTGCGGCTGAGCGGACAGGACAGCCAGCGCGGCACATTCAACCAGCGGCACGCCTCACTGATTGATATTGAAACGGAAGAAGAATACTTGCCTCTGCAGCATCTGGGCCAAGGCGAAGCGTGGTTCGAGGCGATCAATTCGACGCTTTCGGAAGCATCCGTGCTGGGATTCGAATACGGCTTCAGCCGCGATTTTCCGGAGGCGCTGGTGTTGTGGGAAGCGCAGTTCGGGGATTTCGCGAACGGCGCGCAGATCATCATTGACCAGTTTATTTCTGCGGGCGAAGACAAGTGGAATTTGCTTTCGGGCGTCGTGCTGCTGCTGCCGCACGGTTATGAGGGGCAGGGCCCGGAACATTCCAGCGCGCGTATCGAGCGATTTCTGCAATTGGCAGCGCGGGACAACATACAGATTTGCCAGCCCACCACGGCGGCGCAGTATTTTCATTTGTTGCGGCGGCAGGCATTGCGCGCGTGGCGCAAGCCGCTGGTGGTGTTTACTCCGAAGAGCATGCTACGGAACCCGGCGGCGTCTTCCAGCCTGGCAGAATTGGGAACGGCGCGGTTTCTGACGGTGATTCCGGACCGCGGCGACGGTTCGGCGGAGCGCGTGCTGCTGTGCACAGGAAAAATCGGGCACGAATTGATCGCGGAGCGGAAGCGGCGCAAGGACACTTCCACGGCGATTATTTTCCTGGAGCAGCTGTATCCGTTCCCCGAAGCCGAGCTGGCGGCGGAAATGGATCGCCACACGAAGGCCAGGGAATTTGTGTGGGTGCAGGAAGAGCCGGCGAATATGGGCGCGCTGGCGTTTTTGCTGCCGCGCCTGGAACGGTTGGCGCGCGGACGCGGAGTGCTTTCGATCAAGCGTTCGGCGAGCGCGAGTCCGGCGACGGGTTCGCACAAGGCACATGAGATGGAGCAGCACACGCTGTTGACCCTGGCGTTCGGCGGGGCGGAAAAAAGCTAGCTGGCGCGCGATTATTTTTTTGAAATGATGAAGCTTTGCGGGCCTGGGCCGTGGCGCAGTTCGTTGAGAGTGAAGCCTGCCTTGCGGAACATCTGATCAAATTCGGAATAGGGGTAAGCGTCTCCGGCACGCGTGGTGCCCAGCATAATCATGCTGAAGGCGGCTGGGGCGGGCGGCGAGACCCGGTCTTCGTTGGGCACGAATTCCACTGTAACCACGCGGCCGTTCGGCTTTAGCGCGGCGTAAGCTTTGCGCAAGATTGTATCAATCGTTTGCGGATCGAAATGGTGCAGGAACCCGGTCAGCAGCACGATGTCGTAATCCTTCCCGAAATCTACTTCGAATGCGCTGCCCGGTATATGGTGATGGCGCGCGGCCACGCCTGCCGCTTTCGCATTTTCGTGAGCGACTTTTAAAACTTCCGGCCAATCCAGCGCGAAAATTTCCGCATTGGGATTTTGTTTGGCGATGGTGACGCCGTACATGCCGTGGCCTGCGGCAACGTCGAGCACTTTCCATTTTTCACCGGCGCTGGCATCGAGTGTTTCGGCAAGGGCTGCGGCGGTGATGCGTTGCAGGCCGCTCATCGAACGCGCGAACTCCACCCACTTGGAACTGTCCGGCTCCGCGGTGGATGCCTCGCCTCTTAGCGAAGTGCCGGCGCGCACAATGGCGGTGAGATCCTGATAAAGGTTCATCATTTCCGGTAGCGCCAGAAACTTGGCGGCAGCGCCGATGTAGGCCGGCGAGCGGCGATTGAGAAACACGGCGGAATCATCGGCTAGGGCGTATTCCTGTCCGATCTTGATGAGGAATCCGTTGATGACCAGGAAGTCGCAGAGAATGCGGATGCCGCGTTCGCTGGCTTCGCAGCGCTTGGCGATGGAGGCGTGCGTCGTGGCTCCGGCTGCGATGGCCGAGAAAACGTCCAGCTCGATCGCGGTTTTCAGCGCGGCGGTTTTTTGGTAGGCGTTCAGCGTTTCGAAGATGCGTTCGGGAGTAACGTTGGCAGGTCCGGGCGCGGTGGTCATGGGAGTCGCTCCTGAATTCTAGTATGCGCTAATGAGCGGCAGAATTTTCTGCAAAGCACCAGTGAACGAATTCGGGTTTGTAGGTTTCGACGACTGAGGGCGGGACGTCGGACTCGTTCAGCTGTTGAAAGGCGAGACTGATTTCGCCGCGGGGCTGCACTGTGCCGAGCAGAAACCCGTAGACATTCGTGGCGGAGGCCGTGGCATCCGCTTTTTCCGGCGGCAGGGCATAACGAACTGCCCCCGCGGTGCCGATAATCCATCCGGGGAGCACGCCGCCATGTTCGCGCCAATATGCCGTATTGAAAATTCCCGCCATATAGAAATGCTGGTGGCTGGCGATGACATAGACGAGTTTGTGCGCCTCGTTCTGCGCTTTCAGCAGGTCGGCATACACGCGGCGGCCGCTGGCAATGCCCGCGGGCGAGTCGTCCATGGCATGATTCGCGGCGATGGAGTCGGGCAGGGCCTCGTGCATACCGGCAACGATGGTGTGAATCTGCGGATTGGCGGCATCGCGCGCGAGCACTTTTTCGAACCACTTGAGCTGGTCCGCGTCGAATTCGTTGTTGACGGCGTTATCGAGAGTGATGAAATCCACTCCGTTTTGAATCCAGTGGTAATAGGTGGTGAGCTTGTGGGCGTGTGGGTCGTCGCTGAGGCGCTGTTTCTGAAGGACCGGCGTTTCGAGCCAGTCGGCGAATTGAATCAAGTACATTTCGCGAGTGTGCGGCCAAACGGTTTCGTGATTTCCAATGCCGAGGAAAACAGGCAGCGTGCCGAAGGACGCGAGCTGATTCTGGAGGAAATCATCCCAGACGGTTTGTTGATAGCCGCTGATGCTCAGGGGCTTTGCGAGGTGCTCGGGCTGATGCTGGATATCCTCATCGAAGTCGGAGTTCTTGCGGAAGTCGCCGAGGTGCCAGTAGAACGCCACGCCGCTTTGTTTCACGCCCGCGGCTATGCCGGGCATGACCACGTCGCCGCAATTGCGCGAATCGCCGGAAACGGCGAAGCGCCAGGTGGCGTCGGGGGAGTCAGGAGCTGTCGCGGCGGATTGCGCGAGAGCCAGGCCGGGGAATAGGCTGAACACCGAGGATGCCAGGAACAGCGCTGCGAACATTTTTCGGCGGGTCATCGTTTTAATTTGCGGACTGCCTCCGGCTTAGGGTGACAGGCGATTGTAGGTTTTCAAGTTGGCGATGGCAACGGCGGTGTTATGGAATTCGCTTGGGTAATGCGTGTGACTTCGCTTACATTTCTGGCGCGTAACTTGCCGCGCGATTTCGCGGCTAGGCCGAGGTGAAACAAATGCAGATCGAGCCGTTTGAGCTGGAACGCTGGCAATCGGTGTGGGAGAACAAAGTCGAGCTGAATATTTCCGAGAGCGGCGTCCATCCGCTGAGCACTACGGAACTGGTGCCGGATCCCGAACAGCTGCGCAAAATATTGGACGTGCAGCAACTGTATCCGCAAACGAATGGCAGCGAGGAACTACGTTCGCGAATCGCGGAGCTGTATCCCGGGGCGAACGCGGCAAATGTGCTGGTGACGTGCGGCGGGTCGGAAGCAAATTACGTTTCCACATGGTCGCTGATTGAGCCAGGCGACGAAGTGGTGTTCATGATGCCGAATTACATGCAGATCGCGGGAGTGGCACGGGCGATGGGCGCGACGGTGAAGCCGCTGTGGCTGCGCGAGGCGCTGGATTGGGGCATCAATGTGGACGATCTGCCGCGGCTCGTGACATCAAAGACGAAATTGATCGCGATTTGCAATCCAAGCAATCCCACGGGAGCGGTACTGCGCGACGACATGCGCGCGGCGGTGGTGGCGGCTGCAGAGAAAGTGGGCGCGTGGATTATTTCGGACGAAGTGTATCGCGGCGCCGAATTCGATGGCGAAATGACGGCGACAATGTGGGGCGGGTACGAACGCATGTTGTGCACCGCGGGGCTTTCGAAAGCGTTCAGTTTGCCGGGACTGCGCACAGGATGGGTGGTCGGCGCGCCGAAAGTGATCGAAAAATTGTGGAGTTATCACGACTACACCAGCATCGGGCCTACGATGCTCACGGACCGCTTGGCTTCGGTCGCCCTCGAGCCGACGCGGCGCGCTTGGATCTTGAATCGCACCCGAGAATTTGTGCGGCGCAATTATCCGCCTCTGCGGGCATGGCTGGATGCGCATACGGAGATTTTCTCGCATGTGGCGCCCAAGGCGGGCGCGATTGCGTGGGCGGGACTGCGCGGCGGCCGAAATTCAGCGCCGATGGCCGAAGAACTTCGCGTGAAGAAGAGCGTGTTGCTGGTGGCAGGCGAGCAGGTGGGAATGGAAGGGTTCGTGCGATTTGGTTTCGGTGGCGATCCGGAACATCTGCAGAAGGCGCTGGGGCGGATTGATGAGTGGCTGGGAGAGGCGCGCGCGGCCAGAGCGCGCTGAACGGTGACGGGGATAAGCAGAGCTCGCGACCGGGCTGACCAGATCGAAGGGCTCGGCTTCAGGGGCTGAAGTCCCGCCCTTCCGGTGTAGCCATTCATGAGAGAGCTTTTCGTCAGTTTTTTCGGCGAAACGCGTGTGTCCACGTTGCAACGTTAGCGATTCGGCATCGTTCGCACGATCTGCGCGATTGCGCAACGGCGCAGATGGTAATTTTGGAAGATAAGGTCGGATGAGGGGTCAGCCCGACATGTCGCTTCCAATGCCCGCTCCCAAAGCGGTGCTGCGCATTCTGATTAATTTCTGCCTGGTCGGCTGGGGTGCGGCGATCATCGCGCAGGCCAGTCGGATGCGGCCGGGTTACGCGCGGCTGCCATGGCTGCACGATTTGGCGATTTTCTTTTTCTTCTCCCTGGTGGCCTTCGCACTTTTCTTCGCGGAATACCAGCTGGTGCAGGGACTCACGAAACACGACCTCAACGTGACGCTAGGGTACGTCCAGTCGCTCGGGTGCTTTCTCCTTGTGCTAAGTGGTTTGTGGGGAATTTATTACGCGAGCGGACCCGCGGCGCCTTCGAACCCGGCGTTTACGGAAAACGTACTACTGGTGATTTACATTTTTGGGCACGCCGTGTTCCTGGGGAATGTGGTCTGGAGTTATGTCCGGGAAGGAAGCGCGCGATGACACCACTGGCCGCTGCGGATAAACCTGCTGAGATATTCGGATGGCCGAGCTCGCCGGCGCGGCTCTTCGGAATCGCCGCGGCGTTTTTCGTGGTGCTGGAAACGATTCTCCTGATGGCAGGAGTACTGAAGTCGCGCTTGCCCGTAATGCAAGGCGGACAAATCAAGCAGGTGCAGATTACGGCGCTGTGGCTGTTCGTGGCTGCGCCGTTCGCGCTGTTTGCGCTCATCTATGCGGTGATGGAGCTCAAGGTTGAGCGCGTATTCCAACAATCGCCCACGCGAATTCATTTTGTGTGCACCCTTTTCGCCGTGCTGGAAACGGTTCGCGTGTATTTGGGATGGGCCGCGACTACCGCCAGTCCTACTCCCGCGGTGCTTTCGATGCAGGATTTCAGCGGGGTCGGCGCGTTTCTGATTTTGGCGCTGGGCGCATTTATCTGGAACCTCGTCGCGAGCAAGGCCAAGCCTCTGGTTTCGCGATAGCTCATGCCTTTCTTTTCCTTCATCCAGTCGCAGACTACTTCACAAGTTGCTGCTGCCGGCGTTTCGCGGCGCACGACGAAGAGACCCCGCGATTCGGTGCGAGTGCCGCGATTAGTCCTGTTGTGCCTGCTGGCGTTCTGCGTGGCGATGCCTGTGTTTGCACAGGAAGCGCACTGGGAAACGCTTAACACCCGGGTGAAGAACCTCTACATGCGGGAGAAATACGCGGAGGCGCTGCCCATCGCAGAACAATGCTTGCAGACTGCGGAGGAAGTCTGGGGGCCGAACGATTATCACGTCGCTTTCAGCCTGCAAAATCTGGCGGCCATTCGCAGCGCGCAGGATGATTTTGCCGGGGCCGAACCATTGGCGCAGCGCGCGCTGAAGATACTGGAGGCCGCAACCCCGCCTGATCCACGCAGGGTTGCTAATGCTCTAAATACGCTCGGGTCGGTTTACCGCCAAGGAGGAAAACTGGCCGAAGCGGAGTCCTTCGCGCAGCGCGCGCTCCGGATTCAAGAAAAAGCGCTGCCGCCGGACGATCCGGACCTTGCTGAAACGCTTGCTGGGCTCGCCAGTTTGTATCAGATGCAGTTCAACTACGCGAAGTACGGCGAGATGGAGGAGTACTACAAACGCGCAATTGCCATTCTGGAAAAAGCGAACGGGCCGAAAGATCCTCATCTGGCCACGGTGCTGGGAAATTTTGCGAGGGTGTATTCGATGTCCGGGCGAAACGCCGAGGCCGTGCCTCTTTTTGCGCGCGAGGTGGCAATCAAGGAAGTGATTTTGGGGCCCGATAATCCGCACGTGTTTCTGGAGATGTGTTTGTTGGCAGCGGCGCAGAGCGGCGCGAAACAGTATGCCGCGGCGGAGGAAACCTACAAGCGCATCGTGGTCAGCGCGCAAGTGCAGGAGCGATCGGACCGGGATTTTCAAGTTTCCGGTATCTACGAGACTCTGAGCAGTTTGCAGCACATGCAGGGAGAAGATGCGGCGGCGGAAGCTTCCGCTTTGCGCGCGGTGCAGGTGATTCAGGATGCGAAGGGTCCGCTGGACCCGGAAATCATGGAGCCGCTGCATCGGCTTGCACTGCTGTACAGCGATGAGAAGAAATATCCGCAGGCGGAGCAGACCTACACACGCCTATTGGCCGTCCAGGAGAAAGACGACGGACCGAAGAGCGTGCGAATCGTGATGACGCTCGACGAGATGATCAAACTGTGGCAGGCGCAAGGCAAATTCACGGAGACGGAACCGTATTATCTGCGCAGCATCGAGTTCTGGGACCAGACCCCGCAGAAGGACGCAAGCATCGCCGCACGCCAAAGATATGCAGAGCTGCTGCGCAAATTGCACCGCGAACCAGAGGCGCTCGCGGTAGATAACCAGATCAAGGAACTCCGTGCACAGCAGGAGGTCGCGCAGATGAAAGACGATGACGTAACCGCAATGAAGTGGGCGTTCGTGTGGCAGGAAGGCTGGGTATTGCAGCAGGGATTCGGAGCGGAGTATGACCGCGTGGCGGATTCACTGGCAGACTATGCAACGATTTTGCGCCTGAAGGGGCGCAGTGCTGAAGCGCAGGACGTCGCGGCGCGGGCGCAAAGCATGCGCCAGCACGCCGATTATGCGGGTGCCAATTCTTTCGCCGCCTGGGTGCTTGAAACGCCGGAGATGACGAGCAGCGTCAGCGGGCGCTCCGCGCAACAGCTGCGCGCGATTGATAATCTGGAATCGCTGGCCCGTGAGCTGCGCAAAGTAAATCGTCCGACCGATGCAGGAATTCTGGAAGCGAAAGCCAAGATCATGCGCGCGGAAATTCCCGCGGCCCGACCGTAGTTCCACAGGATAGTGGAACGCGCGACCGATATCCCGTAATGCGCTGCTGCGGGTGATGCCGGGACACGATTACTTTTGTGTGCTGGCGGATTGTTCCTGCTCGGTCTCGGCTTTGTGCCAGCTGGAATCGGGGTCGAATTTCTTCATGGCTTTGACGATGGATTCGGTGTTCTTGCCCAGATCCTTCTCGTATACGACACCGTTGCTGCCGACGATGAAAGTCATCACGCCGGACGAACGGTATTCCGCGGGATAAGCCACGAATGCGAAGCCGCCGGTCATTTTGCCGCGCACGAGGTAGTTTTTCGAGCCCCCGGGAGCGTGGTGTCCCTGAGCGTAAAGGATGTGGAAGTAGTAGCCGTGGAACGGCGTAGGTCCGCCTTGCGGGATTTGCTCATAACCTTCGGCGACGGCGGTGGCGATCAGCGGTCCAATGGGGCTCTGCGGCGCGCCCGCATCCGCCTTCCAGTAGAGGCCATCGCGCTGCCCTTCGGTGCTAAAGAATTTCTGCGCGTAGACGTCGTGATTCTGCGAATAGTAGTCCTTCTGCGCCGCCACCAGTTCCTGGCATACCTTGATGGTGGTGATTTCGTTGCGGCCGACGCGACGGTAGAGAATTTCTTTGGTTCCAGCATCGGTGTCGAAATACCACACGTTGCCCTTATGCACGAGCGGAATCGGAGCAGGCCAATTCTCCGCGCCGATGTATAGCGTGGTGGTGCCGTCGGGTTCGTTCACCAAGCGATGCATTTCCTGATACTTTTTCGCGAAGTTGGTGTGCATCTCGCGGTCCTGGACGTCGTCTCCGGACGAAACGACCTGTTTGCCGTCCGAGCCGAAGATGGCGAGCATAGCCGTCTCGTCATTCGCCTGTGCTGCGGCGGCCAACGCACTGCTGGCCTCTTCGGCAGATGCGAAAGTTTTTTGGCCCTGCTGCTGGCCCTGGGAAATGGCGGGCCAGCACGCCAACAAGAAAATACCAGCCACTGCGAATTTTGGAAGAATGCCCCACTGCTGAGCTGCAAAATTCAGGTTCTTTTGCCGCATTGGTCTGTTCTCCGTTTCTATAAGTCGCACTAATGGCCCGCTTTTTTCCCTGGCCAACTGCTACGAATGTTTTAGCGGTATGAGCATTTTAGGAATTCGATTAGCGATGGCCGCCGCCGTGACCGCCACCACCGCCGTGGAATCCGCCGCCACCGCCGCCGAAGCTGGCGCTGCCGCGCGAGGAATAACTGCGGGCCTCGCCGCCATGGTCATAGCCGCTGAAGCCGCTGGAGCGGGTGCCGCTCTGGCCGCGGGACTGATCGAATCCTCGCGCGGCCTGAGTATTTCCGTGGAAAGGCGTGTCCCTTCCGCCGGGATTATTGTAAACGCCGCGGTTTCCGCCGCCGATATCACGCCCACCGCCGCGCTGCACGTTGTTCGCGACCCCGCGCTCGCCGCCACCGCGGTAGTAATTGTTGCGGTTGTAGAACGTGTTGCTGCGCGAGTAGTAGCGATTGTTGTTAAAGACTACGGTGCGCCCGCCCCATCCTAGGCCCCAGTGGCCCCAACCCCACCCGTATCCGCCCCAGAAACCTATGCCGAAGCCGATTCCTCCCCAATAAAGAGACGGGCCGCCCCACCAAATTCCGGGATAGGGATACCAGCCGGGCCAGGCGACTACCGGATACCCGTAAACCAGCCATGGATCATAGGCAGGGACGTACACTACGTCCGGCTGAGCAGGCTGAATTACGATGTCTGAGCCTTGCGTCTGGACGGTTTGCTGCGGCGTGTCCTTCAAATTGCCTGCCGCCTGCGCTTTCTGGCGCATCACCTGAATCGCGTCCATTACTTGCTGTTCCTGGTTGTAATAGGCGTCGCCTAGTGAGGAGGTCCAGGAAATATTTTTGTCCATGTTTCCCAGCACGGTCGGAAACGCGCACAGGGCCTTCACGCTGGGGTCCCAGGTTTGCTGGTCCACGGCCTGCGCGAGTGCGTCGCCCTTTAGGTCAGGGTGTGCTTGCACCCAGCGATCTGCCTCGACGATCTCCGCGGGAAAAGTGGACGCGGCGAGAACTTGCGCCACCAGCGAATCCGGATAGAGCGCGATGGGCGCTACGAGTTGCTGCAGCTGTTCAGGCGTCTGTTGCGTGTAAGGCGGCGCTTGCGAGGTTTGCGCCTGCGCTTGCGCATCGTCCTGAGCGGCGGACACCGTTTGCGGCAACACGGGAAGCAAGAGAGAAAATGCCAGCGCGCAGGCGAGAATTTGCCGGGCGGAGAGCGAAAACAGATAAGAAACGGTTGTTGAACTTTTGAAGGCGTTCATGCTCGTGAGGCTCGTCTTGGGCTTCATGACTTGAGCCCTCCTGTGTAATGAGATGCGCGATGGGGAAGTTAGGTTTCGTTGACGTCGCTGGGCTACCGGGCGGTTCCAACAGCAATATTCCGCCGTACCTAGCGGGATGTCAACGTCGAAGAAATTTCGGAGGTGGGCCCGTTTCCGATAACGCGACTGCGATTCACATAGAGCCATTCTGGATACAGCGAACACTTTTCAACCGCTAGGTTTTGTTGTTCAATGCCGTATTAGCGCTGCAACGGGAGGCGGAAGTGCGGCTATTTATCGGAGCGCTTCTACTCGTCATTCTTCCCGTGGGGCTCGCGGAAGACTCGTGTTGGGGTTCACAGCTCTCGGGCGCCGCAAATGCCGCCGCCATCTACGATCCAAATCCCAGCCATCTCTGGAATCGGCTCCACTCCGTGCTCTTCATTCGTGAGGATGTCCCGGGCACCGAGCTGGTTCAGGACGCGCTCGATCCCCCGCTTTGGGACAGCACACAGTACCTCTTGTCAAAACCTTCCCACGAACGCGTCTTGCGGGTTCTCGACGAGTTCTTGCAAACTCACGGCGAACGGCTGATTCGCGATCCCGTGAAACGGGCGATCTTGCAGCGCGATTTGTGGGCCGTGTTCGATTGGACGGTCGCGAGAGAGCCGGAGCGGCCCGGCGAGCCGGCTTACGGAAAAGAAAAAATCGAGTTGCAGACCCGGCTTGCGGAAGTGCTGCGCCGGCTGGCCTTGACTCCGGAGGAAATTCGCGCGCTGCCCGAAAATTATGGGCAGGCCGTGGCTTCGGCACAGTTTGCCAAGCAATACGATCCCGCGCACCGCGACCGGGCGTTTCTGCCTCCTGACTTGCTCGATCCGCTTGGACCCTGGGTAGCGATTTCCGGGCAGGGACCCTCGACCGAGCCGGTGGCTGTTGGACATGTTTCTACTTTTTCGCGGTCCAGTTTTTTGGTTTTCGTGCGGCTTCCGGGAGGGCGCAAAGCGACTTACGATTATCTTCGGACTCTTTGGGACTTTCCAGAGCCTTGGATTGCGCGCACTGACGGAGGCGACTCAGCATACGATCAAACCATGGAGAATCCGCATTTGCCGCAGTTCCCGGCCGGTACACAGGTTGCGCTGCTTCGCCAGATGATGCTGTTCGACAATCATGGAAACCTTCAAGGCACGCCCATCACAGAGAGCGTGCAGTTGCGGGTGTATCGCAGCATTGCGCCAGCCGCGATGGATGAGCGCACAGAATCTGGTGTTGCCGGCTTAATAGCGAGGAGCGGCCAGGACTTCTTCCAGATCACGCTGAGCCGGCCGTTGTTGTTCGCCGGCCGGGCGGGTGGACTGAAAGCGACGGGAAAAGACGAAAAGGAATTTTTTATTTTCAACTTTCCTGGGCCGGACGAGGACGCCCCAAAGAAATCCGTGCCGCTTGATAAGTACCCTCCGATCCTTGAGTCATGCTTCATGTGCCACCATACCGCCGGAATCAATTCGTTAAATAGCCGTGGTCGCCTGCTTAAGCCGTATTGGCTGAACCAGGACTACTCCGGGCCCGCCATGACTGCTGTATCAGAACATAAGTGGTGGGAAGAGACGCAGGATATGGGCTGGAAACAGAATCGCTACGAGTGGGGGCTGCTGAACGGCTATTGGAAATCCAGCGGAGAGTTGCACCAACGCGACTAGAACAGACTTCGCGGAAGTGACAACCGTTTTGAAGGAGTGCTCTCCTTCGCGGTGGGTATTCATGGCAGAACAAAGCAACGGTTCCGCGCCGAGTCGTGATCAACGGCGTTCTCGGAAACTGACTCACCACCGAAATTTCCGCCGCGATTGCAGCAGCGGGCGCGGTGGGGGGCACGATGTGTTGGCTGCGTCAGCGCTGCGGCTGGGTTGGATTGCTCGCGCGGTTGAAGTAGTGGGGCTTGTCCAGATCGGCGCGCACGGCAACATCGAAGAAGCCGACCATCATTTCATCGTAGGTCTGATCTCCCCAGCGAACGGCGGCGGCCGGATCGGGATTGTGCGGATTATTTTTGGAGTTGTCGTACCAGGCGACGGCTTGCAGCACGGTGCCGGCGGGCAGCTTGAGCGGTTCGGCGAGCCGATAGCTCAGTTGCCAGTAGAAATTATAGTTTACGCGCAGCAACGGTTCGGCGGTTTTGCCACCGCGCAAAATATTGTATTCGAAACGTTTTCCTCGCAGGTGCATGTGGGGGAAAAAGCTGAGCAGGACTGCTTCGTTCGGCAGCGAGCCGTGCACTTCCACGCGGTAGTCGTCCACGCCCGGAGGGATCACGAAGCGGTCATTGGTCAGTTGCAACGTCAGCACGCGCTGCTTCGGCGGATGATCGGCGAAGATGATGCCGATGCTGGATTGGTCCGTGGTGGCGTGCCCGTGCGCCATGTAGTGCATTTGAAATACGAGGTCGGAGCCGGCGGGAACGAATTTCGCCATGCCCTCGGGCCAATTGTCCGGTGAACTTCCCGGCGCGTACACGAGCAGGATGTCGGCTTGCGTGAAGCGCGTGTCCTCGCGATCTTGCTGGTCCGTCATGTCCGCGCCGGTGAAGGGAACGCCGACAGGCGCGTGGCGCAGCCAATTGGAATTGGGCGGGCGGACGTAGACGACCGCGTGATGCACATTCGCGCGGCTGGACGGCTGAATTTCGGACATCTGGATCCATTTGTCTTGCGTAAAGTGGGTGGGAACGATTTCGTACGTGTAGTCGATATCGCCGTGTGCGGGAAGCGAGACGGGTTTGGGCATGCGCACGACTGCGTCGGGCTGCGGAATCGTCCAACCTTCCGGCCACTGCCGCGGCGGAGGCGCCGAGTGCGGATCGCCCGCGGGGGCTTGCGCGTTCGCCCAGGAAACCAGCGTGTCTATTTCCTGTTGTGTGAGTGACGGATCATTCGAGAAATGGCCGATGGCGGGATCGGCGAACCAGGGCGGCATTTCTCGTTTGGCGGCGGAATCGGCAATGGCGCGCGCGAAGGGGCGCGTTTGCGCGTAGGACATCAGTTGCATCGGGCCGATTTCGCCGGCGCGGTGGCAGCTTTGGCAATGCTGCTGCAGGATGGGCAGGACATCGCGATAAAACGTGGGTGTCGCGACTAATGCTTGCGCTGCTGCTGGCGGTTCCGGCGTGATTTGATTTTCCTGTGGGGATGCGGCCCAAGAAGAGGCGAGGGACAGAAGCACGACCAGTGGTAGAGATATTCTCAAGAAATTATGGATGCGGGAGGAGCGGCTAGGCTTTTTGTTCTGGAAATGCACGACGTGAGGATTGTACACCGAGCATGGCGATCGGTCGGTGTCAGCCCCCGGTCGATCCGCCTGCAAGAGCAGTCTATTTCTTGAGCGATGCGATGTACACGGCGAACGGCTCGAGTGAGAGCTGCGCGACGGACGAATTATTTTGGAGCGACGGCTGCGTAGTGAGCAACGTTGTCGCCGACTTTACGCTCAGGCGCTGCTTCGAAAGCTTGAAGTTCACTCTTTGCCGTGCAGCGGACATGTTGATGACGACGATCACCGCGTCGGTTGCGGTCTTCCTCAGATACGCCAACACGTCCGGATCCTTTTCATTCAATTCGATGTAGTCGCCATTGAGTAGCGCCGGGTTAGAGCGGCGCAGCGCGAGCAGCTGCTTGTACCAGTTCAGAATCGAGTTCGGGTCCTTTAGCTCGTCCGCCACGTTGTAGGTCTTGTAGGTCTCCGGAATCGCATTCCATGGCGTGCCGGTGCTAAATCCGGCATTCGGTTCGCTGCTCCATTGCATGGGTGTGCGCTCGCCGTCACGGCCTTTTTCTTTCGGCCAGCCCAGGCGGCCGATGGGATCCTTCACGTCTTCGCGACGCGTAGGATCGTTGTTCTCCATGCCGATTTCTTCGCCGTAATACATGATCGGCGTGCCGCGCAGCGTCAGAAACATCGCGGCCATGTCTTTGGCGATTTGATCGTTGTGCTGGCCGTCGCCGTAACGGTTCCAGGAACGTACGATGTCGTGATTGCCGATGACAAAGACGGGCCACTCGCCCGTTGCTTCGACGGCGTCAATGTGCTCGCGGAAAACCGGCGCGGAAAAGTTCAATTTTGTGAGCAGCAGATCCATGGGCATCTGCAACTCGTCGTTCGCGGCGCCGTAATAAGGTTTCAACTGCGCGACGTTGTCCGTCCAGGTCTCGCCGATCAATACCGCATTGTACTTATTGGCGACGGTGCGCAGGCCTTGCAGCGCGGTGTGCACTTCGGGCAACGCCTGGGTGTATTTGTTCTCAACCTTGGGATCGCCGAATTCGTTCGTGCCGGGCAGCACGGGATTGTCTCGTAGCGTGGGATCTTCGTACAGCGAATCCACCGCGTCGAGCCGGAAGCCGGCGACGCCGCGTTTGTACCACCACTCCGTCGTGCCATACATGGCGTCAACGACCGCGGGATTGCGCCAGTTCAGGTCTGGTTGCTGCACGTAGAAATAATGGTAGTAATACTGCTTGGTCGTGCTGTCCCACTGCCACGCCGAGCCGCCGAAATTCGAGATCCAATTGTTGGGCGGGCCATCACCCTTGCCGTCGCGCCAGATGTACCAATCGCGTTTCGGCGCGGTGCGCGAGGAACGCGAATCGATGAACCAGGGATGCTGATCGGACGTGTGGTTCACGACGAAATCGAGAATAATCTTGATGCCGCGCTCTTCACCTAACTTTTGCAGGCGGTCGAAATCGGCGAGCGTGCCATACATCGGGTCGATATTTTCGTAATCGGAGACGTCGTAACCGAAATCCACTTGCGGCGATGGGAAGCACGGCGCGATCCAGATCGCATCTACACCGAGGGCCTTCAGGTAATCGAGCTTGGATGCGATGCCGTTCAGATCGCCGATGCCGTCCCCATTACTATCCATGAAGCTGCGCGGATAGATTTCGTAGAAAACGGCGTGTTGATACCAGGGATATGGCGCGGCGCTGCGAGGTTTACGATGTGCGCGCGTGGTGCGCAACGCCACAATCAGAATGAGAAGAATCAAGACTGCCGTAGCAAACCTGCCATGCATCAGCGCGCCTCCTTTACGTGCCAAGCGAACCAGAAACGCCTGCGAGTCTAGCAAGGCCGGCGGCGTGCTGCCAGTACAGCCACGCAGTGGTTGACTTTAACGGCCGGGTTGTTGCAAATGGAAGCCTCTTAAATCTCCCGGGGTTGGCTACAAATGAACATCATTGATTTGATTGTTGGCAAACCGCTGAGAACTTCGGAAGAACGCGCGGAGCAGATTGGGCCGGCGGCGGGCGTTTCCATTTTCGGTTTGGATGGATTGAGTTCGGCGGCATACGGGCCGGAAGCGGCTTTGAGCCTGCTGATTCCGCTGGGTCTTCTGGGCGTGCGCTACATCTTGCCGGTCAGTTTGGCGATCATCACGCTGCTGATCATTGTTTATGTTTCCTACCTGCAGACAATCGCGGCGTATCCATCGGGCGGCGGGTCGTACACGGTGGCGCGATTTAATTTGGGCGCCAACGCCAGTCTGCTCGCGGCAGCGGCGCTGCTCACCGACTACATTCTGACCGCGGCGGTGGGAATCTCCGCTGGGGTTGGCGCGCTGGTCTCCGCGGTGCCGTCGTTGCAGCCGCATACGGTGTTGCTCTGCGTGGGAATACTTGTGCTGATCATGGTTTTGAATTTGCGCGGCGTGCATGACACCGGAGCCGCCTTCATGATTCCGACTTACCTTTTTGTGGGCACGCTGCTGATCCTGATTGCCGGCGGAGTGATTCGAGTGGTGCTGAGCGGCGGACATCCGGCGCCAGTGTCGCCATTGCCGGTGCCGTCGCCTGCGACCGAGATCGTGAGTTTCTGGCTGCTGCTGAAAGTGTTTGCGAGCGGCTGCACGGCGCTGACGGGCGTAGAGGCGGTGAGCAACGGCGTGAAAGCTTTTCGCGAACCAGGCCAGAAGAACGCGCAGCGCACTTTGACCGTAATCATTTTTATTCTGGCCGTTTTGCTCGCAGGAATTTCCTATCTAGTGAAGAGCTACGGTATCGCCGCCACCGATCCCGGCCAGCCCGGTTATCAGAGCATCCTGGCGATGCTGCTGCTGGCGGTGTTCGGCAAGGGCGCCTTCTATTACGTGACAATTGCCTCGATCCTGCTGGTGCTTTCGCTTTCGGCCAATACGGCGTTTGCGGATTTTCCGCGGCTGTGCCGTGCCATCGCGCAGAACAACTATTTGCCGCACGTGTTTGCCTACCGCGGGCGCCGGTTGGTGTACACCTACGGGATTACCGTGCTCGCGGTGGCGACTGGTTTCTTGCTGATTGTTTTTGGCGGAGTGACCGACCGGCTGATTCCGCTCTACGCAGTGGGCGCGTTTCTGGCGTTCACGCTTTCGCAAGCGGGGATGGTGAGGCATTGGACCAAAAAGCGCGGCGCACATTGGGTGCGAAACGTTTTTATCAATGGTCTGGGAGCGACGGTCACTGGGATTACCGTGCTGGTGGTGCTGGTCGCGAAATTTACCAGCGGCGCGTGGATCACCGTGATTTTTATTCCTTTTTTGATTTTCTTCTTTCGCGTAGTGCGCAGGCACTATCACGCCGTCACGCTGGCCACCTGGACCTGCTCGCCCGCTGAGCCGGCCAATCTCAAGTCGCCGCCGATCACCGTGGTCCCGATGGACCGCTGGAGCAGCGTCACCAAGCAGGCGCTGGAGTTCGCATCCCGAATCTCCTCGGAAATTATTGCGGTGCACGTGGAATCCTCTGACAGCGGCGAAATGCTGCGCGACGTGTGGCCGCGTTACATCGAGGCGCCATTTCAGGCAGCGGGCCAGCCGGTGCCCACGCTGGCGCTGCTTCCGTCGCCGTATCGCTTTGTAATCGTGCCGGTAGTGCAGTATGTGTTGAAATTATCGAAGGAAAATCCGCAGCGGCGGATTGTGGTGGTGATTCCCCAGCTTGTCGAAAGCGAGTGGTTCGAATATTTTCTGCATAATCAGCGCGGACGTTTGCTGGAATGGGCGTTGCAAGTGCAGGGTAATGAGCACATCTCCACGCTGGCGTCGCCCTGCTATCTTTCGGACCGTCAATTATAAAAGCGCGTTGCGGACGCGGCCTTCCCAGTCCCGCGCTGGCGTGTCAACGCAAAGTAGTCCCGCGCCGGCGTGTCAACGCAAAGTAGAAATGTCCGGTTTTTCGCAAGATAGAAATGTCCGCTTCCATGGTCTTCTCCAAGGGTGATCTGCAGGCACATGGTATTTGGGTGTGATTTTGTTTTTAGGTGTCT
>Ga0116105_1000074_pt1 | contig 34633 bp, 29 predicted proteins | sample June2015DPH_6_20_FD_89716 | JGI IMG/M metagenome (GOLD analysis project Ga0116105, IMG submission 89716) | Peatland microbial communities from SPRUCE experiment site at the Marcell Experimental Forest, Minnesota, USA - June2015DPH_6_10 | ecosystem: Environmental > Terrestrial > Soil > Wetlands >... | reverse complement strand
TGCAGTGATCCAAAGAGTCTTGAAAAGAAGGCTTGAAGTAAAGATGAATGGGGTGCCCCACGTCTCGCTTCTTTTGCGAGACGTGGGAATTTCGTCTGTAGAGATCCTCGCCAGTCCGATGCAAAAACCCCTGTCATTCCGATGCGCGAGCGAAGCGAGACAGGAGGAACCTGCTGTCCGTCGGCAGCCGCCACCGCGATCAGGCTGCGGCTACTGCCCAAAGCAAATCAACCCAGCATTCTCACGGTCGAACCACAGTAATCCCACAAGCCGAATTTCCAGTCGCAAAGCTGGAAACCTCTGTACTCAAATGTAAAGGCAAATGTACCTACCTACCTCTGCAGCAAATCCACCGGCGCCGTAACATCGTGCACCCGAAAATACTTCGCCAGCGCCGGATGCTTCCGGGCCACAGCCTCATACATCGCATAGGCCACATTACGATAAGAAATATGCCCCGCTGGAGTAGTGCGCAACTCCGAAATGTAAACCGCTTCGGCAAAATCCATCTTGAAAAGCGCTCGCTTCTTGAACGCCAGCGGAATCGCGTACTGCGAATTCTCTTCCGCTTCGGGTGTGTTGCTGACGGCCAATTTCTCCACCGCCGATTGCGTGCGCTGCATGGCCGCTTCAAAGCGCAACCGCATCCCGGCATCTTCAACATCGAGCAGCATCTCGTATCCGTGCTGCGTAGTCGATTGCTGCATCACCTGAATGCAGCGGCGATGCCGGTGCATGTCGCGGAAGCCGCCCGTATCCATGAGAATGTCGAAGCGGAACTGCTGGCCGGCGCGGAAGGCTCGCGACATTTCATCGTACTTGCCGCGATGGCGCAGACCGAGATCAATAATCTCCCGCCGCCGCCGCTCGCCCGCCACCTGCACCGCCTGGCGAATTTGCCGGTACGAAAAATGGCAATGCTCGTAAAGAAGCGTTGTCGCGATCTCCACTTCCAGCGGCTCTTCATCCAGCAGGTCGACAATCGCCTTCGAAGGCGCCAGTTGCTCGTGCGCCATCAACTCACGCGCTGCCTGGCGCAGTTCGCGGCGCGTCCCCATTTCATAGGGGTTCGGATCGGCATACTTAATCAGCGTCGGAGCGACCCGAATCTCACGCAGCAATTCCTGCTCCGCCCGCGCACCCAACTCCGGACTCACCGCGCGAATCTCATCTACTAATTTCTTCAACGATTCGGCATTCGCGTTGTACGCCGATGAAGTTGCCGCTTTCTTCAACGACTCGCCCAGCGCTCGAACCTCCTTATGGGTGTGCGAAAGCAGACGCGCCACCTGCGTCTCAAGCGTGCGCGCATTGACGATCTCGCCGAGCGAAGTATTCGTTGCCAACGGCAACAGGTAGCGGGTGATATCGAAGGCTCGCGCTTTCAGCGTTCTCTCGTAGGTTTCCTGCTTCATCTCGGCAGGCTTCGGCGTGACGCCGATTAGGTGCTGCGTCATGTGCGCCGAGAGTGCTTCGTATTCGGCGAAGAGGAAATCCACGGTTTCGCAGTAGAGCTTGCGGGCTTCGGCATCTGCACCAAAATTGGGGACGTAGTAGCCGCTCTTCTTGAAGTCCTGGTAGCGAGTCGAGCGCTCCTGACCGTCCCATCGCTGTTCGTCGGCGAGCTCGATGGCGGCGAGGATGGAAAGTTTCTCTACGGCGAGAGCAATGTGCGCCAGATCCGCAATCGAGCGATGGCCGTATTGAAAATAAAATGTGTTAAGAAACTTCTCCGCCTTCTGCGAACTAATCTCGCGCAGTGACTCCTTCATCGACAGCGCGGAGCGCGAATACTTGGCCATGGCGTAGGCCTGAATTTCCGGTTCCACGCCGTAGACGGCGAAGACTTCGGCGGAAGAGGCTGAATCGTCCGCCTTGTCCGGCGCTTCGTCCGGCACTTGCACGGGGAGAGATTTGTCCGTCGCCGAAGCTCTCTGCGGAGAGCGGTGCCCGGACCCTGTGACGGCGGGATCTGGACTTGGTGAATGTTTCTTCGAAGCCTCGGGCGTGGCGCTTACTTCATTCGCGAGTATTTGAGACATGGGAGTGATCGAATGTTAAACGGCAAATCCACATTCCGCAATCGTTAGAGAAAAGACAACGCAAGAGCGAAAGCTACGCCGAGTATAATTCCACGTTCCAGCGTAAATATCTTTCAGGAAAACTTGCAGCCAGAATCAGGAGAACCTCATGTCCCTTTCAGGACACGTGGCGTTCATTACCGGCGCGTCACAAGGCATTGGACGAGCATGTGCGCTGAAGCTCGTAGCAAAAGGCGCGGCCGTTGCAGTGGCCGCGCGCAATAACGAAAAGCTCAATGAACTGGTCAATGAAATCGCCGCGGCCGGCGGCCAGGCAGCCGCGTTCGCTCTTGACGTCACCGACGAGGAGCAGATCAAGCATTCCATGAAGGCGGCGATCACTCAGTTCGGCAAGATCGACATTCTGGTGAACAACGCCGGCATCACCCGCGATCAACTCATCATGCGCATGAAGCGCGCCGATTGGGACTCCGTGCTGCAAACCAATCTAACTTCGGCCTATCTCTGCACGCAGGCCGTCAGCAGTTCCATGCTCAAGCAACGCTGGGGGCGGATCATCAACATCACCAGCGTGTTCGGGCAGACAGGGCAGGCCGGGCAGGCGAACTATGCGGCATCGAAAGCCGGGCTGATCGGACTGACGATGGCCGTCGCGCGCGAACTGGGATCGCGCAATATTACTTGCAACGCGGTTGCGCCGGGCTTCATCGAAACCGCCATGACGGATGCGCTCGGCGATGAGTTCAAGCAGAACGCGGCGAAACAAATTCCGCTCGGCCGTGTGGGCTCGCCCGCCGATGTCGCGAGCGCTGTCGCATTCCTCGCCTCGGATGAGGCGTCCTATATCACCGGACATGTGCTGAATGTGAATGGCGGGATGTTGATGGGATAGAAAAGCTTTTCACCGCACAAAACACTGAGGTCATCACAGGACAATGAGCGCCGAGCAAGCAACGTCTTCGAATTTCCCTGTGTCCTCTTCGGGCAATCTCTTAGCGTTTGCCCAAGCGGAATCTTCCGCGCAGATTGCGCAAGCCCGCGAATTGTTTCTTGAGTACGCCCAATCCCTCGGATTCAGTCTTTGCTTTCAGAGCTTCGACAAAGAACTCGCTGGGCTGCCGGGCGATTACGCCCCTCCTCGAGGTCGCTTGCTGCTCGCATACTTCGAAGGACAGCTTGCGGGCTGCGTTGCGCTGCACGAACTGCAATCAGGGATCTGCGAGATGAAACGCCTATACCTGCGGCTGCCGTTTCGCGGCAAAGGGCGCGGCCGAATGCTCGCCGAACGGATCATTGCGGAGGCCCGCGATATCGGCTACCGGCGCATGCGCCTCGACACAGTCAAACCGGTGATGAAAGATGCGGTGGCCATGTATCACAAGCTTGGGTTCAGAGAGATTGCGCCCTACTGCGCAAATCCAGTTGCGGGCGCTATGTACATGGAGTTGGAACTATAGAGCTACGAAGGATGGGTGCTTGCAATGAAGAAAATTCATCTGCTGTTGCTTGTGACACTATTCGTCTCCGGCTGCTTCGCCGCCGATGGAAAGGCGGTTTCTTACAAGAGTGGCGACGATACCGTTCAAGCCATTCTTTACACTCCTGCCGGCAATGGGCCATTTCCAGCGCTAATTGTGATCCACGAATATTGGGGCCTGAACGATTGGGTCAAAGATCAAGCCTCAAAGCTTGCCGATCAGGGCTACGAAGCGCTTGCGATCGATCTATATCGTGGCAAAGTCGCCACTACGCCGGACATGGCTCACGAACTGATGCGCGGAGTTCCAGAAGATCGCGCCAAACGCGATCTGCACGCCGCATTCCTGTTTCTCGAGTCGCGATCGAACGTAAAAAAGGAGCGCATCGGCGCAATTGGCTGGTGCATGGGTGGCGGTTACTCGCTGGATGTGGCGCTGGATGAACCGACGCTGGCCGCGGATGTCATTAATTACGGCCACCTGGCCACCGATCCCGCGGCAATCGACAAAGTCAATGCGCCGATCCTCGGTTTGTTCGGCGGGTTGGACCGCGGCATCACGCCCGACGACGTTCACCAATTTGAAGCCGCCATGAAGAAAGCCGGCAAGAAGATCAATATCAAAATCTACGACGACGCCGGGCATGCTTTCGAGAACCCGAACAACAAAGATGGCTATCGTCCTGCGGACGCTGCCGACGCATGGAAGCGTACGGTTGCGTTTCTTGCCGACAATTTGAAAAAGTGACTGCGGCGCTAGTCAACGCGGGAGGCACTACTCTTGCACGATTTGTTTTGTACATCGTGAAAGCATCCCTCGGGTCAGCTTTGTCAAGCCCTGATTCCTAAGTGGTTCCCGTATGGCACGAATTTCCACTTGCCAGAAAATCCCGATCTGGTTACTATGTCGCATCCTGCAATGCTCCCCCAGATCAACATCGGCGAGACGATTAGAAACTACCGGCTGCAAAAAGGGATGTCCCAGGGCGACATCGAAAAGCGTACTGGCCTGCTGCGCTGCTACCTGTCGCGCGTAGAAAATGGCCACACGATCCCATCCCTCGATACTCTGTCGAAGATTGCGGGCGCGATGGAGATTGCGCTGTCGCAGTTTTTCTCCGAGTCGGGACACAGCAACGGATCCAAGGGACTGCCGCAGCTTTCCGATGACGAAGTTCGTTTCCTAAGCCAAGTCCGGCGCTACGCGACTAATCTGAACGAGAGCGACCGCAAGCTGGTGCTGGCCATGGTGAAAAAGATGGCGGCGAATTCGAAGTAAGCTCTCAGCTTTCAGCGGCCAGCCATCATTCAAGTCTGTCGCCGGCTATTACTTTTAGGTCTGTCATTCCGAGGAGCGCAGCGACGAGGAACCCGCAGTCCTTTCCGGCGCATCAGAACCATCCTCGTGGGTCGCCACCGCCGAAGCCAGGCGCTGATAGCTAATAGCCAGCCGCTAACCTGCCAACAGCTTACTTCAGTACCATCACCTCGGTGACCGCCGGGTACCTCGCCCACACCCCATCTTCTCATTACACTGTTCACCTGGAGACCGGTTCGTGACCACAGACGAAGAATTAGGCGTGCTCGAAACCCAGTTGCGCCGCTTGAAGATCGAGTACGAAGTTTATTTCAGCAATCCGACCAAGCGGCCTCCCACTGACATCGAGTGGAAGGTGCTCTCGCTGCTGCGCAAATTCTCCGACGGCGGCCGCATGAGCTTTTCCCAACGTTACCGTTACAACGAAATGGCCCAGCGCTACGCCGTCTACAGCGATCTGTGGCGCAAGAAGTCCCGCATCCGCGAAGAAGGCTACCGTCGCCCGCAAGATGCGCTCCTGTCCGTGCAAGGCGTCCGTGACGAAGAGCCCCACAAACCGCAGCACAAGGTGTACGGCGTAAGCAAAGCCGCCGCCGCAGTCGCAGCCGGCACAGCCGGAACGCAGCCCTTCACGATGCACGAAAGCGAAGGAGGTCGCGAACAGGTGGAGCGGCTTTACAACACGTTGGTAGCCGCCAAGAAAAAGGCGGGAGAAAATGTCTCCGGCAGCCTGGATTCGTTCTCCACCTTCGTGCAGAAGAAAACGGAACAGATTCGTAAGCAGTACAACTGCCAAGACGTGGAGTTTTCGGTCGAAGTGGCGAATGGCCAGGTCAAGCTGAAGGCCAAGGCGAAGACATAGCCGAGCGCTCTGATGCACTCAAGAGCCGATCTCGGTCAGATACGGACCTACGACAAGGCGATGGGCGCTGCTGACATAGGATAACCAGCCAAGCGCGCCTCAATCCTAAAATTGAAGGTCATCGGAGCGGCAACTGCGCTCGTAGGTTTCGCTTTTCTGTACGGACTATGTGGCGGCCAATCGCGGAGGGCAAGCCCACCGCTGGCCACCACGCGTGGATCGATCTTAGGGCGATTACGCTGCTCTATCTCGGCGTCATGCTGCTGGTGGCAGACCTTAGAGACGCCACAATCATGGAGATCGGACCTGACGGGCGGCGCCGTTGAACCGCAAAGGACCGGTCGGTCGATCTTGTTTTTACGGCGGTCTCGCGGTCACATACATCGCGGGTTATCTCTATTTGCGCTCCATCGGCCTGAATCCACTCTGACACACGGCCAGAAACGTGATCGACAGACCTCGGACCAGTCCTGTTTTTCGGTCCTTCGTTTAAACCTCGCGCCCTTCGTCGTTGATGAATTTCAGCCCTTCGATCTCTTCGTCCGTTTTGCGCGGGCGACCACCGCTCCTGATAGAATCTTCGGTCGCTCCGCACTAATCCTTTCATAGCCGAGGCCGATCATGTCCCATAGCACTTCCCGCGTCCAGCGCGCCATCCTCAGCGTCACTGACAAAACCGGTCTCGTCGAATTCGCCCGCCAGCTAGCCAACTTCGGCATCGAACTCATCTCCACCGGAGGCACCGCCAAGCTTCTTCGCGACGCAAACATCGCCGTGCAGGATATTTCTGATTTCACGGGCTTTCCCGAAATGCTCGATGGTCGCGTCAAAACGCTGCATCCCAAGGTTCACGGCGGCATCCTGCATCGGCGCGAGAATCCCGCGCACGCTGCCGCTGTGGCCGAGCACAGCATTCAGCCAATCGATATGGTCGTGGTCAATCTGTACGCGTTCGAGAAAACCGCCGCCAAGCCCGGAGTCGCGTTCGAAGACCTCATCGAGAACATTGACATCGGCGGGCCGTCGATGATTCGCTCCGCTGCCAAGAATTTTCATGATGTCGCGGTCGTCACGTCTTCCGTCGACTACGCCGGCATCGCCGATGAACTAGCCCGTTCCGGCGGTGCACTCTCACTGGAAACCAAATGGAAGCTGGCCCGGAAAGCTTTCGCGACAACTGCCGCCTACGATTCGGCGATAGCAACAACGCTTGAACGCATTCCATCGGCCGAAGCATTTCTGGGATTCGCCGATCAAGGATTTCCCCACACGCTGCGCCTCTCATTCCAGAAGACGCTCGACCTGCGCTACGGGGAAAATCCGCATCAGAAAGCGGCCATGTATTCCGACGGCTCCGGCCTGGGCGTGGCCAATGCGCGGCAGATTCAGGGCAAGGAACTTTCCTACAACAACATCGTCGATTTGCAGGCCGCGTGGGATCTCGCCCAGGAATTCGAGGAACCGGTCTGCGCCATCATGAAGCACACCAATCCCTGCGGCACTGCGACTGGCAGCACTTTGGCTGAAGCTTACAAGCGGGCCCTGGAAACTGATCCCGTTTCCGCGTTCGGCGGGGTGATCGGCGTGAATCGCCCGATCGACGCCGAGGCCGCCGAAGAGATGCACAAGCTTTTTCTAGAAGTGATCGCCGCCCCTGGATTCGATGACGCGGCGAGAGTACGTTTCGCAAGTAAGAAAAATCTTCGTCTCGTCGAGATTAACAACGCGCCCCAGAAGTGGGTGCTGAAAAACATTTCCGGCGGCATCCTCTTGCAGGATATCGACGCGCGACCCCTGTCAGATGTCGATCTGAGAGTAGTAACCAAGCGCGCCCCGCTGCCAGACGAAATGCGCGCAATGCTCTTCGCGTGGAAAGTCTGCAAGCACGTGAAATCGAATGCCATCGTTTACGCGCGCGATGGACAGACGGTTGGTGTCGGCGCCGGACAAATGAGCCGCGTCGACTCGGCTAAAATTGGCGCGATGAAAGCACAACTGCCGCTCAAGGGAACCGTCGCCGCCTCCGATGCATTCTTCCCCTTTCCGGATGGTGTTGAAGAGATCGCAAAAGCAGGAGCCACAGCAATCATTCAACCAGGCGGCTCGCAGCGCGATCCTGAAGTCATTGCCGTTGCCGATCGCCTGGGGTTGGCGATGGTGTTAACCGGAGTGCGTCACTTCCGGCATTAGGTCCGTAGTTGACTTTGTCGCCAACTCACGTTCCGCGCATTTTCGTCTTGACCTTCGCCAACGCGATGAAGTACTCAGTCACCTATCGGAAGTAACTCTTTAGGAGGGTTCTGTGAAAAAGCAACTTACGATCAGGAAAGTAACGCTTCGCGATCTGGACGATGCCCAACTCACAACGTTAGCAGCCGCCGGAAAACCGCCAGTGATAATTCACACCGAGGCGCGAGAAACTTGTAATGGATGTCCCACGGTGTACAGTTGTCCTCCGGCCTGTGGGTAATAACGCATAGCCAGCGACGAAAAGTGAACGGAAAGCTACAAGGATCCCCGCTGCGCGCCACCTTCGTCGGAGCACGCGCCGTAGCAGCGCTGCAAGATCCTGATCCTACCGTGAATGCTTGCGACTCTCGATTGTCATGTCCCCGCACTTTCCTTTACCAAAGTTGACAAAGCTCTACAGGTCCTGTACTTCCGGGCCATACGGTCTGAGTCCTGCTCGCAACTGTTTTTTCCAATCGAGCGTCCAACGGGTTAGAATTAGAGCACCCCATCCTCGGCGGTTGTGCATCCAACGGGTATGGCTTCGGGCAGTACGCGCAGTTTTACGAAGTCGCTTTCGTCGAATCCAACTCCAGGTCGTCAGGTCAGGCATGAATCGAATTTTTCGTACAGCTCTCATGGTCGTATTTGTTGCTGCGGTCGCGTCCGCACAAACCAGCCCCTCGGCCTCCGATGAACCGAAAAAGGGCGATTCCAAGCCGGCGCAAAGCGCGCAACACAAGCTCGACCATGCCGCTGCTTATTATCACTACACGCTGGCGCATTTGTACGAAGAACAAGTCACGGCCTACGGCCGCAGCGAACTCGCGAACAAGGCGATGGAGGAATACCGGCTGGCTATTGAAGCCGACCCGTCCAGCGAATTTCTTACCTCCGGACTCGCCGAGTTGTACGTAAAAACCGGCCGCATCCGCGACGCCGTGCTCCAAGCGCAGGACATCATCAAACGCGATCCTAACAATCTTGAAGCGCACAAATTGCTCGGCCGGATTTACCTTCGCTCACTGGGCGATATGCCCGGTGGCGGCAATGGCTCCGAGAATGTCTTAAAGCTCGCCATCGAGCAATATGAGCAGATCATCAAGATAGAACCCGACAACGTCGACGATCACCTCCTGCTCGGGCGCCTCTACCGGCTCGATAACGATTCGCAGAAGGCGGAGGCTGAGCTGAAGACTGCGGTGAAGCTCGATCCAAATTCCGAAGAAGCCATTACAACTCTTGCGATGCTTTACACCGATGAGGGCGATACGGCGCGTGCGCTCCAGGTGCTCAGCGCGGTGCCCGATGCCGGACGGTCCGCCAAGTTGTATGCCGCCCTGGGCGCGACCTACGAGCAGCGCAAGGATTACAAAGGCGCGATCGACGCATACAAGCACGCGATCGAGTTGGATCGCGATAACCTCGACGCGATCCGGGGCCTGGCGGAGAATCTCTTGAATGACGGTCAGATTGACAAAGCCCTCGAGCAGTACCGTGTGATCGCTGATGCCAACCCTGAGGATGCGCAAACCTATCTGCGCATTTCTGAAATCTATCGCCGGCAGGGAAAATACGACGATGCGCTGGACAGTCTGAAAAAAGCGCAGGCCATGGTTCCGGACGCGTTGGAAGTTCCCTACAATATCGCGGTCGTCTATGAAGCGCAGGGGCGTTACGACGACGCCGTCAAGATTCTGCAGGACCTGCTGAAGAAAACGGAGAAGCCCGATAATGGCTACTCACAGGCCGACCGCAACAATCGCGGAATTTTCATCGAGCGCCTTGGAATGGTCTATCGCGATGAGGAAAACTATCCTGCTGCGGTGGAAGCTTTTCGCAAGATGATTCCGCTCGGCGACGACAACGCCAAAACCGGCTATCAGGATGTAATCGATACCTACCGTGAAGCCAAGGAGTGGCCGCAAGCGACTGCGGCGGCCAAGGAAGCATTGCAGAAAATGCCCGACGATCGCGAGCTGCGCATGGTGCTGGACGCGCAACTGGCAGACACGGGCGATCCCGACAAGCCGCTGGCAGACGTTCGCTCGCTATTGAAGGGCAAGTCCGAAGATCGAGACGTCTACGTCCGGCTGGCCATCATGTACACGCGCCTCAAGCGTTACAGCGACGCCGAAGAAGCTCTGAACAAGGCAGAACAGTTATCGACCAAGCCTGAGGACAAGGAATACGTTTATTTCCTGCGCGGCGACACCTACGAGCACGAAAAACGATACGATGCGGCCGAAGCAGAGTTCAAAAAAGTGCTCGCCGGTAATCCGCAGAGCGCGGTCACTCTGAACTATCTTGGGTATATGAATGCGGATCGAGGCGTACAACTTGAGGAGTCGCTGAATCAGATTAAGCAGGCTGTCAATATCGATCCCACAAACGGAGCGTATCTGGATTCTCTGGGATGGGCGTATTTCAAGCTCGGCAAATACGATCTCGCTGAAGAGAACCTCAACAAAGCGTCCTTGCGCATGGGTTCGGATCCGACTGTGCAGGATCACCTGGGCGATCTCTTCCAAAAAACCGGCCGGCTGAAGCTGGCCGCTGCTCATTGGGAGCGAGCGGTGGAAGAGTGGAATAAGACCGTGCCTGCAGAAATCGACAACGACTTGCTCATGGCCGCGCAAAAGAAGCTCGATGCCGCGAAGGTCCGTTTGGCAAAGGAAGATTCGCAGAGCCAGTAGGGCGGCGAACGCTGATTCGCCACGCCAATAATTAAATAGGCAGTGCTAAACTGCCGTTATGCTGGCTGGCTACGCCGTGCAGGCAGGACACTCCCGCGGACGGCGCTACCCTGAACCGCCGCACCCGTATCGCAACGATTACCAGCGCGATCGCGACCGGATCATTCACGCGCGTGCATTTCGGCGATTGGAACACAAGACCCAAGTCTTCACCCGCCGCTATTCTGACCACTTTCGCAATCGCCTAACCCACACCATTGAAGTCGCGCAGATTACGCGCACGATTGCCGGAGCGCTCGCTCTAAATGTCGACTTGGCTGAAGCCCTCGCGTTAGCGCATGACCTGGGCCATCCTCCCTTCGGACATGCCGGCGAGAAGGCGCTGGACACCGCCATGCGCGCTCACGGCCTGTTCTTCGACCACAATTTACACGCTTTGCGCATCGTGGAAGATTTCGAACAGCGCTATGCGGCTTTCCGCGGACTGAACCTCACTTTCGAGGTGCGCGAAGGAATCGTCAAGCACTCGCGGGACTATGACGCCGCGAAACATCCAGAACTGGCGGAATATCTTCTGGATCAGCGTCCGCCACTCGAAGCCCAGCTGATTGATTTGACCGACGAGATTGGATATAACACTGCCGATTTGGACGACGGTTACGAAGCACATTTGTTGAGCCTGGATGAGATTCGCCAGGGAATGCCGGTGTTCGATGGCTTCTTTCGCGAAGTCGAGCAGGCTTATCCCGACGTGCCCGAAAAGTTGAAATTTAACGAAACTCTCAAACTGGTGTTCAACCGGCTGGTCGGCGACTTAATAACAAATACTCAGACGAAGGTAAGGCAGGCCGGAATTAACAGTTCGTCGGACGTGAGAATGCAGAGCGGACGCATCGCTGCGTTTAGCGCGGAAGTGGAGAGGGAATGCAAGGGCATGAAAGATTTTCTCTACAAAAATCTCTACTACAGCGCTTCGCTGGCGGGAGAAAAAGACGACGCGGACCGCATTGTCACGGAACTATTCGATTTCTGGGTCAGCAATTCTTCTGCGCTGCCGCATGGCTATCGGGAAAAAGCGGAAGAAGAGTCTTTGCCGCGAGTGGTGTGTGACTACATCGCCGGCATGACCGACCATTTCATCATCGAACAGTACGAGAAGTTTTGCCCGAGGCAGTAGTTCCTTGTTCGCAAACGATCACTTTCCTCCCGCCACTGCCGCCACAACATCGAAAAGAATCCTGGGTCCGCGCCGCACTTCTTCTACGCGGATCCTCTCGTCGTTGCCATGCTCCGAGTTGCCCTCTTCTTCCGTGGCGGTGTACGGGTTGAACCCGTACGCTTCAATTCCAAGCGGCCGGTAACGCTGGTTTTCCGTATACCCGCTGGTGATGTGAGGAACCACGGGCGCTCCAGGGAAATATTTTCTAGAGATTTTTCGAATGGCGTCATAAAGCGCGGTATTCGTCGGCGAATAGTTGGCCTCGCGGAATTCGCCGTTGAGCGGTTCAACCGTTACGTTGGGATCGTCGACAACCCGGCGAATTTGGGCCAGAAGCGCCTTGGGATCTCCGCCCGGCAAGATTCGTACGTCGAGATTTGCCCACGCTTCCGGCGGAATGACGTTCGTCTGCTCCGAGCCGCCCATCATGGTGAGCGAGATGGTGTCGCGCAATAGAAAATTCAGCGACTCGTCTTTTTCGACATCTTGCTGAAATTTCTTGTCTTCAATTGCCTTGCGGATGTTGCGATATTCGCGCGCTTGCTCGGGAGGCTCGTACGGCGCCATCTCGCGAAGGAATTCCTCCACCACGGGTAGCACTCTCAGCGGCGTCCGGTAACTGAGGATGCGATCAAGCGCGCCAACCAGCCGATTCGGTGCGGAGTCCGGGATGGGCCGCGAAGCATGTCCCGGCCGCCCATGCGCCACAACGTGCAACCAGAAAGTGGTTTTTTCGCCAACATCCACACCTACGTACTTCACCTTGCCATCATCGAGCAGGTTCTCTCCACCTTCGTTGATCAGAAACTCGGCATCCTCCAGCAGGTTACGTTGATGAGCAATGAACCAGTCTGTACCTGAGCCTTCCGCTTCCTCGTCGGCCACCGCAAGAAAAATAACGTCGCGATCAAGCATGACCCTCTCTCGTTTCAGCATCACCATGACGACGAGTTGAGCTAAGCCTTCATCTTTCATGTCCTGCGCGCCACGTCCCCACATCCACCCATCTTTGATCTCGCCGCTAAAAGGAGGCATTCTCCAGTGGGCTGCGTCGCTGGTCACCACGTCCATGTGATTGAGGAGGATGATCGGGCGTTTTGCCGGTTCCGTTGTATGTGGCATGCGCGCCCACAGATCGCCGCGGCCTGGAGCATATTCAAACGCGTTATTCTCAATGCCTTCCTGATCGAGAATTTTCTTGTAAAACGAAACCGCCCGCATCTCGTGCCCGGGTGGGTTTGTAGTGTCGATGCGCAGGTATTCCTGCATCCACGTGACTGCCAAGTCCGAGTATTGCTTCATATGATCCATGGGAATGTGTGACGAAGCTACCGGAGCAGGCTCTTCCGACATGTCGGCAAATGAATTCAACGTGGCTGCCATTAACGCGGTTAATCCTATCCCTAAGATAACCAATGAATTACGCAACTGTGCCTTCTCCGGTACTCTCATTACCTGGTTTTATCGGCTTATGATGGCTTTGGAATCAGAGGCCATGCGCGCACTTTTTATATCAGGCCTGCCAAAATTACCATGCGCAAGCCGGTACGGGCTACCTTTACCGTTGGGCAGGGCGTACAATCACTTAGATATCAATGATTTAGCGGCTCAACCCGAAAGTGGTTTTTGGCATCTGACCTGTAGTGTAGATGAGTGGTATAAGTTGGGTATTCGATCTAGTGCGTTGCGTCAGCGCATAGCCGCCTGTGTTAGGGACGCAACTAAAAATCACGCAACACGCGCGTTTTGGCGTGCTGGAGTGGAGCCCCAAAATGCTCCACCAAAATGGAGGATCTAAGTTATGAACCGTCACTTGCTCGCTACTTTGCCTTTAGCCGCGGTTTTGGCATTTCCGGCCTTCGCGCAAACTTCGTCTTCATCTCCTCAAGATCAGTCCAATCAACCGGCGGCAACCCAATCGACCCCGTCGACCGACAGCGCTACCGGTACCGGCAAGCAACCGCTGCAGCCACCGAGCCGGGAAGGCTTTTGGGGCCGCGTAAATCCGTTCGCGCGCAAAAACTATGTGAAGCGGCAGACTGAGCCAATCCGCGATCGCGTAAATGAGTTGGATGACCTCACTGCCGCCAACGGCAGGGCAATTCACGATACCGATGCGCGCGCCCAAGCCGGTATCAAGCTGGCATCGGACAAGGCCAACGAGGCCGACCAGCACGCCGTTGACGCCGGCAACAAGGCAACGATGGCGCAGCAGAGCGCGCAGCAGGCGACCACTCGCATTCAGTCGGTGGAAACTGTCGTCAGCAACATCGACCAATACAAAGCCTCGAATCAAACCGAGATTCGCTTCCGACCCGGACAAACCGTATTGAGCAAAAATGCCAAAGACGCGCTGGACGAGATGGCTAACGGTGTGAAGGGCCAACGCGGCTACATCATCGAGGTGCAGGGTTTTTCGTCGGGCAAGGGCCAGACTGCCATTACGAATTCGCAGAAGATGGCCGAGTCCGTCGTGCGCTACATGGTGCTGAATAACGAGATTCCCGTTTACCGGATTTATCTCGTCGGTATGGGAAATGCCCCGGTTGCTGCCGATGACACTGGAAAAACCAAGCGCATCAGCGGCGGACGCGTAGAAATCAGCCTATTGAAGAACGATCTGGAGCAACTGGCCTCGAGCGGTTCACCTGCTTCCGGGACGGCTGTCGATCAGCAACAGCAACCAAAGTAATCGTAGATCCTTGCCCAGTCCTTCCCCCGTAAAAACCCTTCGCGCAAGCGAAGGGTTTGTTTTTCAGGCGAAGGCGCTAGCTATCCAATGTGATGATAGTGATGTAGTAGTAGATGGGTTACAAAACCGGCGACAAACCATGCGGCAGCTTCGATAATTCGTTTGAATCGGGGCGTCATTCGAAAAGGATACCCTCCTCAGGCGGGTTCTGTCAGGCCGGACGCAACTCACGCGCGATAATTCTTAGGACTGATTCCAAGTTGGCTGAGCTTGGATTGGAGCGTGGTGCGCTTCAGGCCGAGGCGGGCGGCGGCCCCGTTGGGTCCGCCAAGTTGGCCATTGCACTCGTGGAGAACGCGCAGAATGCGTTCCCGTTCTTTTTCCCGTAAAGTCGCGGTTTTCTGCTCTACATGTTCGGCGCGCAACTCGCCCAGCGGAGGTTGCAGAACCGACCCGGGAGTCAGAATCACCGATCGTTCAATAAAATTTTCCAGTTCGCGAATGTTCCCGGGCCATATCCATTGCACCAGTGCTTCCATGGTCTTGGTAGGAACGCTGGAGATGGTTTTGCCCATGCGAGCGGCATACTTACGGACAAAGTGCTCCACCAGAAGTGGAATGTCTTCCCGCCGGTCGCGGAGTGGAGGGATGCGAATCGGAAACACGTTCAGGCGGTAATACAAATCGCTGCGAAACTCCTTCTGGCCTACGCTGGCCAGCAGGTCGCGGTTGGTGGCGGCAAGCAGCCGGAAGCTTACCTTCAACGTTTGCGTGCCACCCAACCTCTCGAATTCCTGGTCTTGCAATACCCGCAAGAGCTTGGGCTGCAGGCTCAGGGGAATTTCGCCGATTTCGTCCAGAAAAAGAGTGCCCTTGTCGGCCAGTTCCAGTCGTCCCAGCTTCTTTGCCACCGCCCCCGTAAAAGCGCCTTTTTCGTGGCCGAACAGCTCGCTTTCCAGCAACCCGGAAGGAATGGCAGCGCAGTTCACCTTGATAAAGCTTGCCTCCTTGCGATGGCTCATCTGATGCAGGGCGCGTGCCACTAACTCTTTGCCCGTTCCGGTGTCGCCCAGCAACAGCACCGTAGCGTCGCTGGGCGCCACCTTCGCGACCTTCTGCATTACTTCTTTTAGCGCGCTACTGCGGCCAATAATCTCTCCAAACCCCAGTTCAACGTCGATTGCTTGTTCGAGATAGAGCTTCTCTTCAGAGAGTTTGTCTTTTGCCTGTTGAAGCTCGGCGGTTACTTTTCGGAGTTCCTCCAGATTCTGACGCAACGCCTCTTCGGCTCTCTGCCGAGCTTCCTCGGCTTTCACCTTTTCAGTGACGTCCCGCTGAATACCCCAGCTGCGCACCAGCATGCCGTTCTCCACCGTACCGATCATGCTGTTTAGGAACACTTTGGAATTGCCGTATATATCGACCTCATGGGATTCGCGTTCCAACACGCGAAAGCCGGAGCGGATGAAGTGACGCGTCAGTTCGATGTTGTGGGGATCATCCGGTGGGACCATCTCCTCAAGCCGCCTGCCGACAAATTCCTTCCCGGATGTCAGGCCATACATCCGCGCCAGCGCATCGTTGCATTCCGCCATATAGGAATCGTGCAAGATGTGCTGGACCAGTTCAGCTTCCGGGAGGTCGATCGAGACCGGAGCGTCCAAGTCTTCTCGGAAGATGCCTTCTGAACTTTGAGAAATAAACATGCGGTAATTTTCTTCGCTGCGCTGCAGGGCCTCCTGCGCCCGCTTGCGCTCCGTAATGTCGATTCCAAATGAGATCGTGGCAACGACCTTGCCGTGCACCCTTAACAGATTGTTGCGCCACGCGATGTGGCGCTCCTCCCCCGTCTTGGTGATAATTGGGTTCTCGTAGGTCTGGCCTGCCGTTCCCGCCACTAGCCTGTCGTGCTCTTCCCACGCTTCGGGGAATCGATCTCGCGGCACGAGAATCGACCAATTCTTGCCGCTTAGCTCCGAGAATGTGTAGCCGGTGATTTCTTCTGCCGCCCGATTAAGCAGAGTGATGTTTCCGTTCAGGTCCAGGCTGAGGATGATCACGTTAGCGGTACGAATCAGGCTATCCGAAAACTCCTTGGCCTCTCGCAGGGCTTCCTCTGCCCGCTTGCGTTCGGTAACGTCCTGGACGATTGCCAAGTGCCACAGGGGCTCGCCCCCCTCCGGCCACATCGCTACAACCTCGACTTCGGCCCAACGCACCGAGCCATCCGGACGGAGGTATCTCTTCTCCATCTCGTAGTGCCGTACTTCTCCATCGACAAGCTGCCGCAGCTTTTCCAAGTTCCCCGGTAGGTCATCCGGGTGAGTCAGGCTTTGAAAATCATGCGCTAACAGATCCTGCTCTGTCCGCCCGAGGATTTCGCAATATTTTGGATTGACGCCCAGCAGCCGGCCGGTCCGGCTCTCAACCCAGCAAATACCCACCGGAGACTGATCGTGTACCGCACGATACCGCTCCTGGCTTTCGCGCAGGCGAGTCTCTGCCATTTTTCGCTCGGTAAGGTCGCGAGAAATAGCAATCACGTACTCCCGGTCCAACAGCACTCGCTTCATGCTGACTTCGACCGGAAAAGTTATTCCATCCTTTCGCCGGTGCAAGGTCTCGATAACCAGCGATCCGGACCTGCGCAACTCCTCCCGCATTTCCGCAATCGAAGTCTCGGTGATTACAGGATTGATGTCCCAAAGGGTCATCGAGAGAAGTTCCTCACGGTTGTAGCCAAGCTCGGAGCAAGCTTTCTGGTTTGTGTCGAGAAAACGAAGCGTTTTGGGCTCCACTACTTCAATGCCGTCGTTGGATTGATCTATTAGAGCGCGAAACAGCTTCTGTTCCGTGATAATCCGCTCGCTTTCGCGTGCCTTGGCGAGTTGAGCTTCGTTGAGTTCCCGCAACTCCTTCTCGGCGCGCCTTTGTTCGGTGATGTCGTGCGCCATTCCGCGCACAATGGGAGATGCCACGCCTGCGGTTCGCAGCGTGTTGTGGTATTCCCAGATGCGCCGCTCGCCGGAGCGAGTCATAAGGGCCAGAAAACCCCGTGCCTCGCCCTTTTCAGCAATCAGCTTCATGTAGGCGTCAAATTCGCCGCGAAACTCCGGCACAATCAGCTCGCGCATGGGAATCTGCAGGACTTCTTCTACGCTGTAGCCGAGAATTCGGGCAGGCGTGGGATTGACCGACAGGAGCCGGCCTTCCAGGTCATGAATGCACAGCAGGTCCTGGCTGTGCTCGACCAGATCCTGATACCAATCTTCGTTTTCCTGGAGGGCGCGCCGGATAGGATCTGACTCGGCCCGCACTTGTTCAGAACTCTGGCGCTGCTCTGCCTCAGGGTGCAAAGCCATGGCTACTCCCCGCGGGCTGGGTGAAAATCAATGCGTGAACTGCGTTTCTGGCCGGTTAGCCGGAAGGCTGTAAAACGCGCGAAATATCAGGACCGTTAACGTTACCCAGCGTCCGATTGCGGCGAAAGTGTAGCAGAACCTACGGTCATAGTTCCAGAATACATTTGTGGCTGGAACGGAGGCCTGCGCGACTCAGGCGGATCGCTTCGGAAGCATCTGGCCCTGATCGGTGATACCTCTATCTTGTTTGACCGCCTCGCCTCGCACATCTAAACTCATCTCACAGCGGGGTTCCCATGAAAAAGGGCATTTGCTTCCTGATTTTCTGTTCATTTCTCGCCTTTGCCGTTGCCGATGCTCTAGCTGACGACCAGGAGCAACATCGCCACGAAGACCTGACGATGGCGCAATTAGGCACAGTCGCTTTCCCCGTTTCCTGTGCGATGGCGGTGCAAAAGCCGTTCGAGCGTGGAGTAGCCTTGTTGCACTCGTTTTGGTACGAGGAGGCCGAAAAGGAATTTCAGCAAGTTGCTATCGACGATCCAAACTGCGCCATGGCCCACTGGGGGGTGGCGATGAGCCTGTGGCACCAACTCTGGAACAATCCCGATGCCGAGGTTATCGAGAAGGGTCGCGATGAAGTGCATCAGGCCAGGAGCACCGATGGTCCAACTACGCCGCGCGAGAAGGCTTATATAGCGGCCATCGCAGCCTTTTACAGCAACTCGAAAAAGCTCAACCATGCAGCCCGCGCCAAAGCGTACTCAGACGCGATGAAGAAGGTCTACGAATCCTATCCGGACGATCACGAAGCCGCGATTTTTTATGCACTCTCTCTTCTTGCGTCCGAGCCGCCTGAGGACGCGACGTTCGCCAATCGCAAGCAGGCCGCTGCGATTCTGGAGAAACTCTTCGCCATTGAGCCGGATCATCCTGGCGTGGCGCATTATCTGATTCACAGCTACGATAAGCCGCAACTGGCGCAACTCGGCTTGCCCGCCGCCCGTCGTTACGCGCAGATCGCGCCTGCCGCGCCGCACGCCCTGCACATGCCCTCGCATATCTTCGCCCGTGTTGGCCTGTGGCAGGACGATATTAACTCCAATCTCGCCTCCATCGCCGCCACACGCAAAACCGCCGCCATGCACATGGGCGGCGAAGGCCATCAGTTCCACGCCATGGATTTTCTGTTCTATGCCTACATGCAGAGCGGACGCGACGCCGACGCGAAAGCGCTCATCGAAGAAATCCGGGCTATGCCGAATAAGAAAGACGACATGTATGGCAAGGGTTACGATCCGCACATGGCCGCGCTGGCGCACCTCAGTGCCGTTTATCCAATCGAGATGCACGACTGGGCAAGCGCCGCAGGACTGCCGCCAATGGAGGTCGATGGTACAGCGGAGAGCTCCATGATCTACTGGGCGCGTGCCATCGGTTCCGCGCATCTGCACAAACCGGATGATGTCCGTAAAGACGTTGCAGCAATTGAGACCATCTATCAGAAGCTCGTGAAGCAGAAATCAGAGTTCGCCGACGCCGTGGACAGTGATCGTAAGGAAGCCCGCGCTTGGTTGGCATTTGCGGAAGGCAAAGACGATGACGCGGTGGAAGCGTTGCGTCCGATCGCGGACAAAGAAGATTCGCTGGGCAACGAACCGGAAGGCATTCCCGCGCGCGAAATGATCGCCGACATTCTTTTCGAGGCCAAGCGTCCGCAGCAGGCGCTGGCCGAATATCAGACGGATTTGAAGTTGAATCCAAACCGCTTCGACGGCCTCTACGGCGCAGCCCGCGCCGCCGAGGCCGCGGGCAAACAGAGCAATGCGAGCGAGTATTACGCGCTGTTGCTCAAGGTGTGCGATGGATCGAATTCTACACGTCCAGAGTTGAGTCGGGCACGGGAACTGGTGGCGGAAAAATAGGTTTCTGCTTATACGCGAAAGAAAGTCATCTTCACCACGAGTGCCACGATCATCGCGATCGTGCCCACCAGGGCGTTGTACTCCCGATGCTTCAAATACAAATCAAGAGCAAATTCGGCAGCAGCACCACCCTCGCTATCCGAGTGCGGTGTAAGCCGAGGCAGCATCCTCGGCACCCGCCGCGCATATTCTTCAAACTCAGGGAAATTCTGTCGTAGAAATGCCTCTTCGTCGCGAATCACGGGAACATAGATCGCGAAGAACATCACAACCAGAAATACGCCCACCCACCAACTCCGCGCAGCAACTGCGAATCCAACGCCAATCAGCAACGATCCCAAGTAAAGCGGATTGCGCGTATACGCATAAGGGCCCGAAGTCGCGAGCAATTCATTCTTGCGTACATGCCCCGAAGCCAGCGCGCGAATCAACAAACCCGGAACTATACCGATCAACCCAAGCACCATCGACCGCCAAGTTGGGCGAGCTAGCCAAAAGTAAAGCACCGCAAACAGAAATCCCAACGGTACGCGAATGCGGCGAGCGATCTTAGACCACCGAGTCACCGCGGGCCACCATCCAGCAGCCTCTGAGCAGCCGATGACACCCTGTCACTACTAATCTCCAACAATCCTTCATCAGGTGCGGCTCGTCGGGTATGTGATGTGACGCTCTCTGCACTGCGCAGAACGATACTGCGTGTTCCGTAAGGCCCATTGCGAGCGGGATCCGTCGGTCCGTAGATGCCCACCACCGGAATTCGCAACGCCGCAGCCAGATGCAGCGGACCGGTGTCCCCGCCGATGAAGAGCTGAGCTCGACGCGTCAGGGCGATCAATTCAGAAATCGTGCAACTCATTGCTTGCGCAGTTCCTTTGCTCGCCTTCTCCACCGCCGACGCCAATTGCTCCTCGCCGGGACCATAATTCACAACCGACCGCAGGCCCCTGCAAGATAATTTGCGAGCAACCTCCCCATATCGCTGTGCAGGCCACCGTTTTGCGCCCCAGCCCGCCCCCGGATTCAGAATGACAAACTGACCGACGCCCATTTCTGCCAGTCGCCGATCGATAGATGCTTCAGATTCAGGATCGCAAGGAAGTTCGGGAGACGGAATCTCCATGCGCTGTTCAAACACCGCCCGTGCAATGGAAAAGTTTTGTTCGATGACGTGCCGGCCCCGCGCGATCACTTTTCGCGTATACCAAATGCTGGCCGGAGACTCTCGTGGTTCAGCCGCGCCATATATAGCGGGCGCACCAGAAAGCCTTGCTAGCACCGCCGACCGCAACGCACCTTGCAGGTCGACTGCAACATCGTAGCGACTCTCGCGAATATCGTTCCAAAGTTTCGCAACACGCTGCAGCGTCGAAATTGAAAAGGCGGATTTTCCCCAATCTTTCAGGCTTACGATATGAACCTCGTCCACCAGGGGACGCTGTGCTGACCGGGGACCGCGCGGCGGACTCGTCGCCGCACACAGCAATTCGGCCCAGCGTTCTTCGATAAGCCAGCCGATGTGCGTGTGAGGAAGTTCCGCCCTTAAAGCCTGAACCGCGGGCAGTGTGTGGATCACATCTCCCATGGCGCTAAGCCGGACAATCAGAAGGCGCTTGATCTCGCGTCCTCCCGCAGTGTGGGCCCGATTCGATTCGAAAGCCGGTTGATCGCCCGGCGCAAGCCCCACCCTCACGCCTTACTCCCAGCCAGTCGCGTTCGAATGATCTCACTGGTGGAGTGATTCTTGGCATCACCGACAATGGCAACACGCCCACCGCATTCCTTTACCACATCTCGCTCCGGAACAGAATCCTGGGTGTAATCGGTGCCCTTGGCATGAACATCCGGGCGAATCTCACGAATCAGCACGCGCACGTCGAGTTCAGGAAAAATGACAACCGCATCCACATCAGCGAGCGCCGCGACAATCTCGGCGCGTTCTGCTGCGGGCATTACAGGTCGACCCTCGCCCTTCAGAACTCGGACCGATTCGTCCGAATTGATGGCCACCACCAGTTTTTCACCCAACTCTTTCGCGCCGCGCAAATACCGAACGTGGCCCACATGCAGCAGATCGAAATTTCCATTGGCCAGCACGATGCGTTCTCCGGCCCGCCGCCACTGCTCGACGCGCTCACGTAATTGCTCACGCGAAACAATTTTGCTGTCTTCCATCTTTATCAAGTGCGTTTCTCAATCGCGAATAAGTCCCGCAGATCAATGAGCCCGCGTCGAAGGCGGAGCCTGGTCCAGCGCATGCAACAACTCTTGCTGAGAAACGGTTGCCGTGCCTCGCTTCATGACTACGATTCCCCCTGCATAATTGGCGATCTGCGCGGCCTCTTCGGTACTGGCGCCGGCCGCGAGCGCCGCGCTGAATGCGGCAATCACGGTGTCACCAGCGCCGGTGACATCGGCGACTTGGTCCGAGCCGAAAATCGGGATGTCGACGGGCGCTTGGTTCTGATCGAATGCGACCATGCCGTCCCGCCCGCGAGTGACCAGCAGCGACTGCAGCTTCATCCGTTCCATCACTTGTTTGCCAGCCTCAACCACTTTCTCCCAACTCTGTCCTATGCGCATGCCAAGCGCCGCCTCCACTTCCGGTTCGTTCGGAGTCGCCGCACTCGCGCCAGAGTATTCCAGCAGCCTGTAACGCGAGTCGATAATCGAGGGAATCGTCTTCCCACGCCCTCGTTCGCGTAGCGCATTCACGATAGCGGGACTGGCCGATCCATAGCCATAGTCGGAAACCACAAGGGCATCCGAAGCTCGCAGATATTCTCGCGCAGCCAGGAACAATTCCCGGGTAAGGTGCCGGTTGGGGGCAGCTTCCGGCTCGCGATCTACGCGCACCACTTGCTGGCGCGTATTGTGCGTCATGCCCGCGAGAATTCGCGTCTTGGTAACCGTCGTGTAGCTCTTATCCTTTAGTACTCCGCTGATGGGAATGCGCTTGTGGCGAAAATATTTCAGCAGCAATTTCCCCGGTTCGTCGTCGCCGATGGCGCCGACGGGAAGCACATTGACTCCGAGGTCAGCCAGATTATTGACGGCATTCGCGCCGCCTCCGGGAACAACCGTGCGCTCGCGATGCTTCAATATCAGCACGGGAGCTTCACGCGAGACGCGAGAAATTTCTCCAAACACAAACTCGTCGGCCACCAAGTCTCCGAGCACTGTAATCGTGAGCTTGGGGAATGCCTCGATAATCTTCCTCAGCCGGTCGGCTTCCTTTAAGTGTCTGGTCATCAGCTTTCCATTAGTAAACGCACGTGTCTCAGGAATTCTCTCACGAGCGCCTGCGGCGTCCTTCGATTACGCGCAGCATGGTATCCACAGCGTTAGCGGAGTCGGCGAGCTCCATTTTCACGGGGATGACCGACAATGGCGCAAGTGCGGAGAAATATCCGCCGAGATTTACGGCGTCCTTCTCGGTGGTTAGGAAACCATCCGCATCGCTTCGTCGCCTGATCTCCAGCAAGTCCCGAATGTCTTTCTCCGTGTAGGGATGATGATCACGAAAAAATGCCTCCGCCGCCGGATCGATGCCGGCTGTTCTCAATTGCAGCAAGAAATTCTGTGGACGGGCGATGCCGCAAAACACAACGGGGCGCGCAGGAATCGGCTGCATCGCGGTTGTGGTCACGATTCCCCGCCGCAGCCGCCATATAGCTTTTTCGCTGAGCGGAAATGCTTCTGCAGTCGCGCCGCTAGTGAGTACAACAGCGTCGGCTCGTCGGAGAGCCCGGAGAGGCTCGCGCAGGCGTCCTACAGGCAGCAGGCGATCGCGCGCATCTTCCGGCGTGACCAGCACGATATCGAAGTCACGAGCCAAACGGCGATGTTGAAAGCCATCGTCGAGCAGATGCGGTTGTGAACCGAATCGCGCCTCCGCAAAACGCCCTGCCTGGTGACGATCCTCGCCAACAATCACCGGCACCTGCAAGCGCCGGGAGATGAGCAGTGGTTCGTCGCCGAAGTCTCGCGCCAAGCCGGCAGGGTCGACTAACAGCACACCGCGACTCTTGCGCCCATAACCACGCGAGAGAACGTCAAACTTGATTCCGCGCGCCTTCAACAAATCACCCAACAATATAACGAAGGGGGTTTTTCCCGAACCGCCGGCCGACAGATTGCCTACGCTTATCACGGGCCCTTGCAGGGAACGCTGCTGCAACAATCGCCGGTCGTAAAAAAAATTGCGCAGGCCGACTGCGGCCGCGTAAGCGCCCGATAGCGGGTTGAGATTCATTTTTGCGCCAATAGTTCCTGTATAGCCTCAGCCGTTCGAGCGGTCGCACCCATTTGCGATCGTAAAGTCTCCGCTGCCCGCCGTCCTAATGCTTTACGTTCCTCGTCATTGGCCAGCAACAGCAGAAACATCGTGGACAGATCTGTTGAGTCGACAGTCCGAATCGCGTCGCGGTTTTGAAACAAGTTCACGATGTCGCGAAAGTTTTCGGTGTGCCTTCCAACAACAATCGCCACGCCATAATGCGCGGGTTCAATAATATTGTGTCCGCCGCCCGGCACCAGGCTGCCGCCCACAAATGCGATGTCGGCAAGCGAATAAAGCGCGGCCAGATCTCCGATGCTATCCAAGAGCAAAATTCCCCCGGCCAGATTCTGTTCCTGCCATTCCGACCTCCGATAGAAGCGAATCGGCATTTGTTCCAATAACGCCGCCACAACAGAGAAGCGCTCCGGATGGCGTGGACCAAGGATCATTACCGCTCTCGGATATTTCGCCAGGACACGCTCGAATGCTTTGATCAGCAGTTGCTCTTCCCCATCCACCGTGCTCCCACAAACCAGCACGGGGCTCGAGCGAGATGAGGCCATAGAGCTGCGCAAACTATCGACAATCGGCAGCGTCGCGGGCGAAGTCATATCGAATTTCAAATTTCCGCTGAAGCGAACGCGCTCCGCACAAGCTCCAATAGCCCGGAGACGCGCCGCGTCCTCCTCGGTCTGCGCCAGAAACAGTTCGACATTCGCCAGCGCCTTGCGAATCAAGGCGCGAAATCGCCGATAGCGGGGCCATGAGCGATCCGAGATGCGGGCGTTTACAACCGTTATGCGCGCGCCGCTCGCAGGCGCCAGTCGCATGAAGTTCGGCCAGAATTCAGTCTCCGCAATGATCACGAGTTCCGGCCGAAGTGCCCGCAGGTATGGGCGAATTGCGAATGCGAAATCCATTGGAAAATAGAAAACACGATTTTCTCCGAAACGCTTTCGCGCGAGCGCCTGTCCGGTGTCGGTAGTGGTTGAAACGAATAAGGAATGGCGCGGCAACCGCCGCTCAAGTTCCGCCACCAACCCGGCAATCGCAAGCACTTCGCCAACAGACACGGCGTGAAGCCAGATTACAGGTTCGTCTTGCCCCGGCAAGCGAAGTCGTGACGAAACAGATCCAAGTCTCTCCGCCAATCCTCTGCGGTATTTCCCATGCCGCAGCATCTGGAAGAGCCAGTACGGCAAGCTCACCAGGACGACGAGTGCGAGCGCCAGGCTATACAGAAAGCTATAGAAGATGATCAAGTGCAGCCATTCTAAAACCTTCGCGCACTTTTCGCCGCCAGCCGCGTGGATTTAGGACAATCGAAACTACTGGGGGGACTCAACTTTGCCTCTATAATCGAAGTCATGTCGCGGGCAGGGAAAACTTGGATTCGCAGAGCTGCCTCCATTGCGTGCGTTATCGTTGCGTGCGCCGCGAGCCTGGCCGCCAAAGATTTTGTAAAACCGGCAGCTCAACCGGCGAAGACTTACGCTGCGCACGACGATCACTCGAACGAGAAGGTCAGCATTGCAGCCGATCCCTATGACACGCGCGAGAAGGCGAAGATTTTCTCGAATAACTTTGACGAGCACGGATATTTGCCGGTTTTCTTCATCGTCACCAACGATGGCGAACAGCCCATCGCCATCGCCAACATACAGGTCACTCTGATTACGGGTGGGCGCGACAAACTCACGCCGGCTACGTCCGAGGATCTCTTCCGCCGACTCAACAATCCGCGGGCGAATACGCATCCCATCCCGGTTCCGATCCCGCAGAAAAAAGTCAAAGGCGGGCTGAGTCAGAAAGACCGTGATGAAATCGAGTCAGCGCAATTCGCGGCTAAGGCGGTCGAGCCGCACGGCACGCAATCGGGGTTTCTCTTCTTCGACGTGGAGGGCATCTCCGATCCGCTTGCAGGCGCGCATCTCTACGTCACCGGGGTTGACGATGCTAACGGCACAGAATTGATGTACTTTGAAATTCCATTTGGCAAGTAGCTTATGTCAACTTTCGCAGACACATCAGTTGCGGCCACTACGGCCTACGAACCGGTGATCGGTCTTGAAGTCCACGTTCAGCTTTTGACCACAACGAAGATTTTCTGCTCCTGCTCGACTCGCTTCGGAGCGCCTCCCAACACAAATGTGTGTCCGGTGTGCCTGGGTATGCCGGGAGCCTTACCGGTGTTGAACCGTAAAGCGGTCGAGTTTGCGACGCTTGCCGCGATGGCACTGAATTGCCGCATTAACGCGGCTTCGATTTTTGCGCGCAAGAACTACTTCTATCCTGACCTGCCCAAGGGCTACCAGATTTCGCAATACGACAAGCCGCTCGCCGAGCGTGGATTCATCGAAGTTCCGGCCGACGGCGGCAAAACGAAAATCGGCATCACACGCGTGCACCTCGAGGAAGACGCGGGAAAGAGCTTGCACGAAGGCTTTCCCGATGCCGATGAAAAAACCGCCATCGATCTCAACCGCACCGGCGTTCCGCTGATCGAAATCGTCAGCGAGCCCGATATCGCCACGCCTGACGAAGCCTATGAGTATTTGACGCGGCTGAAAGAAATCATCCTTTACACGGGCGTCAGCGATTGCAACATGGAGGAGGGTTCGCTACGTTGTGACGCGAATGTCAGCGTGCGTCCGCGCGGGCAGAGGGAACTGGGGACGAAGACCGAGATCAAGAACGTAAACTCGTTCCGCTTTATCCGCGAGGCGCTGGTCTATGAGATCGGGCGGCAGATCGATTTGATCGAATCCGGCGGCAAGATCGTGCAGGAGACTCGCCTGTACAACTCCCACGAAGGCAAAACCTACAGCATGCGCTCCAAAGAACAGGCGCATGATTACCGCTATTTCCCCGAGCCGGACCTGCTTCCGTTGATCATAGACGAGAAGTGGAAAGCAGAGATCGCAAAAACTTTGCCTGAGCTACCGGAGGCGCGCCGCGCTCGTATGGTGAAGGAGTACGGCATCACCGAGTACGATGCGGGGGTGTTGACGGCTACAAAGTCGCTAGCCGACCAGTTTGAATCTGCGGCGAAGGCCGCGAAAAATCCTAAGCGTGTCGCGAACCTGGTCCAGGGTGAACTTATGGGCCGTCTCAAGGCCAAGGGAATTGGGATCGAGCAATCCCCCATTTCCATGCAGGGCATCGCGGCATCGGCCGACCTGGTGGAGAGCGGCGCGATTTCGGGCAAGATGCTCAAGGATTTCTACGATTTGTGCTTCGCGCGGAACAAGGATTTTCCTGACATCTATGATGAAGAAGGCCGTCCGGTGCAATCCACCGATACATCTGGGCTGGAGAAGATCATCGACGGAATCCTGGCTGCGAATCCCAAGCAACTGGAGCAGTATCGCGCCGGTAAGAAGACCATGATCGGCTTCTTTGTCGGCCAGGTGATGAAGGCATCCAAAGGCCAGGCCAATCCGCAACTGGTGAACGAGTTGCTGAACAAGAAGCTGGGATGATCGATTCTGCCACGCGAAGCCGATAAAGTAACCGAAGTACCATCTCCACCGCGTGACTTCCGCAACCTGATTCAAGGGTACGGTCCTCGATACGATGATGGCGGGCCTGTGTGCTCCGGCAGGCCGTTCGAGATACCATGAAAATCAAGCTCGACCGCATCATCAGCATTGCAACGCTCGCAGCTTCGCTTGTGGCCATCGTGCTCGTGTTGAAAAAGCCGGCTCCGGTGGCTAAGCCGCAGAGTCCTGCTTCCATCGCCGCGAATGCGCAGTCGTTCGGGCAGAAGATGGAGCAATTCGACCAGGCTGTGCAGACGGGCGTGCCCGCTTCCAGCGAAACCTATCAATCCTCGTATTCGCAAGCCCCGCCGTCGCAAACTCAGGCGGTCGGTTCGTCAACTCCCTCCGCTCTACCATCCAAAGCCGAAGTCCATCTCAGCTCTGACGAAGTGAGTGCGGTGCTGGCGCAAGCGGCGGGCGCGGGAAGTGGGGAACTTTCGCCTAGCTCGAACCTGGGTGGCGGCGAGCCGAACATCAAGGAACAGAACGTCAGTTTTGAGGGCGACACCGTGCATGGCCAGTTCCTGACGGAGATTGCAGGAAAGGACGTTTGGGTAACGGTTTCCGGACATCTTTCCTCGAAAGACGGGTTCGCTACGTTCGAACCCACCGAGTTCAAAGTGGGTGATTTGGAAGTTCCGGTTTCGCTGGTGAATCCCGCATTGCAGAAGAAACTTCTCGAACAACGTGACCGCATGAAGCTGCCGGGCAACGTTGGCGGGCTGAAGGTGGAGAATGGCGAACTAGTGTTGCAGGAGAAGTAAACTCACTCGCCCGCCGCGATACGATTTTCGGCGGCAACCTTTGCGTACCATCGTCCTGAATCCTTTATCGTCCGCCGCTGCGTTTTGAAGTCCGTATAAGCCAGTCCGAAGCGCTGGCTAAATCCTTCCGCCCATTCGAAATTATCCATCAAGCTCCACGCATGATAGCCGCGCACGTCTGCGCCATCGTCAATCGCTTGCGCCAACGCTTGCAGATACTGCCGGTGATATCGAATTCGCAACGGGTCGCGGACCACTCCATTAGCGTCAGGGCTGTCTTCGTACGAGCAGCCGCTCTCCGTGACTTCGATTACCGGGCGATTGAAGTCGCGGCTGATGCGAGTGACCACGTCGTACAGCGCCTGCGGCCAAACCTCCCATCCCATACCAGTCATCGGTCCCTGATTGCCGCCAACCATCTTCACCGGAAACAGCCACTGCTGCGTATTCGAGAGCCGCTCCACGGTCGTAGGCGCGGACGCGATAGTGCGGTAATAAAGATTCACTCCGATGAAATCCAGCGGAGCTTTCATCTTCTCCATATCGCTGGACTTGATGCCCATGGCGCTCTCCGGCAAGAACGCGAGAGCATCGGGATATTTTCCCTTGAGAGCAGGTTCCAGAAACCACAGATTTGTTATCGCGTGCGCGCGCTCGGCCGCAGTTATGTCCTCTTCCGAATTCGTCGCCGGCTCACACGCAGACATGCTGAATGCCGTGCCCACGCGGGCGAAAGGGCGGACCGACTTCAATGCCCGGAAGCCCGCCCCCTGCGCGAGGTTCACCGTGTGCGAGGCGCGGAGAAAATCGAACAGGCTCTTATGGCCAGGAGCATGAGTGCCCTCGAGATATCCCAAATCACAAAATGCGGAAGGCTCGTTGAACAGCATCCAATCAGTGATGCGGTCACCCAGCGATCGCGCCACAAGTTCCACATAGTCGGCAAAACGCGATGCCGTATCGCGATTGGGCCAGCCGCCGGCGTCGTCCAGGACCTGAGGCAAGTCCCAATGGTAGAGCGTTACAAATGGCCGGATTCGCGCTTCCAGCAAGGCGTCCACGAGCCGATTGTAATAATCGATGCCTTTGGAATTCGCCGGGCCTGATCCAGAAGATTGAATGCGCGGCCAGGAAAGCGAAAAGCGATAGCTGTTAAGATTCATCGCCCGCATCAGCGCGATGTCTTCACGCCACAGATGGTATGAATCGCAGGCGATATCTCCGGTGTCGCCATTCTTGATCTTTCCGGGTGTGTGGGCGAAGCGGTCCCAGATCGATTCGCCCTTTCCATCTTCCTTCCATGCGCCTTCAATCTGATAAGCGGCGGTCGCTGTTCCCCAATAAAAATTCTTGGGGAAGCGAACCTCCGCGGCGCTATCGAACTTTAAAGTATGTGGCCGCGGCACGAAGGTAGCCGTTCGCGCAGCAGTCGAGGAAATGCTGCATCCCGAAACCAATCCGGAAGGCAGTGCGGCCATTGCGGCCAGCAAAGTTCGGGTAAATTCGCGGCGTGTCAGGCGCAAAGTGGAACAGGGCTCCTCGATAGATAATACGACGCAATTTCAATTATGTTTGATGAACTTTCCTGTCTTCTGGCCAGTAAGCGAGTTGTAAAGCGTTTCCAGAAATGCATCCTCGTTAATGAACTGTCCAGAATACTTCTTCCACGGATCGAGCAGCTTGGCCTGCTTCATCTGATCAAGCGTCTTGCCGTCCTTCAGCGCTTTCCGCACTGCATCGCGCGTTTCCTTCAGCATTCCAAGATAGGCCCGCACATCGTCGAGATTCGAAATTGGACCATGCCCGGGAATCACTTTAACGTCCGGTGGCAATTGCGAAATCACCTGCGCCACGGCATCGACCATGCCGTTGATGCTGCCGCCGCTTTCCACATCGATGAAAGGAAAACCGTAGGTGACGAAATCGTCGCCCATGTGTACGACATTCGAGTGTGGGAAGAAAATAATCGAGTCGCCATCGGTGTGCCCGGCGGGAAAGTACAGGGCGCGGATGTCCTCGCCGTTTAGGTGAACAGTAACGTCATGATCAAAGGTAATAATCGGCAGGGCATCGTGAGACGCCGGCTTGGTTTCCATATGGACTGAGCTGCCATTGCCCAACCCTCCGCCGCTCTCCAACCGTTTGCGAACATTGTCTTGCGCGATGATGGGCGCTTGCTTCTGAAAGTACGCGTTGCCGCCGGTGTGATCGCCGTGATAGTGCGTGTTGATCACAAAGCGCACGGGCTTGTCCGTGATACCCTTGAGCGCAGCCTGAATCTTCTCGGCCAGAGGAGCGTACTGATCGTCGACGATCACGATACCGTCATCGCCAACGGAAGCGCCAATATTTCCTCCCGCGCCCTCCAACACATAGACGTTGCCCGCGACCTTCGAAACTTTCATCTGCACTTTGCTGAAGTCCTGGTCCTGAGCGCTGGCGAGACTGCCGAACAGAAAACAGACTGCGACAATATAGACCTTCCGCATGATCGTCCTCGGCTCCATACGCATCACGGCTTGCAATTCTAACGTCTACAAGCGGTATTTGACTGGAGAATTATTGCCAGCCCTGTAACAACTTCTCCAGAATTGCAATTGCCGCCGTGAGTTCCGACAGTTCGTAGGTAGCCAGTCTCGCAACCTCGGAGGCCAAATAGTCTATGCGCCGCCGCCTCGCTTGCTGCAGCAGGCTCGTTCCCCTAGCCGTGGCACGAATGCGCATCCGGCGAGCGTCTTCCGGGTCGTGGGTGATTTCAATCAGCCGACCGCGCGCCAGGGCAGCAACCACGCGGCTCATCGTCGGCGGTTTCACCTGCTCGGCAGCGGCCAACTCGCCCAGCGTCTTAGCCCCGCCGAATACGAGAACCGATAAGGCGGAAAGTTGCGTCGGTCCAATACCGACCGCCGCGTCCTGCTTCCGCACTCGGCGCAGCAGATGAATCGCAGCCGAGTGCAGGCGGTCAGCGGTGGCGATGGCGTCTGGTGGTGGTGCGTTTTTTTCTTGCTTGACTTTTTTCATCCAATATAGTTAGCTATGCTAACTAATTTGATCGCGGAGGTCAATACATGAACACATTAGCAACCGGCATTGGAATTACAGGCCTCGGCCAGATTGCGGTCAACGCCAAAGATGTCGAACGCGCCGCCGCATTTTATCAGGACAAGCTAGGTCTGAAGCTGCTCTTCAGAGCGCCTCCGGGGCTGGCGTTTTTCGATTGCGGCGGCGTGCGCCTGATGCTGGACCGGGCGGAAAAGCCGGAGTTCGATCATCCCAGCTCGATTTTGTACTTCTCCGTACCCGACATTCATGCGGCATACAGCAAGCTGAAGGAAAGCGAGGTTCACTTCGAGGATGAGCCGCACTTACTCGCGAAAATGCCTACTCACGATTTGTGGATGACATTCTTCCGCGACTCTGAGCAGAACCTGCTGGCGCTGATGAGCGAAGTGCCGCGCTAACAGCGTGGCCTCCGCTCACAGTGCGGTTCGTAGGGCTCATCTCACGATGTCGAAGACGGGATCGTAGGATCTCATCTGGTAGACCGCGTATGGGCACTCTGCTGCCCGCATTGATTCACCATGTCAGCGATGATGGCCTGCAGTCCCGTTTCGTCGTTGAGCGCCGGCACCGTTCCCTCATCGACGCCCTCCGTGCTCAGGCAGTTATCCACGCGATATACGTTCTTGGAGGTGGTGACATTCTGGTAGTAAAGCTGGCCTTGTGCCGCCGAATTGTTCTGGCACCAGGAACCATTGCAGCTCTCGGGCTTGCTGCAGAGCCAGCCGGATATGGAAGTTTTCGGATAGGTGAAAGTGGAGTCGGCCTCGGCGCCTGTCAATCCGTCCACAATGCTCATCTGTTTCCAAGCGGTGTATTGCGACTGAGGAATCTGATTGCCGCTATTGCAGGAGTTTGACCCCAACGCGCCGCTCCACGTCGAAACCGCGTTTTCAGCTCCATCGACGTAAGTCGGCATATCAGGCCACGATCCCTGTTGGCCCGACTGACACTGATTCCCGGGGCAGACTGTCATCGACGACGAGTTGGCATTGCAGCCGATGGATAGATCGCTCAACACCGGGCCGGATTGCAATTCCACATGATTCAGATATTCGTAGGCACCATATTCGGTGAGTGCGTAAGCCACGGCGGCCGATCCGGCGCTGGCCCCTTGCGCGCACATCGCACCGCCAGCGTAGGTATTCTTCTGATTCAGCAGCCAATCCATGACCGTAGCTGGCCGGCACGCGGCTGCCTTGAGGCTATTTCCGGTCCCGGCCCCAGTGTCTTCCCAGGCCGTGTCCCACACCACCTGAACCGTCTGAAAATTGTTCGGGCGGGCCGTATAGGCCTCAACATATTGCTCGAAGCCGGGAGTGGTTCCATACTGGCCATTGAAAAAGACGATTGTTCCCTGAGTGCCGTGGGGGTTTAGAACTCCATAGGTGAACCCAAGATCCAAGGTGTCAGGGCAGGTGACGGTCCCGCTATAACATGCCGTTCCCTGTGCGAACCCCTCCGCACATGCTACGGATCTGATCGGAGTATTGACGTGGCCCAGTGGCAGTTGGTTAGATTGGGCATGCGCCCAAGCGGAACACAAAACCATCGGCAGGCAGATTCCAGCAAGAATGAACAAGAATTTGTTTTTCATGGGGGAGTATCCTCTTTGGACGAAAACAAGAGTTTATGCAGGCATGGATAGCTACAAGTAGTCGCGGAACCACAGCTGGTTTTGCCCGACTAATAACTCCTAGCCTACCCCCGGATAATCGGCAATCCAACGTGCAGGAAGTACATTTGGATGACGCGGCAGGGCATGTCCTCCCGGAACCGGAAACCACGAGTCGTAAGCCCTGCTATCATTTGTCGGAAGGACTCAGGCCGTATGGAAGACTTCGAAGACGAAGAACCAATTCCTTATATTTCCGGCTCAGGAGAAGGACTAATGGAAGAAGGACCAGGTATGCATTCAGGAGCACGCCGTAACGAGGATATCGCGCTGGATCTCATGAAGTTTGTAGCCATGACCACGGGATACGGGCGAACGACGTCGTCCGGGGTGGGATTTCAAGGCACCGGCTCGGCTGCGAAGCCCGAGGAGTACGCGGCGCAATTGCTCGAGTTGTATGGAAAGTGCCGGGAAGCTGTCGAGGGGAAAAAATAAGGGAGCACAACTGACAATCGGACCGCGGCCTTGGGCCGCGGTTCACGATTTCTAAAATAAGCCTATCGTCGTCCCTTCTTCGCTTTTTTCTTGGCCGTCTTCTTCGGAGCAGCTTTTTTCTTGGCTGGCTTCTTGGCCGCCTTCTTCTTGGCCGGTTTGGGCGGTGCTTTTTTCTTTGCAGGAGCGGGTGCCTTTTTGGCAGGCGCTTTTTTCTTTGCCGCCGGCTTCCTGGCGCCGCCAGACGCAGCGGGTTTGGGCGCAGGCGGCGGAGGCGCTGCGGGCTCACTCATGTCCGATTCAGGCAGGCCAGCTTCTTCCTCCTCTTCTTCCTCTTCTTCGAAATCCTCTTCGAGCGATTCGCTGTAGGCGCCGCTATCGCCGAAGTCTTCTTCTTCGTCACGTCCGTACAGTGTGGGATCGTTGAACCTCATTGCTCCTCCTAGCTTTATTTTGGGGCTCCTGGCGCCATAACTAGGTCGCAGTGTGCCGAAACATCAAGAATTAAAAGGCCACAGAAACTTTGTGTTGGAACGGCGGGCGATTATAGCACGACGTTTGGTGCAGGCTGCAAGGACCGTTATCACAACGCCTGCTTACTCCTGTTACCACACGCTGCGGCGGAATGAAAGAAGATTCCGATTCCAACCAAGAAAAACCGCTCCTGAAACACAGGGACGCTCTTGTCCGCAACTGAAAATTGCTTGGCCGATATCCTTTTCCTTGAAGAACCAGAAATTTTGCAAATGGTCTTTAGAGGGGATTATCGACTGGGTTGGACGACGAGGATCATGCCGGGACGAAGCGTGGCGATGTTTTGGTTGCTGCGTTTGAGGGCGGCCACGGTGGTTTTGTAGCTCGTCGCGATCGAATAGAGAGTCTCGCCGGATTTTACTTTGTGACGGAGCACCGTCGCCTGATCTGAGCTGCTTTCGTTTTCTTCCGCTAAGGGCGTCGCCTTGCCGGAAGAATTCTTAGCGCTGGCTGTCTGATTCGGTTTCCTCGTGCGGGATCGAGGCTTGCTATCGGTGCTGGAAGCGACCTCGCTTCCGGGGG
>Ga0116105_1000073_pt1 | contig 35008 bp, 35 predicted proteins | sample June2015DPH_6_20_FD_89716 | JGI IMG/M metagenome (GOLD analysis project Ga0116105, IMG submission 89716) | Peatland microbial communities from SPRUCE experiment site at the Marcell Experimental Forest, Minnesota, USA - June2015DPH_6_10 | ecosystem: Environmental > Terrestrial > Soil > Wetlands >... | reverse complement strand
GACGAGCCGTGGTCATCGACGCTGGGCCAAAGAATACGACGAACGAAGGCACTCTTCGGAGTGAACGGTGAAGTACGCTCAAAAAACGATTGACGGAGCCGACGTTGTTAGAGATGTCCGGTTACTTACCAGGACTTGAGCGGGTTTGTGCTATAAAAAGGCCTTAGAAAGCTGACTATGAGCAGAACAATCTGCTGCTATCCAGGTGGTTGCGACCGCGAAGGCATCAGGCTTTTCAGTAGTGTCTTAGTTTAAATCCGGGGGTCTTGACGGGAAGCGCGGAGCTGGCAAAATCGAGGACGAAGCTCATGGACAATGATTCAACCCTTCTGAAACCCCGTCGCGGCAGCGTGTGGCTCGGCCTCGTTCTTGGCGTTCTTCTAACCGTGCTTTTTTTCGAGTTGGGACGATACTTGCCTGTGGACCCTATCCATTGGGTGATCTTATTAGCCGCGTTCCAGTGGATTTATATCCTGCCACTGGTATTTATCCTGCGCGCCAAGCGGCACCCGAGGACCGCCATAGGCCTCTTGATCGTGGGTTTGCCTGTCATGGTGGCGATTGCGGCGCTATTCATGCTGAACCTCTTTCCGCACGCATTTTGAAGGAAGAGCACCGCGTCTATAACGCAATTTCCCTTTCGAAACATTTTCAAGCTGAGACACCACTGGCTTTTCGATGCTCCTCCAGTGGAGGGATGGCTTTGTGAGGAGCATTTTCAAGCAACTCTGAACGCCGCTGCGGAAGTCGAAGCCGATGCTCGGAGAAAGATCGACGCCGAATGGCTGCTGCATCTGGAGAAATTCCTCCGCGAAAAGAATCTGACTGTGGAGGACCTAACCGAGGAGCACGCCCGCGCCGCGCTCGACAGCTGGAACAAAAGGTGATGTCACAGGTCACGCCGTCCTTGAATCTTCTATAGGCGAATGCCTCTGTGACGCCCTTACCGGGAACTGACAGTCAGTTTCCGGTAACGCGACTAACCAGTTAGCCCTCTGATTGCGCCATTGCGTTCCTCGAACAATGACGGGATGACCCTGTTCCACTGCATCGTTTATCTTGGGGGCTCTTCCGAAGGAGGCTCGGGAGCAAAATACGCCTGCCTGTAATTGACGTGATACCACGCAGGCCTGACCTTCACTTTGAGGGCATGAAGTTTACCGTCCTCCGATGGCGGGACGAATTCAAGGCGATACTCATTGCGGACAAATTGGGCAATTTCACCATAGGCTTCAGTAAATTCCTTGGCGTTCATCGGGAAGTAGACATGCCCTCCCGTGGCGCTCGTAAGCAGGCGTAATATTCTGTCGCCTTCGGCGAACCCCGCTTGAACGTATTTGCGTTCATCGCGTTCGTCGAGGGACAGTTTCTTCTCTTTAAGCGGGGTACGAAGAGCGTCCGCAATCGAGACGGCTAAAATCTGTACGTCGGAAGATTCTAACTTTCGTTGAATGACCTGCCAATCGGCTGGACTTGAATCGTTGAGGCCCGTTGAAAGAAGCACGATGGTTTTCTTTCCAGGTACAGAGCTAAGCCAGTCCAGCGTGGTTATAACGCTAGACATCAAGTTAAGCTGGGCATAGCCATCCATGAAGCTCAGACCCTTCAGCTCTTCTTCGGCTTTGGATTTGTCGGCCGTGAAATCCAGTTCCAGAGTCGGGACTCTCGAATAGGACACGATAGCCACTTTGTCGGTGGGAGCAATACTGCCCAAAAATCCTTCAGCGGCTCGCATAGCACTGGGCTTTATGAAAAGTGCGGCGGGCCCGTTTTCCATCATGAGAACAACTTGGGCCGGTTCTTGAATCGGAAAGAAACCAGTGATTTCCTGCGCGACATCATCGTCGTACAAGCGAAAATCCTCGCGGCGAAGTCCTTGAACAAAGTTCCGGTGCGTACCCACCACGGTCACGCCCACGGGAACGCGGTCAACGCTGACACGAATAGGATTGGCAGAAGGAATGGCCTTCGATGTCTCTTGAGCATGTGTGGAAGCAGCGCTACTCAGTAAAATAAATCCTAGAATATAAGCCGCACTTTCGGAGAATCTCACGATTCTCGAATGTTAAAGGACGTTCCACCAACCTCAATGCGATTTCGCTGTGCTGTTTCCACATCGCTCAACGGGAGGGCCTGACTGAACGATGAAAGTTTGTGAGGTCAGCGTAGACTCTCACGGCGTTTCACGGCTCAATGCCTGATAAACGCGGTGATCTCAATGGGTCGACGCAACACTAAGCTAGAACCCCGCTGGCATTGAAAACAAAAGCCAAAATCGCTCGCTAAGGTTAGACCAGCAGGAACGCTGCCCTGGCCAGGTTTTGTCCAAGTGAGGCCAAACAGGTGATTCTCCCGGGGAAGCATTGTCAAATCAATGCACTGGATGGTGTTGCATCGACCGGTTGAGCTGGCAGCTCTTACCGGACGTCTTAGGTTACCCATGCACCTGCGGGAAGAGCGAAAACGGCGAAGGCTAGTCATGCGTTAAGACAGGCGCTACAACTCGTCGAGGAATCCAAACGATAAACCCAGGGCTAGTTCGAGACGCGTCACACCAAACGTGCACGCTCCGGCTACACCAGGACCTACAAACGGCAGCTAGCCAGTGCAGTTGTTTATCAACTCGGATTTCGATGACTGTAGCCCGACGCTGCGACGTCGGGCGTCACTCGGGGTGATAAAAGCAGGGTTAAAATTACGCAACGCGGGCTTTCTTGCGCAGAGCGCCAATGGCGGCAAGCCCAAAACCAAGCATAGCCAAACTAGCCGGCTCCGGAGTCCCTACGGCAGTTACGGAGCCGCCCGAGAGGGCTACCTCGTCTTCGCCGTCGAGTATGATATAACCGCCCGTGACTGGGAACGTTCCTGTCGATAGCGTGAAGGGTGAGATGGAGCCGGAGTAGATCTGCGGTCCGAAGAACTCAACAACGTAGCTATTACCCCCGAGGTTAAAGTCGATGTTGAAGAGACCGCTTTCACCCAGATCGAAAAACTGGACTTCGGAGCCGGGCAGCACGAAGTTCGAAGACCCTTCAGAGAGGTCCACCGTAGTGGTTGTAATCAAAGAACTTATGGTGCCGGGCTCTGAGAACGTAAAGGTGAAGTTTTCGCCCTCTGCCGAGCTCGTGGCCGTGTAGTTTACCTTGCCCCCGTCGGCGAAAGCAGCTGACGCTCCGCCCAGGAGTATAACTGTTGCAAGAATCATAAATACTTTGCGCACAAAGCCTCCGCCCTCACAGAACCTTTCGCAATAACCTGCACGCACGGGGCCAACCCACGGTACTGAAATCACGGGAGATCGTTTTGCGATATGTGCAGGAGTTTTTCGCATAGTGGAAGTAGGATTCCGGAATCGTGACTAAGAAAGACCCCGCCTCCTGGTTACGGCCGACGGCGAAATCACAGTGGGGGAGTGAGCTTGTTCATCGTCTAGATTTGCATCTTCAGCCCGGACGGCGGAATGGCGTATGCCGGGGACTTAAAGAACTTCGTCACATCACTCGAGTCGCTAATGAAATACGCGTCTTTTCTTTAGCGGTACTCTTTGTGTCCCGGCGCGCCTGGGACTTATATGATTCAAGGTGATATGTGGGTCGAGAATGGCGAAGGAACGGTTGAGAATAACGCACACCTCTATGTGGACGGCAAACCCGCTTCTTCCGCTGAGGGCACCGCGGGCGCGAGTCATACGAACCAATTCTCCAATGCCCGATACAACAACGGAATCAGCGTTAGAAAACGCTGGGCTTATCGGGCAACTCCTGATTGCCGCGGTGATCTCAATGGGTCGACGCAATACTAAGCTAAAACCGACCTGGCCTTGAAAACAAACGCTAAAATCGCTTGGCAGGACTAGACGAGCCGGAATGGGGGCCTGGCTAGGTTGTGACGCAGTAAAGCAAGACAGGTGGTTCTCCCGCGCAAGCAATGTCGAATCGATGCACGGGATGGTGTTGCATCGACCGGTCGAGCTGGCACGACAAATCAGGCAGGTCGAATTTGTGGGCGGAGACGACGATACCCAAGTCGTGATTTCCGAGTTTTCAGCAGAAATCCACAGGCCAGTGTGATTGACTGAGCGGTTCCTCTAGAGTACAAGCGCCTTGGGGTGGTCCGTTGAGGAAACCAAAAGGCGTTGCCGTTACGCGGCGCGAAGTGGTGCGGCGTATCAATCGTTCTCTCAAGCAGGATGACCCTTTCCATCTGCTGCGACGAGCCCGTAGCGCGCGCGCTCAGCTTGATCGTGGGGATTACTATGTGGTTGATCTCATCCGCGACTTCGTCGTGGATCGTGACGTTGCGCTCGAAGCCGAGGCGCGGAAACGCGGAGTTCTTGCCGACTTCGAATATTTAGCGAATTGAGTCGCCGATACTCTGCAACTCAACGAGGCACGCGTCGAATGGCGACCGCCGCACGCGAAGGCCGTCTAGGACTTTCGAGCCTACCCGCCAGTGGTTAACTCTCCAACCTGACAATTGGAATCGTCTTGCTGACTTCTCAGAAGCCACCTCTGCGAAGTTGAACCCGAACTTCAGATCTATAGCTCACAAGGTATTCTTCAAATCAACGCGCCGTTCGTCGTGTTTGATCCAATATGTTGCATTTCGCTCTTGCACGGGATTCGGCGATGTTCTGTTTCCGCTTTCTTCCGTCGAGCTATATAAACCGCCAGAATGTGCTCGAAGAGCACCACTCACCGCACTCACCATCCGCAATCGGGACTATGACGGCACAACGATAACACCAAGGCGAGTCCTGGATTTGAACTTTCAATCGTGCTTCGAGTCTTGCAGGACCTGATTAACGCCGCAACCGTCCATGTGCATTTAACTCAACTCGATTTATGCCTATTGTAATCTATAAGATAGCCGGATCACGCGACAACCTCTTAGGGAAAGCCATCTGAAGCGGACATCGCGTGTTCGTGGCTCAGAAAATCGCCGAGCCGAGCTCTCTTCGATTGGAGGTGCGCAACTAATCCCAGCGGGCCGGGTTCAGAGTTGCCTACACTCAGGCGAATCTCGATAGCAGGCAATGAACGTTGATCAGAAAGGGTTCTTCCCACACTGAAGTGGGCTGCAAGAGGTGACGAGATGGACCTGCCCGCCCCTCGGCCCAAGCTTGCTGGATTCACATCTCTGGCGCAACAGGCCGAGATGAGATTACTGCTAACCGGCCGCTGGCCACCGCTCAAGCCGTTGCCGGTATTCAAGTATGAAACAGACGAGTATCGCGCCTCGATTGAATTTGACAACAAGCGCGGTGAGTGGGTGTGTCGGCAGACAACTTTACCGTCGAATAAGGTTAGGGAATGGCGTGGTGGATTGACAGAAGTAATCGTCGCAATACCCCACGGTCCAGGAGAAGTCTTCGCCGAATATGGTGCAGCAGATCAGCAAGAACAAGAATTGGAAAAGGACGCCAGTCGTCGCTTGCAGGCCATTCTTGATTGGAAAGAAAATTACGAGAACGGCGCATTCTATTGCGCTCTGCGGGGCTATCTTTCCAAGAGCCAGCAAGATGACATCGACGACAGCATCCGACTGACACTTACTGCTCGGCAGCTCCAATTCAATCCGAAGAATGTCGCGGACGTCTTTGACGCACTTTCGAAGGCGGGCGGCAAGCTAGCATCACTTATCGAAGCCGCGCAGCGTAATAAGACGCAACAGCGAGCTGACGTACCGCCAGAAGCGGAAGCCGCCGCACCCCACGCCGAACGCCATGCGTCGGTTGAGGCAATTCACCCCACGCGCGACCGCCGGCTTCAGGCGCGCACCACTCTGGCCTCCTGTGCGTACACCGCGCTCGATGATAGCAACGGCGGCACTGTCCTCAATATCAGTGAGACGGGCATGGCTGTTGCCGCAACCGAATCCCTTGTAGTGGCTGACTACCTCCCGCACATTCGCTTTCGGTTGCCCAATGCAGAGCAGAGGATTAGGGTCTCCGCGCAGGTTGTGTGGCTAGCGGAATCGAAAAAAGCAGTAGGGATCCGATTTGTTGAGCTCACCGCCCAGGCCCGGAATCAGATTGCCAATTGGATCGCCTCCGAAAAGCAATCTCCGGAACTGGGAGCCTTAACGACGGCGCCTCTCGAGAGTCCCGTCGCCGCAAGCCTGGAAAGCTTCGCAGAACCGCCATTGGGGGGTGTTATTCCTGAGCAAGACCAACCCTCTCCTCCTGAACTGATTGCGCGCGCTAGCTCTCGGTCACCCGAGATCATGACGCCCGAGCTTCGCGATGGCGGCCCGCCGTCGTTAGTCGAAGATCTTCCAATAAAAGTGCACGCCGACGCTTCCGTCGCCGTTTTTGGACCGCAAATTCGAACCCGCAAAATTGAGTCGTCAGTGAATCGCATCGAGAACTCTCCTTCACGCTCATATGTTCCTGAGCGATCCGGATTCCACGTCGCGGCAGTGGTATTTTTGATCGCGGCCATCAGTCTAGCGGTGGGACTTACAGTCGGGCGCGGCCCGCTCGGATCGCGCCTCCGGGACACCCAGAAATCGTTGCCGGCCGCTGAGCACACGTCACAGGCACTCCTTAATCGCCTGCGCGAATCGTCTTCGCGAACCTCTACTCCGCCCGGCGCAAATACCTCGGCTACACCGGCGGTGAACCCACCCGCTCGAGCGACGGCAGAATCGAATTCAGAAGAAAGCGCAGCCGCTCGATCCCTCAATCCACCGGCGGAAGATCCAACTACGGGCGTCGTGCCGATCGGACCATCTTCACCAATTGCGGCCCCATCGTTTCTTGATTCCGATAAATCCGAAGCCAGTCCTGAGCGCAAGGGCTGGACCGAACCGATCGTGCGGAATGCGCCGCCACCCGCAGATTCCCAGCCCGCGCGTTCGCCCAGGACTGTCAACCCGACGAGTGCTGCGCCGCCGAGTCTCGCGCCACGCAGGGTAATGCCTATCACACGTGCAACGCCGCACCTGTCATCGCCTTCCACAATCCTGTTCACTGGCCCCGGCGACTTCAGCAAACCGTTTAGGCTGACTCTCCCGGAAAGACCGATCGCCGCCTCTTCTTCATTCGCTATTTCCGCACAACTTTCTGTTGTTGTCTCTCCTGATCGCGGACGCGTACCGGCTGAGGAACCCAATCGATTGCAAACCGGTGAGCTTGTTGTCTTCGTTTGGCCTCGGTATCCGAGCCTGGGGGATCGACATAGATCGCCGGAAACCGTAAAGGTCCGCATCGCCATCGGGGAGTTCGGCCAAGTGCTGGACGTGAAGCGCGTGAGCGGCTCCCTCTCGCTACTTCCTGCTGCAGTGAGCGCCATTCGCCTCTGGCGTTACAAGCCGACTCTCTTGAATAGTCGGCCTGTGCAAGCCCAACAGGACGTCACCATAGAATTCCGGCCGCCAAAGCGTTTGTCGCACGTGGCCTCTCGACACAACTTCGGCACCGGTAAGGGCGCATGAGAGCCGAAAGGCCGTTGCCACGCAGCGCGTTTTGATTGGCTTGGTTCCCTGACCAACTTCTGATCAACGCTTTAGTCGCACATGTGAATTTCAAGTTTTCGATTACGCGACGACACTTTGCATCAACCCGCTTGTGCTGCCCCGCGGTGACTGCCTGTGCCTGTATTGCCCCCATGTATTCGGCACTGTAAACTGGGCGTGTGCGGTTCCGCGACGGCCCCAAGTGGAGCGACAATATGGCATTCCCACGGTTTGCCAATCCGATCGACACGTGCTCGAGCAAGTTTCTAATCAAGTCGGTGATTGTTGCGATTATTTGCTTGGGCGCAATTTTCTGCGCGCACGCCCAAGATTCTCAGCCGAAGGGCACCAACGACTCTTGGACAGCCACTGCGCGAACATCGCTAGCCAATACCAGCCCGACCCGTACTACAGAGAGCCACGTCAGGTCGGGCAACCAGAGTATTGATAGGCAAATTGTGGAAGCGCTTGGGCCCAATGGCCGGTACCAGCCCAGTATCGAAACCGAGAAGGAAACGGTCCAGGTAAATGCCACGACTACCCGCACGGATCTGCGCACCTACAGCTGGGATGTGAATGGACAAAGGAATCTAGAGCAGGTAACGGAAGAAGAAGCACGCAGCTCAGCAAGCGGCGATCGCCAGATAATACGCACGAGCTCGCAGTCTGATGGGAACGGAAATCTTCAGGTTGCGCAACGTGAAGTCGCGGACACAAGAAGGATAAGCCCGGACGTGCAGGAGACGAAAACCACGACTTACCTTCCCAATGGCAATGGCGATCTCGCTCCCTCTCTGCAGACGCGAGAGCTGCAAAAGCGCTGCGCTGACGGCACGGTCGAGGTGAAGCAGACTTTGCTGCAACCAGATCCCAGCGGCAATTGGCAAGTGGCCGAGGTAAAAGAAAGTACCGTCAAAGAGGACAACAAGAATCGAACCACTGAGGAGCGCATTTCCCGCCCCGATTCAGGCGGCGGACTTTCTCAAGTCTCGCGCATCGTGGGTAAGGAAACAGAAAACGCCGCCGGAGAAAAAAGCACTACAGTCGAGACATATTTTCAGAACGCTCCTGGAGTGGCTGCCGACGGCGGCCTGCGCCTGAACTCGCAAGCAACCAGCATCGAGAAGACAAGTTCAGGTGGAACAACAACCGAGCAGCAGCGCAAGCAGCCCGATCCGAACAACAAGCACGGCGACCTGCAAGTCACGACAAGAACCAAATATGTCGTGCGGTATGCTGCCTCCGGTTCGGACGACACCAAGACCATTCAAGAGCGCGACATCAACGGCGCATTCAATGTGGTTTCCGTCGAGGCGCGAAAATCAGACCAGGCGCCCATGCAGGTACAGTCGGCACCCCCAGAAAAACCTAAATAGGTTCAAACGCGCAATATGACGCCCCGGGTGATTCCAAACACTCTGTGCTCCGTCACGTGGGCCGCTCCTGCGAGGCTTGGCTACGACGACGAGAGAACCGGGACCGCCATGGACGTCATGCAACATTTACCGCGAGGCCGCAACCAGGTGTACAGTCCTTCGGAGAAAATTGATCGGCTTCCTCGGGCACGGTCCTCGGTGCCTAAACCATCGGCTTAGCGACGCAGGATATGCACGATAACAACCAGAATACCGAGAACTAGAAGGACCGCCAGCAGCAACCGTTCGCCAAGTCCCTGCTTGAATGTGCTGCGATTCATGTTTTCCGTGCTCCTCCGGTCACAAGGCTATGGTTTGGGGGAAAATGAGGGAGGGTTGCTAAACGTACGCCCACGCCAATGTTAAGTCAACCCGTCCACTTGTTTGGGGCGAGTGAGGTTGATCCGACGCAGCACAGTTGCCGCAGTCGAGCACGGCGGTCGCGATGGGCAAGTTCGATCGAACACTGGCATATGGGTTGGCGGACCGGGAATTTTTCAGAAGTGTCCGAATCCTCGACGTTGGCGCGGCGTCGTTACTTCGTTCAGTCCCTGCCGGTTCGTCGAGTCTCTTTGACATTGAAAGCAACGCGGCCGCGATTTCCTTTTCCGTCGGTGAATCAAGCCCCGTCGCGGTCATCCGCGCCGCACTTGCCGCATGTATCCTGCTGCGGCTGGTCCGTTGGAGGTCACGCTCTTAGAAGTCTCGGCCGGGTCCGCGGTTTAGCTGGGGCTCTCATCGCAAAATCGGGCGATATTCAGGTAACATTCCGCGCTTTCATCACGTATCCGTATATAAGTTGAACAACCAACATGGACTCAACCAGACTCGAAAACGCGGCCAGATCGTATGACTCGGCACCCGCCGTCAGTGGATTTAGCGTGGTTTGACACGGAGCCATTTTCGGCGTATTCGGTCCCAAGGTCACTGGAAAGACCACCGCAATCCCGACGATCATGGATTCATCCGCCGCCGCTGGCGGCGCTGGACCGGTCATCTTCCCGGCACGATCCGATAGACGCCGGCACAATAGAACAAATTATCATCGAGGTGCGCCCCAGTGGCTCCTCCGTCGTTCTGTCCACTCAACTGCCTGTAAGAGGCGGAGAGGGTGCGCGATTCGATTTGCCTGATCGACCAGAGCCACAACCTGCTACGATTGCGAGCCGCGACCTGTCGAGCGATCCCACAGCAATAATGCGCTGCACCGAGTTCCCGATGGCTGTCGTGCTAGCGGATCAATACATCACTCGGTTCGGGCTTCTCGAACCGTCGTTGATTGAAGTCTTTGTCGATAGGATGGCACGTGCGTAAGCTTGGACTCATTGTGAAGCGCGAGTACCTGACCCGAGTTAGAACCAAGGGCTTCATCATCGGAACGGTCATTGTGCCCGTGCTGGGCGTGGCCTTCTGCTTGTTGATTATATTTCTCGTGAATCATGAGTCCGCCCATAGCATGCGCATCGTGATCGTGGACAATTCGGGGACACTCGCGGACGTCGTCAGTAGGGGTTTAGACGCAAAGCTCGACAACGGTCAGCCGGAATTCGACATTGTTGAGGTGATTTTGCGCCCAGCGTTTCCCGACTCCGTTCAGCAGGATCTGCGCGCGAGGATCAATGCCTCGAAGCTCGATGCGTACCTATGGATTCCCCAGGACCGGAGCCGATCGATCGAGCTGCATTTGCAGAATCCCGGCACTTTCAATTTCAACGGCCCGCTCTCGAGAGCCGTGAATCAAGCAGTGATTTCCGAACGCCTCAGCGAGCGCGGCATCCACCTGGGCGACATGAAGAAAATCCTCGGCAGCAAGGACCTGAAGGTGCTGAAGGTAAGCGAAACCGGCGAGGCGGAAGAAAGAGGGCAGACTGTCGGTATCGCCAACGCGCTAGTGGTGCTGCTCTATACCGCGCTGCTGTTGTACGGTGTGATTACAATGCGTTCGGTTCTCGAGGAAAAGACCACGCGGACTATGGAAGTCCTGATCTCCGTAGTACGGCCGTTCGAGCTTCTCTGTGGGAAAATTCTAGGCGTGGCTGCAGTCGCCTTTACGCAGTTCGCAATATGGATGATTTCCGTCGCGCTGTTGTTCTCTTATGGCGCTCTAGCCAAATTGGGGATAGGCGAGGGGTCTCCTATCGCAATGGTGCACGTCCCGATTTCGTTGGTGCTTTATGCGGCGATGTATTTCGTCGGCGGATATTTTCTGTATTCCTCAATGTTCGCGGCGATTGGGGCGGCTTCCTCGAACGAGCAGGATGCGCAGCAATTGCAGTGGCTGGCCATGGCGCCCCTCATCTTCTGCATGCTGATTTCCACCGTTATCCTCAGCGATCCCGCTTCCGAGATTTCCGTCGTGCTCTCGGAGATTCCGTTCTTCTCGCCAGTCCTGATGGCTCTGCGCATCTCGCTGAACACACCTCCCGGATGGCAGATCGTCCTTTCGGTGGTCCTGTTGTTGCTAGCCATCGTGGGCACAATCTACGCCTCGGCAAAAATCTATCGCGTGGGAATCCTGATGTACGGCAAGCGTCCATCGCTTGTCGAGATGTTCCGCTGGCTGCGCTATTCGTAGTGGTTCTTGATTTTAGGACAACAGTTGTGGCGGTGGCGGACTTTTCAACTCTTCAGTTGAAGAAAGAGGGCCTCATTGCGAGATGACCATCTGGGAAGTGCTTTGCATTGTAAAACCCGAGGGGAGAAGCGGAAACAGAAACTGGAATGAGTACTGCACCTGGACTTTAACCACGCAGCCCGGGCTCTTGGGTTGGCTCGCGCAAATCGCCAGGTTATTGGGCGGAGCGACCCAGGTAGTCGTCGTGGTGACCTTGGTGGGATCGAGTCCGATACCGGTGGAAAGATTCTGGACGTAAGCCGTGACATCCGTGTCGTCAGCGGGACAGCCACCGGACAAGCCGCCGCAAGCAGTGCCGCGGACGCTGGCCCAGCGAGTCGCTTCGCGGGCACTATTGGATACGAAGTGATACGTGTACAAGGCCGTGCCGAAGCCGACTATGCCGAACATCATCACAAGGAGAACTGAAATCATTATAGCGCTTTCTAACATGGTGGTGCCACGCTGACGCGCGCGAGGCGGCCGGGTGCGGGTGTTCAATTCAGGAAGGCAACGCGCGGCGGAACGCGAACAGACTTTGAGCGCGGCGAGAAAAGTTGACGAACGGGGGGAGCGTTTCATTGAGCGACCCGCATGAGTTCGGTGCTATCGCAATCGATTGACTGGGGTATTCCTGGATACTTGAACAGCGAATTGAATGTTCCGGCGACGGTGACTTTCACGTAGACCAGCGCGTGATTAGGCGAAGCGCAAGCGGTGGCGGGGCACGTGCCGCCGATGCTGGACCCGGTGCATCCGCACTCGTGCTGCACGGTCACGTGTAGCGCGGCAAGATTCTGGCCATCGTTTTCAGCGGCGGTGCGGATGCCGGCGGTGTCCGCGGCGGTAGCGAGATTCTGCGCTCCGTATTGGGCACCGGCGCGGGCCGCGTCCGCTACGAGGATGCTGTAGTACGCGTAACGCCCGATCTCGATGATTCCGACGGCCAAGAGCAGGAGGAACGGAGTGATGAGCGCTACTTCGAGCAAGGCTTGGCCTGCTTGTGTGGCGCGGCGCGTCTTGCGGCGCCGTAGAAATCCTCGCGGGGCGATTTTCTCGGAAGAAACGATTTCAGATTTCATGGAGGCATTCATCTTCATTCCGCCAGAACCGCGTTCTTGATGGGCGAACCGTTCGGCAGCGACGAAAAGTTCGACGGAAAGTTTACCGCCGATGGGCCCAGCGTGAACGACTTCGCAACCGCAATTGTGTAGGCGGCGGTGTTGCCTGTCGCAGTAATCGTCAGCGCTGCCGACGGGAAGTAGAACGCGCCTTCGAACTTAGAGCTTCCTGTGCCATTAATCGTTGCCAGTGAAGTGTTGCCGGGATCTTGATAAAACAGGATACCCGCATCGGATCCGGTGGTCGGTGCGCTCAAGTTAACCGTTTGGCCGCCGTGCAGTGTTACGGCGCCGCCCGAGTTTCCAATGTACAGCGTGACACCTGCGCCGCTAACTGTTCCGGTTCCGTTGAAAGTCAGTCCACCGCCCGAGATCGTGTAGGTGCCCGGATTGAGGATCACGTTCTGCGTGCCGGCGATCGAGATACCGCCGCAGTAATTGCCCGGATTCAGGGTGACCGGAGTTGTTCCGTTGACGTTGCCAGCACCGCCTGCGAGGCAACCTCCGGTCGCGGGTGGTTGAAGATAAGCCAGTGGGTCAGCTGCGGGGATGATGCCGGTTTTCGGGGTTGGGTGGTTATTTCCACTCGCGGCTCCCACAACGCCAATTTCCCGGGCCGTGATGCTCCCACCGCCGTTAGTGTGCAAATTGTGATTGCTCATAATGCCGCAGCTTGCAGCGCTGACATCGCCGCTGTTGCTGATTCCGCCGGTACCGGTGCCGAGCGCGTACACGCAGTTCTGCAAGTTGCCGTTGAGATAAGCTACGGCGCGGGCAGTTACAGTGGCGGAATTCACTCCGGCGATCTTCACGAAAAATGTCGGTTGGATTTTCGTCACGAGAACTTCGACGTAGCCAGCGGTACCAGCGTGGGGGCCATCGTTCGGCGGACTATAAACTGTGACGGTCACATTTTCAGCGCCGTCGGTGAAACCGTTCGACGCAGCATCGGTAGTTGCACCGGGGCAGCTTCCCGTCGAACAGCCGCCGTAGGGAATCTCGGCAGCACCAGCGATGGCGGCGCTGTCCGCAGCGGATTGTTGCAGGCGTTTTTGGTAGCGCAAGAAACCCATGTCAATTCCGAGGCCTGCCGCGAGGATGAACAGGGTGAGACCCATGGCGGCCAAAACGAGCGCTTGCCCGGCCTGCTCGTCTCGGGTCGTGGATGGACTCTTCGGCATCACTACGGCTCCCTCCGAGTAAATCTGGCTGTGATAGATCCTAAGACCGTCATGGGCTGTCCGATCGATCGCACTAAACGCTTGCCGGTAAAATGGCCAATATTTTGCCATTTTTGTTACTGGCGTTGTTACTTTCCAGAAAAACTTTAAGTCTCGCCGGCAAGTCGCGGCCCCGGGACGCGTCCAAGGCTTCGGCCGGAAGTCCCGCGCCTACAAGGCGTTCCGGCAATGTTCCGAGCGGCAAGGGTAGAGCGGCTTGCGCATTCACGACAAGGCGCCTCAGCATGGTCCGCCCCTTACGACTACCGCACGCCGCGTACCAAAGCATTTACCAGCGCGAAAGCTGGAACTCGATGCTGACATCTTTTTCTGATTCAACCGGTTGGCCGTTCCGTAGGGCCGGTATAAAACGCCACTCGCGAACCGCTTCGAGCGCAGCGGGAACGAGGGGGGCCGGACCACTCAATTCTCGCGAACTCTTGACGTGACCATCCGCCCCGATCTGCAGACGAACCATCACCGTACCTTCGATGCGCTCGGCCCTTGCTTCACGCGGGTAGAGAGGCTCAACGCGATAGAGCAGGTAACTATCACTGCGACGTTCGGCAACGCGCGGGGGCACGGGATTTATCGCGGGTGAGGCGGTTGCGAGATTGTGATTGCCGGCAGCTTGCACGGACCACACCGGCAAAGTTGGGACGGCAACATTTTGCGTGTCACGCTTCGCGGTCTCCGGCGACGGAGCAATCGCCGACGGTAGCGCGGCTGCGATGGGATCGGTTTCGCCGCTGGGAATGCGAGCCTTAGCATTTTCGCGGCTGTGCCTATCGCGGATTTCTTTTTGCGGCGGGCGCGAAACAATTTCGGTATCGGTGGCCCGCGTATTGGAACCAGAGGCTTCACTCGGCAGCGCCGCACGACGCAAAGACGCGTCACGCGTTTCGGGTGCCACGGTCGTGGTGGGCGTCGGGGACAAAGCGGCGGCATTGCGCGCTAGTTCTTCGGCGCTCAATCTCGTCGCGCGATCGCTCAACAATCCTCGCGATATCGCCATCCCCACGAGCAAGAAAAGCAACGCGACGCACGCGCAGAGGGCTGCGATCGCGCCCCACTTACGCGATTGTTCTGAAAGGTACGGACGCGAGCGCGCGGTGAGAGGCACACGAGATTTCGCAGGCGAGGGTCGGAGTTCTGAAACAAGCACAGATGCCGCGGAGGGACTTACGGAGGCCTCACTTTCGTTGCTTGCGCGCGGACGAGGGGCCGGCTGATCCGTTTCCGGATTCTTCGTCAGATGGTCCGAGAACTTTTCGGGACGGACAAAGCCGGGCTGCGAAGCACAACCCTCGCTGCCTGTCGAGGTTCGTAGAAACTGGCCCGATTCGTCGTGATGTGCGAGTGATTCTTGCGCATTGAGATCGCTGAACAATGGGAACCATTCATCCCAGATGCGATGGCGCTCTTCGGATGCCTGTGGCGCGGGCGTAGCGGAGGAATCCTGGGGCGTTTCGCGTGCGACGGTGTGGCGCACCGGCGGGGGCTCGGGCACAGTCGTTTCTGCGGCAAGCCAGTCCGCAATTTCCATGCGCGCGTCTTCGGAGAGTTCGAGAAATTTCAGGCCCGCTTCGGTTTTGGAGTCGCTGAGCCAACTGATCTCGGCCGTTGCCACGATTCGCTTGCGGGATTTCGGCGGCTGGATGCGCAGGTTGAGGCGAGTCTGGTCGATCAGCGGATTAAATGCCTGGAGCGCGACGCCGCTTTCGGTCAAGTCGAGGACCATACCGCCGTTATCGGAGCCGATATCTAGATAGGCCAATGAGCCGATTCGTCGACGTGGGAGCCGGCGCCGATCGCCCGAGCGCGGGAACTCCTCGGAGATTGATGGCATGAAAGTATTAGGAGTTTGAGCGCGGGTTGTAATGAGCTCGGCGGCCGGGGCCGACGGAGCTTGCACGGTGGGCGGTGCGACCACGGCTGGAGGCGGTTGAAGAGCGGGTGCTGCTGGCGCAGCTGCAAGCGCATGCGCTGACATTTCGATTGATGGAGATGGCGCCGCTGTCGAAACTTCCTCCGAGGATACGATCTGGCCGGAAGGCGGCTCAGTTGGACTGCCGGTGCGCGCGTGAATCGGTTGGTTTGTCGCGATCGGCTTCTTCGGGGAAACGTCAACGGAGTGCGCGTGAAGAATGGCGTCGGTGAGGCGTTCAATATATGTGCTGCCCACGGGCCGGCGCGGAATCTCGCTGGGTGATTTCTGGATTGGCGGCGCGTCCTGCGCGGACGAATTCTTGAGCAAGAAAGACCATTTTCTTCGACGAGGCGGTTCTTCTTCCGGACGCGGTAATTCCTGTGATGAAAATGGCGCCACGGGCGAGGCTTGTTGCGAGAATGCGACGGGCTCGACGGGCCGCTCGATTGGCCTTCCGGTGGGCGCGTGAATCTTCTCGCCGCTCGAAGCCAGATTCTGCGCGGGAACGATCACGGGTTGTTCACGAAGAATGGCCGCGGCGCGCTGCTCAAAATTTCCGGCGGCGATTGACGGGCTGGGCGATTCGCGTGGTAGGTTCTGATGCGACGGCGCGTCGAGCGAAGGTGAATTGTCGAGCGAGCGCTGCCATTTTCTGCTAGCAGAGGGCGCTTCCGGGGGGAAATGTGCCGGCGAAAATTGCGCGGTTGGCGGAGCGGCGGATTCGCCGGTGGCGCGGGACTCCGGAGCGCCTCCTTCGGCGGAAATCCAATTCTTGATTTCTGTCCGGGTGCGCTCCTCGAGTTCGAGGAACTGAAGGCCCGCCTCTTTCTTCGATTCACTGAGCCAGACGATCTTGGCGTTCAGTTCGAGCCGCTGCCTGGGTTTGGGCGGCTGGATGCGGAGAGCAACGCGGGTAAGGTCCGCGAATGGAGCGACCGCCTGAAGTGCGAGGCCTGTTTCGCTCAGGTTAAGGAGAATGCCGCCGTTGTCGGAATCAACATCCACGTAGGCGAGCGAAGGCAGACGCAGGCGTGGAATGCGCCGCCGCTCGTGCGCGCGCCGAAATTCTTCAGAATCGAAGGATGTTGATGACATGGTGTTCGAGACGCCGCGGCGGGACAACCGCAGCACAACAATTTACCGCGGAGAATATCTTGAATGGCTCCGCGGACTTAAATACGAACGTTTTCTGTTCTCAAGCCGCCCAAAAACTACAACGCGCTTGTGCGAAGACTCGGCCACCGAAATGGCGCTATTCTCAGCGCGCATGCTCAGCAGGATACGGCCTAAACATTCGGCGGTATTCCCCGCTTCCTTCATAGCAAGAACATGCCCAGTAGTCCTGGGTGGTGATTTTCGTGTGAGTGCTTATGAATAAATGAGATAGGGAAAGGCACGAGCGTCTTTTGGCCGGGCAGCGAGCCGCAGCGTCTCCGAATGAGGACGCTGGGCGCGCGCGGTACTATCCACAAATGAACAAAATCCGGCTACAGGCTGTGTCGGTGAGTTAAGAACGGGCCGCAGGCACGTGCAACGGTCGGAAATCGCACGAGGAGCTGGCGAAGCACGCGGCGAATCGCTTGCCAGCGCCGAAGAACCCGAGATGGCAGAAGAGTTGCACGAAAGTAGCCACGCCGGGGCTTGCGCGAAGTGTCGGGTAGAGTTTCTCAGTTGAAGTGGAGAGCACTGAAAATGCACGAGATGGAACTTGGAACGCCGCAAGAAATCGACCAAACCGGAATTGACAGCGGACTGCTGGAAGACCTGGCGCTGAAGATCCTGTATTTGAATGGCGAGGTATCGCTGGTCGGTCTGAGCGACCGAATGTGCCTGGGACTTGGTGTGATCGAAGAGATCTTCGGTTTCTTTCGGAAGGAACAGCTGTGTGAAGTGAAGGGCATGGTGGGAGGAAGCCACCGGATTGTGGCCACGGCGCAAGGAAAACTTCGCGCTGGGGAGCTGCTCTCGCGGAACCAGTACGCAGGGCCGGCGCCAGTATCGCTGATGGATTATGGGACGCGGGTGCGCATGCAGAGCGTGCAGCAAACGCAGGTGCAAAGGGCGGATCTGGTTCAGGCATTTCATCCGCTGATTTTGGACGAGGATCTGATCTATCGCTTGGGAACCGCTGTGGTGTCCGGCACTTCGATCTTTTTGCATGGACCTGCGGGCACCGGGAAGACGAGCATCGCGAATAGCCTGCCGGCTATCTACAAAGATCAGGTATGGATTCCGTATGCGGTGGAAGTTGACGGCCAGATCATCACGGTTTACGACCCTGGCGTGCATCGGCAAAGCGAGGAGGCTGTGCCGGAAGATTCTGACCGGAGATGGGTCTCCTGCCGCCGTCCGCGGGTGATCGCCGGCGGTGAGCTTTCCGCGGAAATGCTGGACCTGCAGTACAACCACGTCGGGCGGTATTACACCGGCCCGCTGCAGATGAAAGCGAACAACGGCGTGCTGATCATGGATGACTTCGGGCGACAACGGATGCGGCCCGTGGAACTTTTTAATCGCTGGATGACGCCGCTGGATCGTCGCGTGGATTTTCTGACGCTTCCGGGCGGGAAGAAGTTCGAGATCCCGTTTGATTTGTTTGTTGTGTTTGCGACGAATCTTGATCCCAGCGAGCTGGCGGACGAAGCGTTCCTGCGGCGCATTCCCAACAAGATCAAGACGGAGTACGCAACTCCCGAGCAGTTCGTGGAAATTTTCAAACTGGAGTGCGCCACGCGGCTGCTGGAAAGCGACGCGGGAGTGCCGGAGCAGCTGGTAAAGCTGATCACGCAGGAAATGAAGCAACCGCTATCGCATTGCTACGCGCGGGATCTGATCAACCAGATCTACTGGGCGGCGGCGTATCTTGGAGTGGAACCACGGCTCACGCGCAACACGCTCGAGCAAGCGTGCCGCAATTATTTTCTGCCTGCGGGAAAGACCTAACGTCCCACTTTTTCGCTGGGAACTTCCAGATAGCCCACGATTTCGTCGCGACTGATTCTGGTGGCCACTAGCTCCAGCGGCGCGGTGCCGCGCGCTAGAACGAAGACCACAACTTCGTCCAGAACGCGATTCTTCAGCTCGATGCATTTGCTATCCACGTACACGCAGACGGTGTAGCGCTCTGCTTTCGGGTCGGTGTTTTTCAATTGCAGTTCGACGGGCCCGACGGATTGACGGTCTGGCCCGCGACTTAGCTCAAATTGCAACGCAGTGCGGCGAGTCTGCGCCAGTAGTTGATTTAACTGGTCGCGCGTCTGGGCGATTTCGCCCTGCTGCGAACCGACGGCACCGGCTACGTCAGCCAGGCGATCCGATGTAGCTTTCCAGGCTTCGCGGTTGGCGTTATCAGTGTCTGCCGAAACTGCAACGGAAGCGGAAGCGGGGCGAGTGGCCGGGGGCTGAACGGCAGGGCTGGGATTGCGCTGCGGATTCAACGCGCTCGCGGCGGAAATTTGATAAGCGGGTTTAACGCGACGGTCTACCGACGGGACCGACGCTTCCGATCGAGAGGGCGGGAGCGCGGGTTCGGGCGCGCCGGACTTGTGCCGCTTCTCCATTTGATCCATGCGTTCTTTCATATCCGCGAGTTGTTGTTGAATCTGCTGCATGCTGTTCGATTCGACTGACGCGCCGCTCTCCTCGGCATAGGAGAGAAGCTTGTAGCCGATGAAGGCTATGCCGATGACGGCGATCGCGAGAATTATCAAGCCCACGGCGCGGGGCTGCTGCGGCGCCGGTTGTTCCGCGGGGGCGACAAATACCTGCCGATCAAAATCAATACCTGACATGCTCGACTCCTTCAATTCCGCGGGAATTGGAATTGATTTCATTCATGGGCAGCGTGACGAGAGACCGGGCCTGATTCCAACCGGGTGCATGCAGAAGTAATACCAAACCGGTTTCGAATTTACTTCGGCGAGATTGCAAGTCTCATGGGTTCAGAGATCGGCGCATTGTTGCAGCCAGCGCGGCCCATATGTACCGCAGCCACAAGGGTTTGGTTACCAAAAGCTGGCGCGAGGGAGCGGGGACCGTACACGAATGGTGACGGTCAGCCGAGGATTAGCCTGCAATATCCGGGCAATGCGTGTTCGCTTGGGGGTTCGGCCAATGGTGCCAGAGTTGCTTTGAGCGAGGGTGGCGTCGTAGCACTACAGATTCTTTCGACCGAGCCGGAGTCCGAGACCTAGCGGCAGCGTGTCAATTCGAGTAAACGTACGGTGGACCACTCAACATTCACCTGGGCACAGAACTCTATCCTGAGGATTCCTCCTTCTGCGGTCGCGCCGCGTCCGGGCGCGGGAACTGCGGGCCTGATCATCCCCAACGCGGGCGGCAAGCCGCTGCGATTGCTGTTGCCTACGGCGAGCTCGTTTGCGGGAATGTGGGAGTCGCTTTCGCTGATTTTTACACGCGAGGACGGAGCGTCTTCGCGCCGAACGGTTTACCTGTTCCGGCACGGCAACGTAGGGCGCGTGCGAATGCCGCGAAAGACCGTGGGCGCTTCCTTGGCGTTGCACTGCTGCGCGCTGGCGCTGGTGATTTACGCCAGTCACGCGATTCCTTCCGATGCCGCGAGTTTGGTGGACGACCCACCGGTCTACGAGAAAATCTACTATCCGCTGCCACCTGCGAATTCCGCCAAGCCGCTACCGCGCATCGCGCCGGCTGGCCCCGGAGCGCGTCCGGGCGACGGCGCAATCCAGGCATTGCCCCCGGCGTTGGGAAGCAGCGCACGGCAAAACGAGTTGAGAGCGGTTTCGAACCCAGCGCATCCCGACAATTTCCGGCAAACGATTTATCAGCGTTCATCGCCGCCTGACCTGCGCATTGAGACAGAGATCAAATTGCCGAACGTGGTATTGAGCGCTCCTTCGGAAGTTCCAAAGCCATCGCTGAGCGCAGACAACGCAAGTCCCACCCGCGCCACGCACAAGGCGACTTCCGATGAAGCGCCAGCGCTTACAGCACAAGGCTCCGATTCACCGCTCGCGACGTTTCTCAAGCCAGCTGTGACACAACCTCGATTGGCAATTCCGATCTCCGGCGCAGCGAAGCCGACCTTGAATGGCGCTGCTGGCGGGCATAGAGACTCAGGTAACGGCGAAGGAGCTAACACTCCCGACGGCACTGACCTGCTGGTGCTCGGCGTGGATCCCGCCGGGCCAGCGACGGCGGTGAGTATTCCTGCGGGAAACCGCTGGGGTAATTTCTCAATTTCGCCCGCGGGAAAGGAGCCGGGCTCTGCCGGAGGCGTCAACTACGGAGCGGAAGGTGGCGGAAAGGCAGGCATAGGCGCCGGAGGTGATGGCAGCTCCGGAGAAGGGCCGGGTGGAGAGGGCGGCGGAGGCGGGAGTTCGGGGCCCTCTGGCGTGGTCAGTGTCAAAGGGGCTGAAAGCGGAAGCGGATCGGGCGGGCAGCTGGAAAATGAGTTCGCATTAAGTCTGGTGTATCCCGTTCCGCCTACTTTCACTGTGCGAAAGAATTCGCTGGTGGTTGCCGTGGGACCGATGGGCGGAGGTGGGTTGAACGCTTACGGAGCACTGCATTGCGGAAAGATTTACTCGATTTTTCTATCCATGCCGGGGCAGAGTTGGGCGATGCAGTACTGCGTGAAAAGCAGTAGCGCAACAAGGTCCGCGGCTGGCTCCGGCGGGACCGTCATTCATCTGGAGCAAGGCCTGGTACCACCCGATGCCGAAACCCGATTTGATTTCCACCGGCTGCCGGTTCCGCCGGAGAAGGCATACAAGAAGATTGTGCTGAAGGGCACTCTGAGAGATGACGGGGTGGTGGAAAATCTGGAGGTATTCCAAGGTGTTTTGCCGGAGATGGATGCCGCAGCGCGGGCGGCGTTTGGGAAATGGAAGTTCAAGCCGGCGATGCGAGACGGCAAGCCCGTGCCTGTGGAAATCCTGGTAGGAATTCCGATCGAGAATTCGAGCAAAGCTTTAAGTCAGTAGAACACGGCGCAACCTCACGGGACGATGTGAGCGTTTGATTACAGGGTGCTGCTTGGGGCCGGTTCTGCCGGCCATTTCAGAGTCTCGATGGGGAATGGCCTGCAATTGAGGCAACAGCGAAAGGCGTAAGCAAACGATTACATCCGTACTTGTACCGAGCAATCGGGAAGTAACTTGGCAAAAGTATGCAGACGTTTTGCGTCTGCGCGGCGCTCTCTAAGTTCACAGCGCTCGCGCGCTTGACTTCGCCCCCGCAATCTGATTGACTACGCCTAGCTTAGCTGGGCGCATTGATTTTCGCCCAATAATCGCTCCGTTGGCACACCGCTTGCGGTTCGCAAAGCCCTTGCAAAATTGTTCTCTCAAGATAGTAGGGGGAGAGAACGATCTTGCAGCCCAACCAATTGAATCTCTGTCGGCTCTTCCCGGAAGCCGCGGCAATGGCGCTGGAGTTCGCCTGCTGACTTGGGGCGCGCAAACCGGCACCGAGGGCACAACATTGATTAGTGAACCTGTACACGTGTGTTTTGTAAGCCAGGATTCGGGGCTGACGGGCGCGATTGCGCGAGCACTAGGAAGTGCGTTCGAATACAACGTCGGCAGCGAATTCGAGTTCAGCAACCTGAACGAATCGCGCGAATGGTGCGACGTGGTGCTGTTAGATCTGCGAGCCTCCAGCACGCAGGGAGATTGCGAACCCGGTTTGCGTCTGATTGACAGCTGGTGCAGCATTCCCTCCCATCCTCCCGTAGTTGTGCTGTACGACGCAGAAAACCGTCAGCTAGCGCTGCGCGTGACGGAGCACGGCGCTTACGACAGCGTAACAAATCCACCGAATATCGTTGAGTTGCGGCTGATTCTGCAACGCGCATACCGATTTCACTCCGCTGAGAAAGAGTTGGCGCAGTTACGCGTCAGCGAGCGAAATGATGGAAGACTGCACGAGCTGCTGGGCACTGCGAACGTGATGCAGGATCTTTTCGCGCTGGCGAAGAAAATCGCTCCGTGCGATGTGAACGTTCTGATTACCGGAGAGACCGGAACTGGCAAGGAATTACTGGCGCGAGCGATACACAAAATGAGTTCGCGCAGTTCCCGCCCGCTGGTGGCATTTTCCTGCGCTAACCTGCCGGAATCCCTGATCGAGGACGAGCTCTTCGGTCACGAAAAAGGTTCGTTCACAGGGGCGTTCGCCACGCGTCGCGGCAGAGTGGAGGCGGCGGATTCCGGAACGATGTTCCTGGATGAGATCGGCGACCTGGGTTTGGGTTTGCAACCGAAGCTGTTGCGCGTGCTGCAGGAAAGAAGTTTTGAGCGCCTCGGAAGCAACGTCAAGATTGACGTAAATATCCGGCTGGTTTGTGCGACGAATCGGAATCTTGCGACCATGGTGCAACAGGGGAAGTTCCGGGATGATTTGTATTATCGACTGAATGTGGTGCAGATGCATCTGCCGCCGTTGCGAGAGCGCCACGACGATATTCCTCTGCTTGCGCAGCATTTTCTGCAGAGTTTTGCGGAGCGATTCAAGAAGAAAGCCAAGCGGTTTTCACAGCCGGCGCTGCGCGCGCTGGAAGAATACAGCTGGCCCGGAAACGTGCGCGAGTTGGAGAACGCGGTGCAGCGCGCCGTGGTGCTCTGCGAGGGGCCGACGGTGGATATTTGGCAACTGCCGGCTACGATTCGCGGCGGCGAGTGCGAAGTCCCCCAACTCAACCAGTCCTACGAGGAAGAAGTACGCCAATTCAAGCGCAGGCTGGTGCTGCGCACGCTCCGTGAGTGCGGTTGGCGCAAGGCGGAGAGCGCACGCACATTGCGCGTGGCACGCGGGTATTTGCACAGGCTCATCAGCCAACTGGGAATTCAGCAGGTGGGGGACGATCTGCCGATCGACAAGAGCGAAGAGGCCCCGTCGTCGCGTCAGATCATGTGACGGTAGCCGGACGAACCCGAGCAAAATGACTCCCGCCGGAGAAAAGCTTCCCGCTGCGAATCTTTCTAGTGAGTCCGAGTTTGCGACGAAAATCTGTTTGCCATTCATTCGCAACGCACAAAATGCGGATGGCGGTTGGGGATTCCAGCCGGGGTTGGAGAGCCGGGTGGAACCAACTTGTTGGGCGATCCTGGCGTTGCGGGCACTCGAGAATAGTGTAGGTTCCGCCGAAAATTCTGCGCGAGGCTTGCAACTGCTTCGGAAGGCGCAACTCGCGAATGGTTCGTGGCCGGCGTCAGCGGAAATGAGCAACGGATGTTGGCTGACTGCGCTGGCCTGCTGGGTGCTCAACCCGGACCCGCAGGCGCGTGAGGCGGTGGTGGCCGGGGTGAAATGGATCTGTAACGACTGGCCGCGCGACGGTTCACTGTGGCGACGCTGGCGCGGTCGATTGTCGCACCACAAGATCACCGAACAAAATGATTCGTACCGCGGCTGGGGATGGACTCCGCAGACAAGCAGCTGGGTGGAGCCCACTTCGTTCGCGCTGATCCTGCTCGCAAACTGCCCGATAAAATCTTTGCCGGAGATTGCGGCGCGGCGGCGCGAGCTGGCGCGCCGGATGCTGTATGACCGCATGTGTCCCGGGGGCGGCTGGAATTGCGGAAACCCGATGGTCTATGGTGTTGCGGGCGAGCCGCTGGTCGTTCCCACGGTATGGGCACTACTTGCGTTGCGTGATGCTCCCGACAGGGCCGAATTTGTGATGAGCCTGGAGTGGCTGGAGAAGAATATCGCGAACGCGCGCGGCGCCGGTTCCTTGGCGCTGGCCCGGATTGCCATGGAAGTCGGCGGACGAAAATGGCCTGAGAACGTCGCCTCGCTTGCGGATTTCTACGGGCGCAACGAATTTCTGCAAAATATTCCTGTGGCTGCATGGGCCTGCCTGGCGTCATGCAAGGGGCATGAGTGGCTCACTCAGGGCGATCAGGAATTCTGCTGAACCATGCGAAGACCTGATATTGCACTCGTGCCGTCGTTCCAACGCGCGCCGTCGCGCGTAGCAATTCGTCGCACCGCTAACTACGAGCAGGACTTGGCTGCGGTGATCTACGAAACGCTCCGTGTGTTCCAGCTTCCGGTTAAAGACAAAACGGTGCTCTTGAAGCCCAACCTTGTGGGTTTCGATCCTTTGTGCGAAATGAACACGCACCCCTATGTGATCGCTGCGGCGCGCGAGAGCTTTTTGCGTCTGGGCGCTGCACAGGTTCTGATAGGTGACGGCCCGGCGATGGATCGTGACACGGAGGCAATCATTGAATCCGTGCGCCTGCGCGAATTTACCGGACCGCTCGGTCGAACATTTGTGGATTTGAATCTGGACGATGTAAAGCGAGTGGTGCTGAGCACGCGCGCATCGCGTTTGAAAGAACTCTTCCTTCCCAAGACCGTGCTGGGAGTGGATTTCCTGGTCTCCATGCCCAAATTAAAAACTCATCATTGGGCAGGCGTTACTTTGTCGCTGAAAAACATGTTTGGCATTGTTCCGGGTAGTTGCTACGGCTGGCCCAAGAACGTGCTGCACTGGGCTGGAATTGACAATTCGATATTGGATATAAACGCCGCGTCGCGGCCTGACTTTGCGATCGTGGACGGCATTGTCGGCATGGAGGGCAACGGCCCGATCCAGGGAACGCCTAAACCGTGCGGCGTGTTAGTGCTTGGTGACGACCCGGTCGCGGTGGATGCGACGTGTTGCAGGGTAATGTCACTGCGGCCCGAGAAAGTGAAATACCTGAATTCTGCGGGGACTTTGCTGGGGCACTTGGATGCCGCGAAGATTCAGCAACTTGGCGAGACGGTGGCGTCGGTTCGGACACCATTTGCGGTGCTCGACGCTTTTAAAGAGCTGCGAGACCCCGAAGCGGGAGTTTGGAATTAGAAGTGCCATATACCGATTGACAGGCCGCACTATACGCCCCAGCTGTATCCAAAAGATGACGCCTGGGTCGGCGGTAGTGTCCGCGTGGAAGGATGTCATCCCGGGCGGTTGTCGCATCCACGGTAGCTGCCAGTCTTGAGCGCAAATATGAGCGAAGCGAACATCGCGACACGCGGAGAGGTTCCGGGCGGGTCGGCGCACAGCCGAGCGGTCGCTGACGTGGCGCGTGCCGCAGGTTCGGATGCGAGCGCTGCGGCTAATTTAGGCATCGCGTACGCAGGCAAGATTGCCGAGCTGTTGCGTTGGCTGAGTTCTTTTCCGGCGATGCTGGTGGCGCTGCTGGTGGGCGCGACTTTTGCGGTGGTGCGAGGGTTCAGCGTGGACCCGGATATGTGGTGGCACATCAGGACCGGCGAGCTGATTCTTTCGACGCACCATTGGGCGACGACCGATCCGTATTCCTACACGGCAGCGGGGGCCCCGTGGATGTCTTGCGAGTGGCTGGGAGACGTTGTTTTCGCGGTCGTCTACCGGGTCGGCGGGCTGCGCGGACTCGAAGCGCTGCTGGTGGTGCTGGCCAGCGCTGTGATGCTGGCGCTTTATGGGTTCGCCACGCTGCGTTCCGGAAACTGCAAGGCGGCGTTCGTGGTTTCAGGTGTGTTGCTTGTCTTGGCGGCTGCGTCGTTCAATTTGCGGCCGCAGATGCTCGGATATTTGTTTTTGATTTTGACGCTGATTGCGCTGGAACTATTTCGTCAGGGAAAGCAACGTGCGGTGTGGCTGCTGCCGATGTTGTTTTTACTTTGGGTGAACACGCACGGCTCATGGATTGTGGGTTTGGCGACAGTTGCGTTGTTCTTCGGTGCGGGCTTGGTGAGTTTTCGGGTTGGTAGCCTGGAAGCGCGGCGCTGGACGAGCTCCGAGCGGCTGCGGCTGGAGGTTGTTTTCCTACTTTCGCTGGTGGCGATTCCGATCACGCCGTACGGGGCGCGACTTGCCGCCTACCCGTTCACGGTTGCCTCGACGCTGCCGATCAGCGTGGCAAATATTTTAGAGTGGCAGGTGATGCCGTTCAACCTGGGCGGCGGCAAATTATTTCTCGCGCTGGTGCTGGGATTCTTTCTGGCGCAAGTGGCGTTGCGGTTTTCCTGGCAGCTCGCGGAATTGCTCCTGTTTCTGATTGGCACGGCGTTGGCTTGCATCCACATACGTTTCCTGCTGCTGTTTGTGCCGTTCTTCGCGCCGCTGGCTGCGACGATGCTCGCGCGCTGCTTGCCTGCCTACAACAAGCACAAAGACCAATACCTACTCAATTTGGCGCTGATGGCGGGTGTCGTCATCGCGATGGCGCATTACTTTCCTTCCAAGGCAGACATGGAAAAGAAAGTCGCCGCACAGTTTCCCGAGCAAGCCCTGCAATATATGCGCGCGCACTCCGTACCGGGCCCGCTTTTCAATAGCTACGGCTTTGGCGGCTACATGATCGAGGCCGGGTACAAAACCTTTATTGATGGCCGGAGCGAGCTGTTCGAACAAACCGGCGTGCTGGGTGATTACGTTCACATTACTTTTCTCAGGCCGGGCGCGTTGCAGGTGCTCGGGGGGTACGGGATCCAGTCGTGCCTGCTGCAGCGCGATGAGCCGTTCTCGACTCTGCTGGCGTCTTCGCCGGATTGGGACAAGGTTTACTCGGATCAATTGAGCGCGCTGTATGTGAAGCGCAACGCGAGCGACGCTGCGCCGCAGGCGTTGGCGCTGGCGGCAAGCCCACCGTCGGCCGCTTCTGCACAGGCGAGGTAACCATGCCGGAAACGATTTCTATCGTAGTGCCGTGTTTGAACGAGCAAGAGGTCTTGCGCGAGACCAACCGCCGGCTGCTCGCAGTGCTCGAGCAGTTGCCGCAGAAGTTCGAAATCCTCTACGTGGATGATGGCAGCACGGATGAGACGCCTGACATCCTGCGGGAATTCCAAGCGCTGGACGAACGGATTCGCGTTGTGCGCTTTTCGCGAAATTTCGGACACCAACTGGCGATCACCGCGGGATTGGAACACGCCGTGGGCGACGCAGTGGCCATCATTGACGCCGATCTGCAGGATCCGCCGGAGGTGCTTGCGGATTTCGTCGCGAAATGGATGGACGGATTTGACGTTGTGTACGGAGTGCGCGCGGAGAGGGAAGGCGAGACGGCATTCAAGCGTGGAAGCGCGAAACTTTTCTACCGCGTGATGGGCAAGTTGTCCGATACGGAAATTCCTGTAGACACCGGGGACTTCCGGCTGATGAGTAGACAGGTGGTCGATGCTTTGCTGGCGATGCCGGAGCGCGACCGGTTCGTGCGCGGCATGGTGAGCTGGCTGGGATTTTCGCACGCCGCAGTACGGTATTGCAGAGAAGCGCGGGCCGCGGGAGTCACTAAATTTTCGCTGTTCAAGATGATGCGTTTTGCGACGGACGGAGTGGTTTCGTTCTCGACCCTGCCACTGCGTCTGGCTACGTGGGTGGGCTTCGCCGCTTCGGGGATTGCAATACTGGGCATCCTGATCACGGTGATCGAAAGGCTGCTGGGCGTCGAAGGACTGGTGAGAGGCTGGGCTAGCTTGCTGGTGGCGATTCTATTCTTGGGTGGCGTTCAGCTGATCTGCATGGGAATTATTGGCGAGTACGTTGGCCGGATCTACGGAGAATCGAAACGGCGGCCGCTTTATGTGGTCAGAGAGCGCATGGGGTTTGAGGGACGGAGCGTGGCAACCGAGATGATGGCGCGGACACGCGCAACGGCCGCAGGCAAGCGCTAGCGTCAGGCAATACTTGGCTGAAAATATGGCATCGGACACAATCACTCATCAACGCGAGGCGGCGTTTCATGACGCATGGGCCGGCAGCACGCCGATTGACGACGTGCTGGTGCGCGAATGTTTCGAGGTGCCCACCGCGCTGGAAAACCATTTCATACTGACCCGCATGGGCGATTTGCGGGGCAAGCGGCTGCTGGACATCGGCGCGGGCCTCGGCGAATCTTCGGTGTATTTCGCGCTGCAGGGCGCGCAGGTGACGATGACGGATATCTCGCCCGGCATGGTGCAGACCGGACGGGAACTCGCGCGACGATACGGCGTGGAGATTGAAGGCATCGTATCGGAAGCTGAGGATCTCGGCGTCGCTGCGGAGTCGTTCGACTACGTTTACATCGCCAATACAATTCACCACGTGCGCGACCGCGATGCGCTCTTTCAGAAAATCCATCGGGCGCTGAAGCTAGGCGGCCGTTTTTTTTCGTACGATCCGCTAGCCTATAACCCCGCGATTAACGTCTATCGTCGGATCGCGACGGAAGTTCGGACGGAAGACGAAGCGCCATTGACGGTGGTGGACTTGCGGCTGGCGCGGAAATATTTCCCAAACGTGCAGCATCGGGAATTCTGGATTTCCACTCTACTGCTTTTTGTGAAGTATTACGCCGTGAATCGAGTGCATCCGAACCAGGACCGCTACTGGAAACGCATTTTGCGGGAAACGCACGAGAGCCTGCGCTGGTGGATGCCACTTCGCGCGATTGACGCGGCGCTTACGCGGCTGCCGCTGATGCGCTGGATGGCGTGGAACATGGTGATGTGGGGCGAAAAGGAAGCCTCGCAGGTCGCGTCGTCGTCCCGGTAGCCGCGATGCTCAACCGAGTACAGCTCGACCGCCGGGTTTTTTACAGTTTCATGTTCCTGATGTTGGCCATGAATGCCGCGGTATTTTTCACGTCATTGAAGGACATCGAGGGGGGAAAGAACGATTTCCCGGTTTTTTATTCCAATGCGCAGATGGTGCGCGAAGGGCAGGCGGCGCAGGTGTACGACTTCGCCGCCGAGAATAGCTTTGTACAGCGCGTCAGTGACGTGGCGCGCGCTCCGAACAACCACTTGCCGTACGAGCTGTTGATTTTTATCCCCTTCACGTATTTGGGTTTCGCCGCGGCCCACCTGCTGTGGACTCTAGTCTGTCTCGGAATGCTGGTCGGCGTGGCGGCCTTGATCCGGAGCGCTATCTCCACTGGATTGAGTTTTCGGGATGCTTTGCTGACGACGCTGGCATTTTTCCCGGTGTGGTATTGCCTGCTGCAAGGGCAGGATTCGATCCTCCTGGTGCTCTTGTTTGCGATTTCGTTCTGGTTGTGGAAGCGCGGACGGGTTGATGTGGCAGGATTCGCGCTGGCGATGGGTTTGTTCCGGCCGCAACTGGTTTTGCCTTTCGTGCTGGTGGCGTTCCTGGCGGGAAAGTGGAGATTTATCCGCGGGTTCATTCCCGGCGCTGTTTTGGTATTGCTCGTTTCGGTCTCGGTGGTCGGAATTCACGGCATGGCTGATTACGCGCGCATCTTGCTTTCTCAGGGAACGCAGGGATCCGCGAGCGCGCTGGCCCAACAATGGCAGGTTCACCTGGGCCTGATGCCGACGCTACGAGGCCTTTTATGGATTGTGCTGCCTGACTGTGTTCCGGGGAATGTCGGGAGTCTCCTGCTGATCTCGGGGACGATGGCCGGCCTGCTCTGGGCGGCCAAAGGATTGCGCGGCGTCAAGGCTGGGGAAGCGTTCGATATGGCTTTTGCCACGGCCGTCGCCGCGGTTGCGCTATTAAGCTTCCACTCCCTTCCGCACGATTTCAGCCTCATGATTCTGCCGCTGTTGATCGCAGGGGGCGCTTTCGCGTCGGTGGTCGACCGAGCGGAACACGGTAACCCGTACTCATGGGTTACGGTGGGATTCTTGCTTTTTTTCACGCCTCTGTATTTCGTCCTGATTTTTGCGGAAAAGATTGGACTGCTGTTTCTTCCCTCCGGGGTGTTCCTTTGGTTGATTAGCAGTCGGGTGCGCGGCGGTCTCCCTGTGCTGGCGGCACCTCAACACCGAGTTCAACCAATCTCAATCCTGCCGTCTTAAAGCCGCCGGTACTTAGGCGGAGGTTTCGCCCCAGCGAGGGTCGGCGCGTCTCCTGCTGGTCGAGTCCTGGGCCAAAGGTAGCCAGGGAGAACGTCAACAAACCGTTTGCAGGCGAGAAAGCAGGTGTTCACAAGCGGTGACGCTTTCGAGGGCAAGCGGTGGCGCGGGCGAAGGGAGTGGGCGTGAGGGGCCGGAAATATCGCTTTATAAGGAAGTTAGGTTACGTCAGTGACGCGAGTGGATTGGTGTTGTAGATGCAATAAGGTAGCGAGCGGCGAGCAGGCTCCCGTGTCGTTTAACTTACATCAAGCGAGGCAAATAGAAATGAAGATTCTGCTGACACGACTTTGGAAGGAAGAAGAAGGGCAGGACTTGACGGAATACGCGCTGTTGTTGGTCCTGATTGCGCTGGCGTCGATGGCGGCTCTAACACCTCTGGCTACGGCCATCAATAACGTTTTCGCGCACGCTGCATCGAATCTAACCGCTTCGGGTACCTAACGAGGGCCGTCGGGTCCCTCTGGTAGCAGACACGAAGAACTGGTGGTCGCTCATACCAATCAATTGATTCACTTAAAGGGATGAACATGAAAACGATGCTGGCAAGGCTTTGGAAGGAAGAAGAAGGGCAGGATCTGACGGAGTACGCGCTGCTTTTGGTTCTGATTGCGTTAGCCTCGATGGCGGCCCTTACGCCGCTGGCGACCGCGATCAACACCGTGTTCGCAAACGCGGCGTCGAATCTGACGGCCTCCGGGACATAGTCGGCGCAGCTGGTCTGGCGTCGGGCTCGGGCACGGAAGCAGCGAGGCCGTTCACAAGCGAAAACTACAAGCGGCCTTTTAATCTGCTCTCCTTGCGTGGGACAGCTCGAGCGGCGCCGATGGAAGCCGACGACCGCAAGCTGTGAGTGGACGAAGCCGGAGCTGCGTTGCACAGGACGTTGAAGCAGTGATGGACGGAACACAGGTCATCTGGATGCTTGCCCTCGCGCTGGTGCTTTCTGCAGCGTGGACGGACTGGCGCACGCGCAAGATTCCCAACTGGCTCACGGTTCCGGCACTTCTGCTGGGTGTTACCGTACATACCTTGATTGCGGGTTGGCCCGGCGCGAAGACTTCGCTCGAGGGAGCGGGCTTGGCTTTGGCTCTGCTGCTTCCTCTGGTGTTGCTGCGCGGGTTGGGAGCAGGGGATTGGAAATTGATGGGAGCGCTGGGAGCTTTCTTGGGTCCGGTTTTGCTTTTGTTCGTGCTGCTGGGGAGCGTTCTGGTGGCGGGGCTGATGGGAATTGTGCAAGTGATGAGGACGCGTCGAGGGAAAGAGACGATGCGGAATCTTTCTGTGCTGGTTCGGGGATTTTTGTCGTTCGGACTGCGCAAGAATCCTGAAATTTCACTGGATAATCCGGGGCTACTGAAACTGCCGTTTGGAGTGGCAGTGGCGGCGGCCACGGTGATTTGCTACTGCGCGGCCCGCTGGGCGATTTGAAGTCGGGGCTAGGGAGAATTTTTTATGAATCGTAACCGGATGCTCATCGGACTCGCGGTGGCGGTCGTGGTCGCAATGTTCCTGAGCACGTTTGTGTACCGCGCTTTCAAGAGCGCGAGTGCCATCAAGCCCATCACGACGGAGCACATTGTTGTGGCAGCGCAGCCGCTGCAAGTCGGTACGCGAGTGGATGCCAGCAATCTGCGGCTCATTCCGTGGCCGTCGGGTGAGCCCGTGGCGGGCATGTTTACACGCATTGCAGATTGCGCGAACCGCGCGGTGATCACGCCGCTCGCAGAGAATGAGCCGATCCTGGAAAGCAAATTGGCCGCCACGCAATCCGGCGCGGGTTTGCCTGCGACGATCCCGGAAGGAATGCGCGCGCTTTCCGTTGCGGTGAACGATGTTGTCGGCGTTGCAGGGTTCGTGATTCCCGGAACGATGGTGGATGTGCTGGTAACAGGAAAAGTGCCCGACAGCGGGCGCAGTGGTGAACAAAATATCACGCGCACGATTCTGGAAAACGTGAAAGTCCTTGCCGCCGGACAAAAGATCGAACAGGACCGCGAAGGAAAACCGCAAAACGTGCCTGTGGTTACGCTGTTGGTTACTCCCGATGACGCGGCGCGGCTGACGATGGCCAGCACGGAAGGGAAAATCCAGTTGTCGCTACGCAATACGGTTGATACCAGGCTGCTGATGCCAGCCTCCGTGCTGCAGGATTCGTTGTTTTCCGGAGGAGCGCCGGCGCCGAAGCGCACCACGACCGCGAAGTACGTTCCACCTCCGCCGTCACCCTACGTAGTTGAGGTGATTACCGGGAACAAGCGCGAAAACAAGAGCTTCCCGAATCCGTAGGCGATTTCCGCAGCAGCGTGGCTGAAGGTCTATAGGGGAAAACAGTGTCTGAGTTCAACCGCACGATAAATCGTAACCGCCGCGTCCGAATCGCACTCGTTGGCGTGCTGATTAGTGCTGTGGTGCTTGCCGGCGGGCATCGCGCGATGGCGCAACAGATACCGCAAAACGCTCCGGCAATGACAGCGATGACGCAGCCCGTTCCGGGCGCAACGCTGCCGACAGCTGCTAGTGTTCAGCAGTCGCCAGCGGTCGCGACCGAGTCCGAGGGGCCGCAGACGCTGCACCTGCTCGTGGGACGTTCGCTGGTGATTTCGTCGCCCTCGAAGATCAAGAGGGTCTCACTGGCCGATCCGACGATCGCGGAAGCGATCGTGGTTAGTCCCTTTCAGGTGTTACTCAACGGGAAAGCTCCCGGGGGAGTTTCACTTCTTCTCTGGGACGAAGCGGATCAGAGCCAGGCGTTCGAAGTCTCGGTGGACATTGACATCCTGGGATTAAGCCAGAAGATTCACGAGGTCTTCCCGACCGAGCCGGTGCAAGTGGAAACCTCCAGAGATATCGTGATTCTGTCCGGAAAGGTCTCTTCCGCGGCGGTGGCCGACAAGATTCTGGAAGTGGTCAAGTCCGCTGCGCCGAAGGTGACGAGTTTGATGGAAGTGCCGGCGACACCGACTGGTGAAATTCTGCTGGAAGTGAAATTCGCAGATGTGAACCGGACGCTGGAAACCCAGCTGGGCATCAATATTCTGAGCCTGCCGGGGGCAAAGAATATCGGCACGATCTCGACGCAGCAGTTTTCGCCGCCGCAACTGGTGAGCCCTTCGACAGGAACCGGCTCGAGCGGAGCAACATCGGCCATCGGCCTGAGCAACCTGCTGAATCTCTTCATCTTCCGGCCGGACATTGATTTTGCGGCGACGATCCAGGCCCTGGAGCAGAACAACGTTCTGCAAATCCTGGCGGAACCGAATTTAATGACGGAGTCGGGGAAGGAAGCGAGTTTTCTGGCCGGCGGCGAATTTCCCTTTCCGATCTTGCAAGGAACCACCGGTTCAGGATTCGCGGGAATCACGATTCAGTTCAAAGAATTCGGGGTGCGATTGAACTTCACGCCGACGTTAACGCCCGATGGGATGATTCATCTGAAGGTGAAGCCCGAGGTCAGTTCGCTGGATTTCACGAACGCGCTAACGATCCAGGGCTTTCTGATTCCTGCTCTGACCACCAATCGAGCGGAGTCCGAAGTGCAATTACGGGATGGGCAGAGTTTTGCGATCGCAGGCTTGCTGGATAACCGCGTGACGGATCAATTCGACAAAATTCCATGGATCGGCGACGTGCCGATTTTGGGCAAACTTTTCCAAAGCCGGTCGTTGACGAAAAGCAAGAACGAGCTGCTCATCGTGGTGACGCCGCGCATTGTGCATCCTTTAGACGCGGTGCCGCCGACGCCCAACATGCCGAAGCCGTTCCTGGGCGCGACGAAGCCGGCGCCGGCATCGTCACAGTCGCCGAAGTGAGCGAGCGCCAGGTGGTGCGAGCGACGTTGCAGAAACAGACTCAGGGGACCAGGGAAATCGTTTGATGTTAACGGTTGCGATAGCCAGCGGAGAAACGACCAGTTCAGCGCAGCTGGTGGCTGCTCTGCAACAGACTGGCATTGTGAAATCAATCAAACAGTGGACGATTCCTTCGGATCGTTTTCCGGATTCCGCGGATGCTCTGCCGGACATCGTTTTTCTGGACTTGTCACGCGATCCAGAAGCTTATTTCACCTTCGGGGCACAACTGCGGCGCATTCGCCCTTCGATAAAACTGGTGGCCGTATCCGCCGTTGTGCCGCCGGGGCACCAACTGATGCTGGAAGCGATGCGCAGCGGAGTGCAGGATTTCCTGCCTAAGCCGGCGACTCCGGAAGTGTTGAACGAGATGCTGGCGCGGTTCGCTCAGGACTCCTCTGAAGCAAAGGACCGCCCGTCTCTTGACAAATTGATCGTGGTGATGGGATCGAAAGGCGGCGTGGGTGCGACGACGGTGGGCGTCAACCTGGGCGTTCAGCTTGCGACGTTCGCACGAAAGCACGTGGCGTTATTGGATTTTGCGCGTCCGTTGGGGAATGTGCACCTGTTGCT